>Ga0209309_10004072_pt1 | contig 12235 bp, 13 predicted proteins | sample COGITO_mtgs_1204_2_FD_184807 | JGI IMG/M metagenome (GOLD analysis project Ga0209309, IMG submission 184807) | Pelagic marine microbial communities from North Sea - COGITO_mtgs_120412 (SPAdes) (version 2) | ecosystem: Environmental > Aquatic > Marine > Epipelagic ...
TTTAGTACAATTAAAGGCGAAACCAATAAACTTAATAATGCCAAAGTGGGAAATTGTGAAGGAGGCAAGTAGGGTAGCACAAAAGAAAGTAGTAGAAAAAACGCAACTAGCGAATTACCCCAAAACATAAGTTTAGATATAAGCCCTCTTTTTTTCACAACTAATCGTCTTTACCGGCTTTAAACAAAAAATCTTTTTCTGCTTTAGTTAAACTGTCGTACCCGCTTTTTCCTATTTTATCAAGAATTCCGTCAATCTTCTTTTGATTGTCTTCCTTTTTATCTTTTGATGTATTTTTCTTTTGTTTTGAAGCAGCAGCTTTTGTCCGGTGTACTTTTGTAAAGGGTCTTTCTTTTCTTGATTTAAACAAGTTTTCTACCCAATCCATTATATTTTCAAACCACTTACCAATATCATTTCCTTTTTGAAGTTGTTGTGCATAGACAAAACCAAATATGGCTCCGCCAATATGTGCCAATCGGCCGCCAGCGTTATCACTATTTGGTAATAAAACCAAATCTAGCAACACCAACACCAGAGCAATTTGCCATAATTTAATACGGAATCTAAAAATCATTACTTCCGTATTGGGTGTATAGGTGGCAATAAAGACAATAATCGCAGTAACAGCCCCTGAAGCACCAATTAATCCGGCGCTACTTCCTATTAAAGCAGGAAAAACATTATGCGTTACTACGTAGAGTAATCCACCAAAAAAAGCACCTAATAAATAGATAGTAAGAAGTCTTTTTTCGGAAAACAAGTTTAAAACAAAACGTCCAAACCAATACAACCACATCATATTAAAAAGAATATGAAAAAAACCGAAATGTAAAAAAGCGTACGTTAATAACGACCAGGGTTGTAACAGAACACTCCCTGCACTTTCAGGTAAGATAAACCATTGCGTAAGCTGACCGGGGCTCATTCCTAAAAAAAAGGCAATCAACCGAACTGCCAAAAAAATAATTGAATTGATAACAATTAATTTTACGACAACGTTCGACGTTTTAAATTGATATGTGAGGTTATTAATATCCATAGTTAATCCCAGCGGGTTGAATCAAAACTGTTTTTCTTCCAATAATAAGCCATAATAAAGCCAAATATAGCGCCTCCAATATGCGCCCAATGCGCAATACCAAATGGCGACCCTGTAATCCCGAAAATTAAATCTCCTAAAATAATTACAGGAATAAAATATTTAGCCTTAATTGGGATCGGCAAAAATATCAGCATCAATTCTACATTAGGAAACATAAGCCCAAACGCAACCAACACACCATAAATTGCCCCAGAAGCACCCACGGCCGGCGTATGAAATGTATTGTACATCATTTGCATGGTTTCCTTGGGTACGCTCTGCAAAATAGAGGTATTGTACTGTCCCGTTTCCAGAAACGCCATTATTTGCGATTGGTCTAAGCCTGCGGCAAGCAACGCATCAAAACCACTATGTATTTTAAGGTAGTTTACCAGCAGATATATGAATGCTGAACCAAATCCTGCCGAAAAGTAGAAAAACAGGAACTTTTTACGTCCCCAGCGCATTTCCAAAGGCGAACCAAAAGCCCACAATGCGTACATATTAAAAAGGATATGCATAAATCCGCCGTGCATAAACATATGCGTAAGTGGCTGCCAAATCTGAAAACTAGGGTTCTCAAAATAATATAGCGAAAACAGCTTGTACGCCAAATCACCGGAAACCAACGTTCCTACAAAACAAATGACGTTTACAATGATTAAAACCTTTACGGTTTCGGTTATTCTTCCCATTTACATAAAATTTTTATCAAAGTCTCTGGCTTCCAAGGTCACCAAAACAGGTCTGTTATTTGGTGAAACGCTAGGTTCTTTACACGCAAATAATTGGTGTACTAAATGCAACTGTGCTTCTTGTCTTAATGAAGTTCCCGTTTTTACTGCCATACTTTTTGCCATACTTTTTGCTAATAAATCGTTTTGGCTAAAAGCTGCATCTGGAACTTCTTCTTTTATATCTTTTACTAATTGTGATAATACATTTTCTACTTGACTTTCTGAAATAGATACTGGAATTCCGCTGATTTCAACGGTTCCATCTTTTATTTCTGAAAAAACAAACCCAGTATGTTCCAATTGTTCTTTTAAGTCTTCTAAAAAAACTAAATCGGGATTTGAAAAGCTGAGTTGCAACGGAAACAATAATTGTTGACTCACGGCTTCTTGCACGGTTATATTTTTCAGCAATTCTTCATATAAAATTCGTTGGTGCGCCAAATGTTGATGCACCACTAACATACCGCTTTTAATCGGACTGATTATATATTTTTTCTGAAGCTGAAAGGTCACTCGCAGATTTTCTTCTTGATCGGTTTCAAAAAGACTTCCTGTTACTTCTTCACTTTCAAACTCGATGCTGTTTTCTTGGTCTACAACCGTTGTGTCATCTTTTAATCCTGCATACAACGATTCCCATGAGGCTGAGGGTTTTTTCTCTCGCTTAAAAGGAAACGTGCTATTTTTTTGTTTTATTTCACCTTTAAACGGATTAAAATTTCTATCGACATCAATGGTAGGCGCTTTAGGTGATTTTTTACTGTATTCATACGGCGTATCAAAACCCGTGTCTTTTTCAAAATCAAGCACCGGTGCAATACTAAACTGCCCTAAACTGTGCTTAATGGTCGCCCGCAACATCGCATAAATAGCATGCTCGTCATCAAACTTTATTTCGGTTTTGGTTGGATGAATGTTGATATCAATGCTTTTCGTATCGACTTCTAAAAATAAAAAATATCCTGGATTGGCTCCGTCTTTCAGCAATCCTTCAAAAGCAGCACTGACTGCGTGATGCAGATAAGAACTTTTTATAAAACGGTTGTTTACAAAGAAAAACTGCTCGCCCCTACTCTTTTTTGCATATTCAGGCTTGATTACAAAGCCATCTATTTTTAGCATTTCGGTTTCTTCGGAAACGGGAACGAGTTTTTCGTTCATCTTATTTCCGAAGATATTTACAATACGTTGTCTTTCATTACTGGAAGGAAGGTTAAATACATTGCTTCCGTTATGCAACATGATAAATTCCACTTGCGGATGTGCCAAAGCAACCCGATGGAATTCATCAATTATATGACGCGTTTCTACGTTATTGCTTTTTAAAAAATTACGCCGGGCGGGAATGTTATAAAAAAGATTTTTTACTGAAATAGTTGTGCCTCTGGCAACCACTTCAGGTTCTTGTTCGGTCACCTCGCTACCTTCAATGGTAATTTTGGTGCCAATTTCAGCAGTTTCGGTTTTCGTTTTTAATTCTACGTGAGCAATAGCAGCGATAGAAGCCAAGGCTTCACCCCGAAATCCTTTAGTATGTAGGTTAAAAAGATCGTCTGCTGATTTTATTTTTGAAGTTGCGTGCCGTTCAAAGCTCAAACGGGCATCGGTTGTACTCATACCAATGCCATTATCGATTACTTGAATGAGTGTTTTACCAGCATCTTTAACCACTAGCTTAATGGAAGTTGATTGTGCATCAATTGCATTTTCTAACAACTCTTTCACCACAGAAGCTGGACGTTGTACCACTTCTCCCGCTGCTATTTGATTGGCGACGTGATCCGGTAAAAGTTGAATGATGTCGGTCATTGGCTTTAATAGAAAATTGAAAGGTCAAAATCAATAATGTAGAGGAAAATGAAGATAAAAATGGCAATAATAAGAATGATTGTCCGGTTCGCACGACGGTCTTTAGACTGTTTAAGGTCTTCCCAAGCGGTCGTAAATTTACTCTTTAATCCAGAGTTACCGCCAACGGTACTCCGATGTTCATCAAATTTATGTTTAATACTATACGGACTTCCTTCTCCCTCGTTCTTGTAGTAACGCGGGCTATAATCAAATTTTTTATTACCTCTTGATTTTAAAATTCCCATAATCCTTGTGTTTCAAATGTACTTAAAATACTGCAGTTTTTGAAGTGGTTTGCAGTCCTTTATTTATAAATACAATAACCATTCCGAAGGATTGATTGTCAGTAAATTCTAAATGAAATAATCTACCCTGCTAGAAGCGAGCGTCCTTGCGAAGTTGCGCCATTTTTATAGCAGCAATCGCTGCTTCACTCCCTTTATTTCCGTGTTTACCGCCGCTACGATCTATAGATTGTTGCATGTTATTATCGGTGAGTACACAGAAAATTACTGGGATATCGCTTTGTATATTTAAATCCTTAATGCCTTGTGTTACCCCTTCGCAAACAAAATCGAAATGTTTGGTTTCTCCTTGAATTACATTTCCAATGGCAATTACAGCATCCAGCATATCGTAGCTTTGCTGTATTTTTTTACAACCGTAAATTAGTTCAAAACTTCCGGGAACGTTCCAACGGACAATATTTTCCTTTACGCCTCCGCAATCCAAAATAGCATCGAAAGCACCTTGAAAAAGTCCTTCTGTTATCTTCTCATTCCATTCTGAAACAACAATCCCAAACCGAAAGTTCTTCGCGTTTGGGATTGTTGCTTTATCGTAAACCGATAAATTATTATTCTCTGTTGCCATATTACTGCATTGATTCAGCCTGACCTACATATAAATCTGCTTTTTTAGCTTCTTGTGAATTAGGATACATTTCAGAAATTTTCCCGAAGTGTTTTAAAGCTACATCACGGTCACCTACTTGTAAAGCAGTAATCCCGGCTTTTAAAAGAAAGCGAGGTGTGGTAAACTCGTTATCACGCATATTCGCCGCTTCTTCATAGTATTTAAGCGCTTCATCATTTTGCTCTAATTGTACAAAAGCATCACCAATCGCTCCTTTTGCAATAGGTCCTAACATATCGTCATCACTGCTAAAATTGTCTAAATGGTCAATCGCCTCTTGATATTTTTTAATATTCAAATAAGCCATCCCCGCATAGTAGTTTGCAAGGTTTCCAGCATCGGTACTTCCGTAATTATCAATAATATCGATAAACCCATATTTTCCTTCTCCTCCATTAAGTGCTAAGTTGTATAACGAATCTTTAGCCTCGGCAGTAAGTGCCATCTCGTAATAAGACTGCGCTTGGAACATTTCGTTCATTGCCTCTGTCTCCTTTGGCTTCTGAATAAATTGCTCATATGCAAGGTAGCCAAGCACACAAATTGCAATTGCTCCTACTATTCCTAAGATGAAGTTCTGATTCTTTTCAACCCATGCTTCGGTTCTTGAAGCTCCTTCGTCTAAAGTACTAAATACTTCTGCGGTTGTACTTTGATCTTCAATAGCCTCTTGCTTTTCAGCTTTAGTCTTGGGTTTATATCCACGTTTTTTGTACGTTGCCATAGTCTTGGTTTGTTGATTGGCAAAAGTAAAATTTTTAATGGAATTTAAAAGGGAATTTATTTAGTATTTTATAATATTTTGTGTGAGTTTTTTCAGAATTTTGTTGAAGATTGCTTAAACAACCTCATAAAACGCAACGTACTCATATTTATGGTTTTAGAATCACTTTCATTACTGAATTACAAAAATTTCGATGCCATCACGTTTCAGTTAGATCCAAAAATCAACTGTTTTACGGGTCATAATGGTGTTGGGAAGACCAATGTACTGGACGCAATTTATCATCTTTCCTTCGGAAAAAGCTATTTTAATCCCATTACCAGCCAAAACATAAAACACGATACCGATTTCTTTGTAGTAGAAGGAAATTATGAGAAAAACGACCGATCGGAAAAAATAGTCGTAAGTGCCAAACAAGGCCAAAAAAAGATTATTAAGCGAAACGCCAAAGCGTATGAAAAATTTAGCGAACACATTGGCTTTTTACCGTTGGTTATCATTTCGCCGGCAGATCGCGACCTTATTATAGAAGGTAGCAGTACTCGTAGAAAATTTATGGATGGGGTTATTTCGCAAGGCGATTCGCAATACCTTAATACATTATTAAAGTATAATAAAACGTTGACACAGCGTAATTCGCTTTTAAAGTATTTTGCGGCCAACAATACATTTAACGAAGACACGATTTCTATATATAATGAACAGCTTCATGAATTTGGGACGCTTATCTTTGGGAAACGCACTGCATTTTTAGAAGAATTCACCCCTATCTTCCTGAACCGTTACCAATCAATCAGTAGCGGTAACGAAACGATAGGTTTAGAATATAAAAGCCAGTTACACGATAATGACCTCTTTACCTTATTAAAGGAAAACATTACCAAAGATAAAATTACACAATACACAAATTATGGAACACATAAAGACGATCTGGTTTTTGAAATTGATGGTCATCCCATTAAAAAGTTTGGATCGCAAGGACAGCAAAAATCGTATTTAATTGCGTTGAAATTGGCACAGTTCGATTTTATAAAAGCACAAAGCAACGTAAATCCTATTTTGTTACTAGATGATATTTTTGATAAATTGGATGAACAACGCGTGGAACATATTATAAAATTGGTGGATGATGAGAATTTTGGCCAATTATTTATTAGCGATACCCACGCCGATCGAACGGAAGCTGTCATTAAAAAAGTGCATCAAACTTATAAAATGTTTGCGTTGTAACTATAAATTCTGAAAATATGTTTAAAAAATTCTTATTCTTACTAACAGCCTTATTACTTATATCATGTTCACAACAATCGCCAGATGAGCAACTAAAAAACCTCCCAGGGTATTGGGAAATTGAATCGGTACAATTTCCAGATGGAAATGAAAAAAACTATAAAATAAGTACAACCATCGATTTTATTGAAGTAAACGGCAAGGAAGGTCTCCGAAAAAAGGTAAATCCACAGCTTGACGGAACTTTTAAAACAAACAAAAGCGCAGAATCGTTTACCGCAAAGGTTGAGGATGATAGTTTGCGTCTGTATTACAAGACTCCTTTCAACTCCTGGAAAGAGACTGTTTTGTTAGCAAAAGATAGCACACTTCACGTGTTAAACAAAGACGGAAACATCTATAAGTATAAAAAGTTCAGTACCTTTAATTTTGACGAATAATCAATAAAAACACAACAATATTGGCAAAACGAAACCGAGAAGAAAGTACATTAGGCGATGTTATCAAAGACTTTATAGAAGTTAACCGACTGCAAAAAGGATTGGATAAAATTTCGGTTAAAGAAGCTTGGCATAATGTTATGGGAAATGCTATTTCAAAATATACAACCGCTATAAAACTAGAGCGCGAAGTATTATATGTCCAATTGAGTTCTTCGGTATTACGGGAAGAATTAAGTTATGGAAAAGAAAAAATCATCAAATTAGTGAATGAAGAATTAGAGAAAGACCTGATTAAAAAAATCGTCCTACGATAATTTCAACAAAAAAGCCGCTAAAAAAGCGGCTTTTGCAATTAAGTAAAGTTGCCAATTAAAAAATCTCTTTTCCCGCAAAGTGGAATTGACTTTCAATGTCGGCATTTTCGTCACTGTCACTTCCGTGTACAGCGTTTTCACCAATAGAAGCAGCATATAACTTTCTGATAGTTCCTTCAGCAGCATCTTCTGGGTTCGTTGCTCCAATTAACGTACGGAAATCTTCCACAGCATTGTCTTTTTCAAGCACAGCTGCAACGATAGGTCCACGTGTCATGTATTCTACCAATTCGCCAAAAAACGGACGTTCTTTGTGAATAGCGTAAAATTCCTCAGCATTTGCTGTAGTCATTTGCGTTAATTTCATCGCTACGATTTTAAAGCCAGAAGCGGTAATTTTTTCAAGAATAGCTCCAATGTGTCCTTTTTCAACACTATCAGGCTTTAACATAGTAAACGTTCTATCTGTTCTCATGTTTTTTAAAATTTTGGGCAAAAGTAACTAAATAGTATTCAAAAACAAGTAGTTATTCAGTGTTTATCTTAAATAGATTATAGACCATTTCTTTCCGATATTGGAGAAAACTGTAAGAATAGGGATTTGATTATAAGCTCCCAAAGTGATTGCCCCTATCCTGAGTATTACAACTTGCAAATAACTATAATGAAAGGAACGTTTTCAATTTTCTTTTCTGAAGAAACAACTTGCTGTATTTCTTTACAACTTGCAAGGACTAAAACTGATATTAAAAAGAGTATTTTTTTCATTTTAGGTGTTTTTTCCGTTTCAAAAACAAAGAAACTATTAAAGTTACGTGTTATTAAATTGTATCTTCGCTATATATGAATACCGAAACTACCGAACAAGTAAAAAAACTACTTGCCTCACCACAAAAAATAGTTGTTGTAGGCCATAAAAACCCAGACGGAGATGCCATTGGCTCTTGCTTAGGATTATCTTTTTTCTTGAATAGATTAGGCCATAAAGCCGATGTAGTCATGCCAAATGATTTTCCTGAATTTTTAAAATGGTTACCGGGTTGTGATGATATCATCATTCACGATAAGGACACCGATAAAAGTATTGAAGCCATAAACAAGGCCAGTTTAATTTTCACCTTAGATTTTAATGCACTAAACAGAACTGGAAACATGGAACAGTTTCTGGAAGATTGTGATGCCAAGTTTATTATGATAGACCATCATCAAGAGCCTGATGACTATGCGGCTATAACGTATAGCGACTCGTCCATGAGTTCTACGTGTGAAATGGTCTATCATTTTATTGATGCTATGGACGAACTCGGTGCACTGTGCGTAGAGGTTTCTACGCATTTATACACCGGAATTATGACTGATACTGGTTCGTTCCGGTTTCCCTCTACTACAGCTAAAACCCACCGCGTAATCGCTCATTTAATTGAAATGGGCGCCAATAATGCTGAAATTCATCAAAATATATACGATGTAAATAGCCCGGATCGCATGAAGCTCTTGGGCGTAGCACTAAACAACCTTAATATTATGCCCGAATATAACACGGCATATATTACATTGTCTCAAAAAGAACTGGACAAACACAACTTTAAAAAAGGAGACACCGAAGGGTTTGTTAATTATGCACTTTCTATAAAAGGTGTGAAATTTGCCGTAATTTTTATTGAAAACAAGCAAGATAACATCATAAAAATGTCGCTACGGAGTAAAGGTCAATTTTCAGTAAACTCCTTGGCTCGTGAACATTATAATGGTGGTGGACACACCAATGCCGCTGGCGGAAGAAGCACCTCTCCTCTATCTAAAACCATTAGTGAATTTATTAGTATATTGCCTCAATATAAAAATGAACTTACAGATGCTTCGTAATATAGCCTCTTTATTTTTTCTATTCATCTTTGCTGTTTCTTGTAAAAGTCCCGAAGCACGTAGACCGGTACAACAATCTTCTGGTACGTTTATACAAGAATCTGCACTACGCAATAAAGCGTTATATGATGATGAAATTGAAAAAATAAAAAAGATAATCAAACGAGATACGACACAAGATTACATTGCTTCAGATAGTGGGTTTTGGTATTACTACAACACCAAAGATACCATCACAGAACAAAAACCTGAATTAGGCGATGATGTTACCTTCACCTATAATATTAAAGAGTTAAGCGGAAAAACTATTCTTTCAGAAAAAGAAGTTGGTTTACAACGTTATAAAGTAGACCAAACCAACCAAGATTTAATTTCTGGAATACGCGATGGTTTAAAGCTAATGCAAGAAGGCGAAACTATAACATTTATTTTTCCTTCCTATAAAGCATTTGGATATTACGGAATAGAAAGTAAATTGGGAACCAACATTCCTATTAAAAGTACCGTAACCTTAAAAACAATCAAACAAAACCAAGAAAATTAAAAGTACCCATGAAAAGACTCACGTTATTATTTTTATTGATATCCCTTACTTTTGTAGCATGCAAAAGCAAATACCCAGATTTACAAGATGGTGTCTATGCCGAATTTGTAACCAATAAAGGGACATTTGTTGCAAAATTATTTAACGAACAGACTCCATTAACAGTAGCAAATTTCGTCTCCTTAGCAGAAGGAACCAATGGAATGGTTGACTCTATTTATAAAGGGAAGAAGTTCTACAATGGTTTAACATTTCACCGTGTTATTAAAGATTTTATGATTCAAGGTGGAGATCCGGAAGGAAACGGACAAGGAAATCCCGGTTACCGCTTTCCAGATGAAATTGTTGACTCATTAAAGCTTGACAAAAAAGGAATACTAGCCATGGCTAATTCTGGTCCTGCTACTAACGGAAGTCAGTTTTTTATCACCCTGAAACCAACTCCTTGGTTAGATGGTCGTCATACCGTTTTTGGTGAAATAGTTAAAGGACAAGAAGTGGTAGACTCCATCGGAAAGGTTGAAACGGTTAAGCCTGGTGATAAACCAAAGGATTCCATTTTTATGAAAGAGGTGAATATCATCAACAAAGGCAATGCTAAAGTATCTCAATTCACGGAAAAAATGGAGAAGATTGAGAAGAAAAAGAAAGAAAAAGAAGAACGAATTGCCAAAGTAGCTAAAAAGAAAGCATTAGGGTTTGATGAGCTTCGTGAAAAAGCAGAAGAATTACCTTCCGGAATTAAAATTTATTACAACAAAAAAGGTGAAGGCGAGCAACCAAAAGAAGGCAGCAAAGTTTTAATGAACTACGCAGGTTATTTTGACGATGGTCGTTTATTCGATTCTAACATTTTAGAAGTTTCAGAACAATACGAAAGTGTGGATGAAGCCCGTAAAGCAGCGCAACAATACAAGCCAGTGGAAACACAGTACAGCAAAGAAGCTAGATTAATACCTGGTTTTAGAGAAGGCTTGATGCAGTTAAGTGTTGGTGATAAAGCAACGGTATTCATCCCATCACATTTAGGCTATGGACAACGCGGGTATCCGCCGTTAATTCCTGGTAATGCCGATTTGATATTTGAATTGGAATTGGTTGATGTTGTAGAGTAAACAACACCCAGAAGTATATAAAAAAGCCTCTTGAACTAAATCAAGAGGCTTTTTTGTTTTCAATATTTTGAAGAATTATTTCTTCGGAATACGTTGCAACGCTTCCAATACAAACTTCCAATATTTTTGAGCAGAAGAAATACTTGCTCGCTCATCGGGAGAATGCGCTCCGCGAATAGTAGGTCCAAACGAAATCATTTCCATCTCAGGATAATTCTGACCTAAAATACCACATTCCAATCCAGCGTGACATGCAGCTACTTCAGCTCGTTCGCCGTTCATTTCTTCATATAGTGAATCTAACAATTTCACAATAGAGTTTTCCATATTAGGTGCCCATCCTGGATATTCACCAGAAAAGTCAACGGTAAAACCTGCCATTTCAAAAACAGCTTGTAACGTATTAGCCAAATCATCTCTTGAAGATTCTACCGAAGAACGCGTTAAACACAACACTTCAATAGTTCCGTTTTCAACCGTAATCTTAGCAATATTGTTAGACGTTTCAACTAAATCCTCAATCTCTGGACTCATTCTATATACGCCATTGTGTGCTGCATAAATAGCTTGAATAAATTCCTTTTGAGAAGTACTATCCATCACTTTTTTAGATGCTTCAGGAGTCTTTTCAGTAGTAACGGTTAATTCCGGTTCCAGGTTTTTAAATTCTTCTTTTATTTTGTTGGTTGCCGTTTCAAGTTCAGAAGTAAATGCATCCATTTTATCGGAAGCAACTGCTACAACAGCTACACTCTCTCTTGGAATTGCATTCCGCAAACTCCCACCAGCAACTGATGCTATATGAATAAAATCCTGTGTAGCATATAAAACGCGATTCATTAACTTATTGGCATTCCCCAATTCTTTAATAATATCCATCCCACTATGACCGCCACGCAATCCTTTTACGGTAATGGTAACCATTTCGGCATTGGAAGGTGCTTCTTTTTCAGAATACGTTTTAGTAGCCGTAATATCTACGCCACCGGCACAGCCTACACCTATTTCATCATCTTCTTCCGTATCCAAGTTTAAAAGGATATCACCTTGCAATATTCCGCCTTTTAATCCTTTGGCACCGGTCATTCCGGTTTCTTCATCTATCGTAAAAAGTGCTTCCAATTCAGGATGTGCAATAGTATTGCTTTCTAAAATTGCCATAATTGTAGCAACACCCAATCCATTATCAGCCCCTAAGGTTGTTCCTTTAGCGCGTACCCAATCGTCATCTACATACATATCGATTCCTTGGATATCAAAATCGAACTCTGTATCGTTGTTTTTTTGATGCACCATATCTAAATGCGATTGCATCACGATTGGTTTTCTATCTTCCATTCCTTCAGTGGCAGGCTTACGAATAATTACATTACCTACTTCATCTTCAATGGTTTCTAGGTTTAGTTTTTTAC
>Ga0209309_10004076_pt1 | contig 12227 bp, 1 predicted proteins | sample COGITO_mtgs_1204_2_FD_184807 | JGI IMG/M metagenome (GOLD analysis project Ga0209309, IMG submission 184807) | Pelagic marine microbial communities from North Sea - COGITO_mtgs_120412 (SPAdes) (version 2) | ecosystem: Environmental > Aquatic > Marine > Epipelagic ...
ACTTGTTAGACCCGGTGCTGGCTGCAGAAGCCATTTCGATTTCTTTACAACCCGATAGTAACTGCGACTTGTCCGGAATGTTCCAGTTTTTTATTGCAGAGATTTTGGCGCTCATCGACCCTTTGGAAGCTTTGGGTAAAGCTTGCGAAGGTTTGATGAACGCACACGATATTTTGGGAAAGCTTTCTGCGGAGGACGCGTGTCGCGCGTTGCGCGGCATGTCGCCGGATGAGGTGACTAAAATGTTACGTAATCTTAAAGGTGGCGATTTGGACTCTGAATCGTCATTGGCTAACGCCGTTGCTTTATATGCGGCTGGTTTATCTCCGGAAGCTGCGGCAGCTTTGATCGAAGACATCGATCCAAACTTTGCTATTTCCTTCGTTTCTTTGATGCCGGAGCAAATGATTCAAAACATAATGAAGCACTTGAAAAGACGCGACTTGAAAGATCGCATCTTGAACCGCTCGACATTATGCTTACCGCAATGCACGGTGAAGTTTGCTGAATATCAATGCATTGCGGGCATTCCGGCGAAGATTGTCATCGAAGCGAGAGAAAAGGGCGGTTCGCGCATCCCCCACGGCGGCGCGCAACTCTCCGTTTTCACGCGACCGGCTGATTCAAAGCTCGCGTCCCAAATGGAACCCATCGAAGGTGAGATTAAAGACAGAGGTAATGGTGATTACGAAATCATTTACGTTTCCAAAACCGCTGGTCCGATTGAAGTTGTTGTCCTCGGCAACTCCGAAGAGGCCATTTACGATTCCACGTGCTATGCCGGTGACTGCGACGTGCTCAAATCTACTCTTGATAAGTCAGGGTTAGACGAGTGGAAAGCCGGCGAAGGCGGGCTGTTGCGCTTGCAGCTCGTTGACGCCTACGGTAACAAAATCGACGCGAACGATTGCGTCTTGGACTTCAAGGTTCGTTGCGTCGGCCCCGGGACGGTCAAGGCGAGCAACAAACGTTTGCCGATGCCGGATGGTCGAATCGAGTTTGAACTCGAAACGAACACCACCGGAGTGTATACCATCACTGTTTCGTGCGTGGATACGAATGAAATCATTCCCACGACTCCCTTTGAAGCGGCAATGGTGACTGGAAAACTCTCGCACGCCGGTTGTAAAGCCGTGTTGCAAACCTTGACATCTTCGACGAAAGGCTTCAAATTGGACAACGGATTCAACGGCGCGAAAGGAGATAAGAGTAAAAAGTCTCCGCTCGTTTGCGCCGCAATGGCTGGTGAAGAAGTCACCGCACTGGTTGATGCGTGCGATCGATACGGGAACCCAACTGTCTTCAAAGGCGAAACGGTGACGGTATCTGCATCCGGTCCGGCGCATTTACCTCAAGAAAGAGCGTTTGAAGTCGCGGACATGCGCGGCGGTCGCGTCATTTTGCGAACGATTTGCCCGAGAGCTGGAAGCTACGTCGTCCACGTTGCCGTCGATGGTATTCCCATCGCCGCATCTCCGTTGGCATTGCATGTGTTCCCTGGACCGTGCGTGACTGGACGAGCGACGTTGCGTGGGGATGCGTTAGCCGGCGTCTTGGCCGGCCACGTCTCCAGGCTTACGGTGCAAACCGAAGACAAGTATGGGAACAATTGTCACGGGGGTGGCGATCGCGTCGATTTGAGCATTATTTCTTCGGGTGGGAACAAATCGACGTGTTTGGACGTCCACGACCACGGCGATGGTTCGTACACAGCGGAGTTTGTAGTCCCCACGGCGGGGAGGTACACGTGTTCTGCTGTAATCAACGGGAAAGTCGCGAAAGAATCCACGGTCGAATTGATTGCTACTTACGGTCCAGTTTCAGCATCTGGGTGTATTTTACGCGCTGCACCGGGTGTGGAGCATTCGAAACATGTCGATCGCGTCGCCGGGTTGATTGGCGCGGGGAATAATAACGACAACGTCGTTATTGATACGTGCGGCTCGTTGCGAGACATTTACGTCCAGTCTTTGGAATTTGAAGCGACTGGGAGAGGCATGTCTGGGAAAGAAGCGTGTTCCGTGCATTTAATCGCCCCTTCTGGTGCTTCGCACACGTTGGCCGTTTCTTTTGCCGAGAGAGGCGCTCGCTACAAAGCCTCCGCGAGGTGGTGGGAAGTTGGGCGTCACGAAATCGTAGCTACGATTAATGGTGAGCCCATCGTCGGATCGCCGCTAATTGTCGACGTCGAAGCGCAGAACTTGAGCTTGCCAATGTGCCGTCTCTCCGGTCCGGGTCTGCAAGGTGCAGTTGCCGGTGAGAAGGCGACGATTTTGATCGAGGCGAGAGACGCGAGAGGCAACCGATTATTCACCGGAGGCGCTTTATTAGGTTTGGCCATCCGAAGTGGTGGCGATACCACGAGAGGTAAAGTATTCGATTTAGGCGACGGGACTTACGAGGCAGCATACGTCGTCGAACGTGCCGGTCCGTTTGAACTGTCGCTCTTCCTCGGTTCAGAAGCAGCAACTTTTCGCGCGAATTGCGTTCCGGGGAGAGTCGATTACGCCAAGTGCCGAGTGGATGGCGCTACGCACACGAGATGGATTGCTGGGCAACAACTTGCGTTTACGGTTACGCGTGTCGATCGATTTGGTAACAGGGTCCCGCGACGTGAAGGTTTAGCGCCTTTGTATGGCTACGGCGTTGGACCGAACAACGCCGAAGTGGCTGTGGAGTCCTTAGAACTTGGTAACGGCACCTGTGAAATCAGATACACGGCGACGGTTGCTGGAACGTACAACTTGGGCGTGTACGTCGCCGATGCGCCTTTACTGCCATTCATGAACGAAGAAGCGGAAGAGTTGATGCATTACGGACGCATAGAAGGCAAAACGAAAGCCTTGCCGGGCGTTGAAAGTCACGAAGGTGAGGACGTTTATTCCAAAGCCGAAAGACAAAAACGCATCGAGGCGAAAACGACCGAGTACGATGAACACGCGAAAACAATCATCGATGACAAGGGTAAAACCAGGCGCATTTTAATCGCAAACAAAGCTTTAGAAAGAGACGACGCGTTAGCAGGCGCCGTGAAATCTGCGCAAAAGAAAGGTTACGATGAGCGCAACTCTAAAATCACCTTCGAAGAGCGCACGGCGGTAGCTATTGCTGGCGGCCAATCCATCAGCGAGTTGCCAAAATCGTTGCAAAAAGTCAACGCCGCGGATGGTACGATGCTCTTCCCTTTACCGAGAGGCGTATTCGAAATCCCGTTGGTCGCCGCGGTTGCGGAACCTCAGAATTGCGACTTGATCGTCGTTGGCGCGCGTCAGCGTAATGGCGACGATTACGACACAAACGGTGGCTCTAAAGCGTCTTGGGTTGCACCAGCGGGAGAAAACGTTCTCGTTTGCGTCACTGCGAGGGATCGATTCGGCAACGACACGTCCTGGGAGGAAGGCCAGGTGATTCAAGTGCAAGCTCAAGGTCCGGAATTCTTCGCTTTTGATGTCACGGGGGCAACGTCGCGTCAAACCGATTTCACGTCAAAAATGACTCGAGCTGGTACGTTCGAGCTGCGAGTCTTGTGCGACGGTTTACCGGTATGTTGGAGAGTTGTCCAAATCATCGCTGGACCGACGCACCCGGATCGATGTTTCTTATCTATGGAAGGTTTGAAAGACGTGAAAACGGGCGATTTAGTCCGATTAACGTTAAGAGCGGTGGATCAATACGCCAACTTGAGAGTACAAGGCGGAGATGATGTGCAATTGGCGCTCGAAGGTCCGAACGGCGCTTACGCTCGTGGTGCTTCCGTGGTCGACCATGGCGACGGCACGTACGCTCTCGAGTTCGGTGTCACCGTCGCCGGTCGTTGGATTTTATCCGTCCGTATCAACGGCCAACCATTGATTGAAGGCGGCATCGCCTTCCACGTCGCTTTTGGTACGTTGACCGCGGAAGAGGCCGATATTACGCTGAACCCAGCGCTTGACGCGCGAGGCGCGGCAGAGTGCGGGACGACGACGGATTTAATCATCGTTGGCGCCGGTTTCGAAGTTAACAAACGCTTAATGACTGGTTTAGAAGCGATTTCGGTTGTTTTAACTTTACCGTCAGGCGTCTCCGAGTCGCTCCGCTGTACGCTCGCGAAAGATATGACTCGATACGTGGCCAAAATTCGTTGGCTTCATCCGGGTGTTCATCACATTGCGGTTTTGATCAATGGGATTCGCGTTCCGAAAACTCCCATTCGCGTCATCGCCGAAGGTCGGGAAATTTCCTTGTCCGCCTGCGTTGTCTCTGGCGAAGGTGCGACGAGGTGCATCGCCGGCGAACCAGCTAAGTTTCGACTCCACGCGAGAGATTACGGTGGGAATCCGATTAACTTTGGCGCAGCAGAGAAGATTCACGTCGAAGCGAGGTGCCCGGGAGAAAGTCCGATCGCCGCTTCATTCCTGAATAATCAAGACGGGACGTACGATTTCGAGTATGTGTGCACGAAAGCTGGTAAAGTTGATTTGTTCATCGCGTTGCAGACAAAAAATCCGAGCAGTCGCACTTTAAACTGCGTATGCGAAGCGTCGTGGTGCGAACCGTCCGAATGTCGCGTGGACGCCTCCAAAATGCTCGTGCAATGGCTCGCCGGTGAACCCGGCATCGTTCGCGTTCAACGTCGCGATCGGTACGGAAATCCGACGAGACGAAGCGCGAAAAACGGGTTGAACCGATTCGCCGCGGAAGTTGTAGGCCCCGCCGTCGTGGATTGCGAAGCGTTAGAGTTAGGCGACGGAACGTGCGAGTTGCGCTTGAGAGCGGCGGCATCCGGCGTGTACGAAATCGACGTTCTTGCGGTTGCCATCGATGCTACGAATATCGTCGACGACATCGCCGGTGGTGGTGCCATCTTAGGAGAAGCCGATCCAGAACTCGTTGCGACGTTCGTCGCGGAGTGCGAGTCTACTCAAACCTTCCCGGCGGCATGCGTCGCGAGAATCGCGCTACAAATCGATCCTCTCGACGAATCAGCCGGTGAAGAGCGCTTGGGCGAGCACGACTCCGATGCCTCCTTACCGGCCACAATCGTTGCCGGCGACAAAGTCAACGTCTACGTCTTGCCTCGAGATGCGCACGGGAACAAAACGCAATGGACTGGCGGCGAACGCATCGCTGTTCATGGCAAAGGCCCGACGGAGATTGCATTTGCGCCTGGTGACGATGTCGGTGCATTTTCAGCAACCTTTACGGACGCGGGTACTTACTGCGTTTCCGCGTTAGTCGGCGACAGCTCTTGCGCTGGATGGCCTCGTACCGTCCAAGTTGTTGCTGGTCCGGCGGACGCCAACGCGTGCATCATTTCTGGCGAAGCTTTATCGCGCTCCACGACAGCCACGGAAACCACGCTCATGCTCCAAGCTGCCGATGTTTTTGGCAACATGCGATCTATGGGCGGTGATTTAGTCGAAGCTACGATCAAAACCGAACACGATGGGTACGTTGACTGTTACGTCGAAGATGTCGGCGACGGCACGTACGTTTTACGATTTGAAATGGACGAACCGATTCGACACGACGTGCATTTAAGCGTCAACGGCGTCAAGGAAAAAATTTCTAGGTACTCGCTCTCGCCATCTTTAGGTGTTTTAATTGCCGGCGAATGCGTCGTTCGCGGCGTAGGTGGGGAACGTCCAGAGCTACACGACACGCAAACGTTATTCGTCCAACCGGCGAATCCGTCTCGAGTCATGTCCGGACGCGAGGCCATTGTGTGCACGGTACACACGCCGTCAGGGTTGGCGTTTAATACGCCCGTGGTGTTCAATCCAGAATCGAGACACTTTTGGTCTAAATTGTTTTGGGTCGAGCTCGGGAACCACTCGGTTTGCGTTACTTTAGATGGTGACATCTTACCCGGCTGCCCGTTTGTCGTTCGCGTGCGGGACCCGAACCAGGAAGCGTACGACGAGTTCATGCTCGACGCTCGCGAACGCGCGCCGTCCTCGGCGGTGCGTGCGAATAACGCATTTGGCTACGTTTACGGTACAGATACGCACGGCCCATTTCCGGATTACTTCGATTGGGCCGATGATAACGACGATGACGACGAGATGAGCTCCACAGAACACCAAGTCATCTTTGGGAGTGCGAACAGTAACGAACCGAGAATTACCGCGCAACAAGCCGAAGCGGCGTTACACGCGTTGCGCAGCCAACCTTCGTTGGAGGCAGCGGCGGAGATGCTCTGTGGAATGAAGCCAAACTTGGCTGGTGCGTGCTTGGATATGATGGAGCCAGAAGAAGCGGCGAGCGTATTGGCTGCCATGCAAGACGAACGCGCCTTGGCGGCGGCGTTCGTCGCGATGGAGGAAGATAACGCGTCGGCGGCGTTATACGCCGGGACGGCTGAAGAAAGAGAAAAGATTTTGAACGCAATCTCACCCATGGCAGCAGCAACGTTACTCACGCGAATGACGGCGCAAGATGCGGCAAATATCTTGTCCGACGCGTCTGCGGAAGCGAGAGCGAACATTTTACGTTCAATGTCTCCGAAGAAAGCGGCAGAGATTATGGCTCGTTTCTCGGAGGTGTACCCGCACTTGATGCGCGAAACCTTTGGCGCTCTAGATGCAAATTACGCGGCGAGGCTTTTAGCGTCCATGCCAAACTTGACTGATGTGGACCCAGAAGTAGTCGCCTTGGTTTTATCGAGAGTGGATTCCGATGTCGCATCGAACTTATTGTGGAAATTGCAATCGACGCCGGCAAACGCGGAAGTTGCAGCGGCGGCACTGTGCGTCATGGCGATGACGGATATTGACTTGGCTGCGAAACATTATGCAACGTTGTTGGTTTCTGGGAAACCGAAATCGGAACGATTGGACGAAGCTTTAAGAGCGACGAGTATTGGGACGAAGATTGCAGATTTGGCGGAGAATTTGGTTGCGACTGGGGCGGTCACCCCGCCGCCGGTGAATTTGAGCGGCGAAGCGCTCGGCGGCAACGCGGCTTCATCTGGTGAAATCAAAGAACACAGGTGGGGCGCAAACGGTGTAAAACCGTCCAAGTCAGCCACTCTTCGAGCGGCCAAATCTTTGGAAGGTGTCCCACCCAAGGTTGCCGCACAAGCGCTCGCCGATATGCGGGCGGCGGCGGCGGGTGCCGTGTTGGCGACCATGGACGCCGAACGCGCCGCGCAAATCATCGCTAACATGAACCCGAAGAAACTTGCAGAAGCTATTTCACAAATGGAATTGGACGATGCCAAAAGAGTCTTCGCGTCCTGTAAACGAGGTGACCGCGCGAATATTTTGGAAAACTTGTCTTTGGAAGCCTCCGGCTCCTTAGTTGGCGCTTTAGATCCACAATCCGCGGTGGAAGCGCTGAAGATGATTGAAGACGAAAATAAAGTCATGGACATTTTACGACGCGTAAAACCTCCGTCGGCTTTAGCTGCAATTCTTATGCAATATACCGCGGATAAAACTGCAGAAATCTTCTCAAAATTGACGCCGCAACAATCCGCGAGTGCGATGTCTTCCATGTTTGCCTCGTCTCAGGAAGGCGCGAGGAAATTGAACGCGGCGTTGGCGCTCATGAAACCAGACGAAGTCGCTTTGCGTTTACAAGCGCTATTACCGTTAGACCCACACGCGGCGAGCGAGTTGTTGTATTCCATGCCAGAACCGACGAGGTCGAAAGTCTATGCGCGCATGGAATCGAAAGATTCAGGGAAAATTTTGCACAACTTATCGCCGAAGCGAGGGATGGAAATCTTGGCCAACGCGTCCGTGATAGAGGCGACGCCGAAAACGCTTTCTTCCTCTTTGGAAAGTTTGTCGAAATACGGTCCAAGTTGGGCGAACCAAAAGCAAGCCGAGCACGAAACGACGAAGTCGAGAGGCGTCGTCGCGGATTGTTTGCTGAAGTTATGGCACGAAAGCAACAACGTTCACAAGCAAAAAGATGCCGAGCAAAAAGTGACATCGAAGAAGGCATGCATCGACTGTCTCGAAACAATGGACGCGAAGGTTGCCGCGCACGCGATTGGGAACATGACGCCGAAAGACGCGGCTGATATCGTTTCTGCGTTGACGCCCGAAACTGCGGCGAGCATCTTGACGAACATGTCGGAGTCGAAAAGAGCTGCGATGTTGTTAAAGATGACGCCGGAAGCGGCTGCGGCGTGCTTGAAATACCTGTCTTTAGACGATGCCTCGGCTGCTATTCGCGCCATCTTGGAAACCGACGACGAGGACGCCATCAAACGCGCATCGCAAATCTTAGCCGCCGCGGATCCATTCAGAGCCGGCGAAATTCTTACGAGCATTTCGAGCAACATGGAAACGGTACGAACGGCGATCAAGAATATGCCATCTTCTGCGGTTGCGAACATCTTTGCCGCCGGTGCCGTGGAACCGGACATTGCGGCAAAAATTATTGACGGTCTCGACATGGACATCGCCGATGGTATCATCGCTGCGTTACCGCCAGCTAACGCTGACCAAATTTGCAACTTAGTCAAGGACGACGAATTGCGCAACCGCGCCGCGGATCGCGCCATCGTCGTCTTGGCGTCTTCCAAGTTGGAAGGCGACGGATGGCAAAAAGCCACGGCGGGAATTGAAGCCGAATTTATTATGCTTTCTACGAACCCAGCGGGCAAACGCATCTTCAAAGGCGGCGCAAAAATCAACTGCGCGGTGTACGAGTTGGATATCGCGAACAAACGAACTTCGAAGATTCCCATCCAAGCGAAAGTTGAAGATTTGCGCGACGGGTCGTACGCAATTCGATACACGTGCTTGAAAGCATCGCCGCACGAGTTATCCATAACTTGCGCCGGCCAAGAACGAAAAGCGCGCATTATCGTGGTCCCAGGTGAAGTCGATCCGAAATCGTGCGTCGTCCTCGATTTCGCCATTACGAGGAAAGAAATCACGACCGCCAGTGACGGGAAGAAAAAATTGAAAGCCTCGGGGGATGAAGAAAAGAACTACGAGATTATTAAAACGCCGTTAAAGAAGTACGTCTGGCGATCTGGTGATGTCGTTGAAATCCCAATGATTTGTGCGGATAAGCACGGAAACATTGTGCCGCCGCCGAAACACGAAGATTTGACGTCCACGTTCGCGATCGTCGCCGACGGCGACGGGCCAGGAACGGTTGAAGCAGATATCGGGAGAATCGAGAGCTTTGATAAAAACGATAAGCACGGTCCAACTGCGGTTGCGCGATTCCGCGCAACCGCCTGCGGCTCGTACACTTTGCTCGTTTTCACCGCGGACAACCAAAAGAAATGGTGGGAACGTGGCGGCAAAGCCGAATCGCCAATCCGGGGGGCGCCGATTAAACTCGATTTAGTCGCTGGCGCTGCGGATGGTTCGAAATGTTCAGCCAGAGTTGAAGGCGTCAAAGAACGCGCCGGCGCAGTATTAATCGCCGTCGCCGGTCGAGAAATTGACGCGTACTTGGACGCCTTTGATGCCTACGGCAACGCGTGCTCGTTTGACGCGGACCAAAAAGTTCGTGTGGATTGCGCCGGCGCGAGCGATTTACTCTTACGGGAAGCCTCGAAGAAGGACTTGAAGAAGAAAAAGAGCGCGATTAACGTCAATGAAAAAGCCTTTTCGGGTACGCTTACCAAAGCTGGTTCGTACTCCATGCGCGCGACGGTCGACGGAAAAATCTGCGCCGGCTTCCCGAAAGTATTACAAGTCGTCGCGAACGAAATCGACGCGAAGACATCCGTATTGAAAGGCGACGCGTTGGCAGAGAAGCAAGTCCGCGCGGGCACTCCCGCCCACGCAATCTTCTTAGCGAACGATTCCTTCGGCAACGCTCGACTGGAAGGCGGGGACAACGTGGAGATTGTCTTGAAATCAAACGATTTCATCGACGAAGGTTTGGAAGTTGATGCGAATGTCGAAGATCACGCGGACGGTACGTATTCGGTACGATTTACGCTGCCTAAGAGCGGTAAGTGGACCGTGCACTTAAAATGCTGGCCGGATAAAGGTGAAAAGCCAGAGCAATCCGTTCGCATGTCCTTCAACTCCTTCGTCACCGGTGATGCGGGTACGAAATCGCAAGACGTGTCCAACACCGGCGTCATCGAGTGCCTCCGCGGCAAAGTCAACGCCTTGACGCTGAAATGTTTGGAATCCAAACCGATGTTTTTCGTCGGCGCGGAAACCGCGTTTACCTTACAATCGACTGACTTTGACGCCTCGCACCGAGAAGTTGGCGGTAAAGAAGCCGTCTGCGCGCGATTATTATCTCCATCTGGTGTCTCTTCAATTATTCCTTTGAAGTTAACCAAGGACAAAATCCGTTACCGCGCCGTCGTTCGATGGCCAGAAGTTGGTCGACACACGTTATTTGCCAACCTGGACGGCGAACCGTTAGTCGGCTCTCCGTTTACGTGCGACGTCAAACCGGCTGAAATTTGTTTACCACTCTCTGAAATCACCGGTTCTGGTCGAACCGAATGCGTCGCTGGAAAACGATCCTCCTTCATCATCCGTGCGCGCGATCACCGAGGTAATCGCTTGCGCATGGGAGGCTCTCCGATTGAGTGCGTGGTCACTTCCATCATCAAAGCCGAAGACAAACGCGTGGAAAGGCGCGAGGATACGATTGTCAATACCGAAGGCTCTGTTCTCGATCAAGGCGACGGGTCATACGTCGTCTCGTACTTTGTCGACATCGCCGGTAAGTATGAGATCGAGTTGGTCGCTGACGACTCGAGAAGATCGCTGCATGGTATCTGCGAAGCCGCGGAAGCGGATCCAAATAGATGTCAAATCGACGCTTCTGGCTTGCGCAACTTGGAAGCCGGCATGGTTGGTATCGCGAGAATTTTACGATGCGACAAATTTGGCAACGTTTTGAAAGCGTATCCTGATTCGTTACCGTTCCGCGTGGAAGCGTCTGGCGCAGGACCGGCGGAAATCGAAACAGTGGAAGCTGGAGACGGATCGTGCGACGTTCGATTCGAAGCGAGAGTGGCGGGTAGGTACACCTTGTACGTCTGGTCCGGGTACAAACGAGACCCGGTGAAAGGCGCGCCGATCGAAGTTCGCGTGTCGCCTGGTCAAGCGGCGGCGGCGCATTGCGTTGCCACCGTCGAAGGCGCACACGACGACCAAGGGTTCATTTCCTCCAATACCAATTCGAGTATCACCCCGAACGTGGGTCAAATCAACGCTCGCGCGGGTGATTTTCTCACCATTAAAATGCACGCTCGAGACCGATTCGGCAACGCTACCGTTTGGAAGGAATGGCAAACGCTCGAAGTTCGTGCATCTGGACCGAGAGATGTGCGATTCGAGGAGATCCAGTCGAAGTCATCGGGCGGAGGTAGTCAAATCCGAGGCCAATTCCGATCGATGTTTTCGAAAGCTGGGAGTTACGTCGTGTGGGTCACGGTTGGTGGCCAAGCCGTCGTCGGTTGGCCGAGAGTTATCCACGTCTCACCAAACGTCACGGACGCGGACCAAAGTAAGATGCGTCCGGAGGCGGAAACGTTGGCGTTGATGAGTGAGCTCGTCACTTCTAACCAACGCGGCAACCGAATGCTGTTAGGCGCGCCGGTGAGAGATCGAGGCGCGTTTGGTCAGCGGACGTTAGCGGGCGCGACGATGGCGGAGGACGAAGACAACGTCGACCAACTCAGAAGAGAAACAGAAGCGTTGAAGATTAAATTGGCTGAATACGAGCGAGCGGCGGCGGTCGTTGCCATGGCGGCGCAAAAAGGAGTCGAAGCAGAGTTGAAGCAACAACAACAACAACAACACGTCGTCGTCACAAAGGTGGTGAAAGGAGGAGGAAAACAACAACGACAACTGCGCGACATCGAATCCGAGACGGAGGAGGAGGAATAAAAACGCACGCATAGCACACATATTTATTTTCACATGATACTCAAGTTATTACTCTTTACAAACAATCACTTCATCAACACCAAAACGTTTACACACTTCTTCTTCTTCTTCTTCTTCGTATAGAACAAACTCCTCACAAACTCCTACGCAGACAGACGCGCCGCTCTTCTTCGCACAGTATTGACAAAAAAGGAAGTTCAAGAGGCGCTTTGAGCGCCACGAATTTTGAAAAAATCTCATCTCCAAAAAAAAAAAAAGGAAGTCGAGCAGTCGCTTTTCCCCTCGTTTCATCCCTCTGCGACCTTCTCACTCAACATACCACGGAGGACACAAAACTGTCCTCTCCTCTCCCACACACCGTCTCTCTTGCTTCTCGATGAGACGATGACGTATTATTACACGCCT
>Ga0209309_10004078_pt1 | contig 12221 bp, 7 predicted proteins | sample COGITO_mtgs_1204_2_FD_184807 | JGI IMG/M metagenome (GOLD analysis project Ga0209309, IMG submission 184807) | Pelagic marine microbial communities from North Sea - COGITO_mtgs_120412 (SPAdes) (version 2) | ecosystem: Environmental > Aquatic > Marine > Epipelagic ...
TGCTGGCGAGACGCATAAGGATCTGTTGACCTACGTCAAAGAGCACTTGGGCGAAGATGTGGAGGAAGTGCGCTTTTCGAATCGCCTGACCGACAGCCCAAGCTGCTTGGTGGCCGGTGAGGGCGGCATGAACGCGCACATGGAGCGTATCTTCAAGAGCATGAATCAGGACGTACCTGCCAGCAAGCGGGTTTTCGAGCTGAATCCCGATCACGCATTGGTTGGCATTATGGATGGCCTGCTTGGTGCGGACAACAAGGACAAGCTCGGTGACTACGTGGACTTGCTCTACAACCAGGCTCTGCTGTCGGAAGGCAGTGACTTGAAGGACGCGCAGCGCTTCGCTAAGCTGGTCGGCGAGTTGATGGTCTTCCAGGGCGAGACCCTGCAGGCCTAAGCACCTGCCTGTTGCGAAATACGCGATCGAACTGGTCGCGTATTTCGCTGGTGCCCGCTGAGCTGCGAGCTGTGAGGTGTGAACTCTTGCGGTCCCGCCGTGGCAGTTTATCGTAGATTTCGTCCATCGTTATGGACGATTGTATGCCAAGGCGCCAGTGACTAACGAGGGGGAGCAACGTGGAACTGACGGGGAAGCGTTTTCTCGTAGTAGGTGGTGCTGGCTTCATCGGCTCGCACGTCGTGGACCAGCTCCTGCAACAGGATGTGGCCGAGGTTGTTGTATTCGACAATTTCAGCCGTGGGTCGCGCGAGAACCTTGAGCAGGCGTTGCTTGATGAGCGTTGCAGCATTTTCCCGCATGGTGGCGATATCTTGCAGACAGATGTGTTGCAGGATGCGATGGCGGGGATGGACGGGGTGTTTCACCTCGCGGCCCTGTGGCTGTTGCATTGCTATGAGTACCCGAAGGCTGCCTTCGATGTCAATATCCGGGGTACGTTTAATGTGCTGGAGTGTGCGCTCAAGGCGGGTGTGAGCCGTCTGGTCTACTCCTCGAGCGCGTCGGTGTATGGGGATGCGGTCCAGGAGCCCATGCCCGAGTCGCACCCGCTGAACAATGACACGTTCTATGGGGCGACCAAGATCGCTGGCGAGCAGATGCTGCACGCCCTGTTTCATCGCTATCAGGGGACGGCCCAGCACTTTGACTACGTGGGGCTTCGCTACATGAACGTGTACGGGGCTCGGCAGGACTACCGCGGCGCCTACATCGCGGTCATCATGAAGATGCTGGATCGGCTGGATCGTGGCTTGCCGCCCGCGATCTATGGCGATGGCTCGCAAGCCTACGACTTCATTTGCGTGAGCGATGTGGCCCGGGCCAACATCAAGGCGATGGCCGCAGATGCGACCGACCAGTTTTATAACGTGGGCAGCGGGACCAAGACGTCCATCTCGGAGTTGACCAAGCTGATTCTGGAGGTGACTGAGTCCGACCTAGAGCCTGCGTACGAACCGGCGGGGCAGACCTTTGTCCAGAACCGGATCGGCAGTATCGAAGCGGCGCGGAATGACCTTGGTTTTCTGACAATGGTCAAACTTCGGGATGGGTTGCGGGAACTGGTGGACTGGCGGAATGGGCATCGGGAGCAGGTGGAAGCACGCCGACGCGCCGCAGGAGTGGATATCCAGCAGCCATGAAGAACGGCGAACGCGGCAGGCGTTTGCTACGCGCACTGGACATCGATCAGACGGTGCTGTTTGGGATCGGCACGCGGGTTTGGACGGTGTTGGGTGGCCCCGTCACCATCCTCTTGCTGGTCGCATTTTTCTCGTCTGAGCTCCAAGGATTCTACTTTACCTTCACCAGCATTGTGGCTCTACAGAACCTCTTGGAGCTGGGATTTCGCACGGTGGCGATGCACTTCGCAAGCCATGAATGGGCCCACTTACACCGAGACGAGGATGGGCTACCGCAGGGTGATCCTGACGCATTGAGTCGGCTGCGTTGCTTGTACCGGGTGACGCTCGGTTGGTTCGCCACCGTGGGGGTTTTGGTGGCCATCTGCTTGGCCATCGGTGGCTACGTGTTCTTCAGCAACACTGCTGGTGACACGGATATAGCCTGGCAGGCCCCATGGCTGGCGCTGAGCCTATTTGTCGGAATTCAGTTCGCGCTGACACCGACATTAGCCCTCCTCCAGGGCTGTGGCGAGGTTAAACAGGTATACCGCTTCCAGGCCGTCGAAGCCTTCTTAACGCGTCCGGCCCTGTGGGGCACGATCGCGTTGGGAGGCGAACTCTGGGCCTGTGTGGCGTTGGCGGGCACGCAGGTCGCGCTGGTCCTATTCTTCTTGCTCAGGCGCTATGGCGGATTCTTTCGCTCGATGCTGCAGAAGCCGGAAGCGGCGAAGATGGAGTGGATTCGCGAAGTAGTCCCGATGCAATGGCGGATGGCGCTGGCTACCGGCTGCGATATCGCTGTCTTTCCCGTGTTCAATATGACCATTTTTGCGTCGGAAGGCGCAGCGGCAGCAGGGCGGCTGGGGATGACGATCAATCTCATTGCTGCCGTCACCAGTATCACCGGCACGTGGGTGATCGCGCGGACTCCTGAATTTGGCGTCTACGTGGCTAAAAAGGCCTATCGTACGCTTCACCAACGGCTCACTCGCATTTTCGCGGTGACCTTTCCGATTCATGCCTTTCTGCTGGGAGTTCTTTTTATCGGCATCGTCATCTATCCGGAGCTTAATACGGAGGAGGCAGACGTGGTGCTGGTGCCGAGCCAGGCGATCTTGTTCCTGATCGCTGCGTTCCTCCTGCGCTGTAGTCTGCCCTTCTCTGTATACATGCGGGCACACAAAGAAGAGCCCTTGATGATCGTCTCGCTCATTTTTACGGGGGGGCTTCTGCTCTATACGGTGACGCTCGGGCGCACACATGGCGTCACCGGAATTGGAGTCGCGTACATGAGCGCCTGTCTGTTGCGAATCCCTGCTTCGTTCATAATTTACAAAAGGGCAAGCAAGCGATACCGTGCCGCCTCCTCCGCGCAAGCCCAAGGCCACGACTAACGAACAAGGCTTCAGCTTCAAAGTCGCTGCTGCTGGCCGGGCCGTTGTCCGATGAACTTCAACAGCATCTGGATGCTGGGTTCACCGCTGGAGAGGATCACAAGGAGGTCGCGATCGGCAGCTATTGGCAGTTTCGGGAGAAGCTTCAGTACGGCGTGCGGCTGCTTGGCCCCTACTTTCCGGTCACGGCGGCTGCTCGGAACGCGGCGGATTAGTCAGTCTGCGACTGGTTACGGTCGGGGATGAAAGGGCTGCAGCTTGTTCTCCAGTTCGTTCTCCTGCGAGCTGGCTGGCATTGCTTCAGCCAGCGGCTCTTCCAGCGCATCAAGGACATCGAGAAATGCCTCAGCTGTATGCCCTTCGCGGAGCTTCGGCACGGCGATGGCCACGAGTTCCGGGGCTGTTGGGCAGGGCAGTCGTGCCGCCAGCGATTCATCGTGCAAGATTCGGACCTGCAGTTCGAGTGCTCCGTGCTCAGCCCATACGTCGTCGGGGATGAAGCTCTCGTAGCCCTCCTTCCGGTCGCTGGCTTGATCGCCGAACTCAAGATTCTCGCTGCCGAGCTGAGCGATGCGTCAGCAGAGGTTATGGAGGCAATGTCCAGTCTTGTCGCCGCGGACTTATCGCGGTCAACAGCGTCAGGTACGCTGGTGCAAACTCTGCCCACGGGCATTGAGAGTCTGAACCTCTTTGGCACGCCCCTGACCGACAAGGCCGTGCCGGCGCTCGCGGCACTGACCAACTTGCAGTGCCTGTTCATCAACGACACCGAGATCTCAGCGACCGGCGTGTCTCAGCCGCGCGAGGCCTTGCCCGACTGTGAAATCGTGGCCGAACGTCAGGCTCTGATTCCGGTCAACGCGCTACCTAAACCGGTCACCGGTAAGCTCCCAAAGGCAGCGAAAACGGCACCCCTTCCAGCGCTGCCGAAGGATGTCCCGCAAGAGTGGACTTGGATTTCGCCGGATGCCACCGTGACCTGCAGCAGCACCAGCGAGTGGTCGACTGACAATCCCGACACCCTGCTGACCACACAGGCCGGTGACTTTTCCTTCCATTCCGCGTCAGAGACGGAACCCTGGCTGATGATTGACCTAGGAACCGTATATACTCTGGCAGGAGTAGAAGTCGTCAACCGTCCAAACCTCGCCGAGCGCACCCAGCAACTCTACATCAGTCTGTCGTCCGACTTGATCACTTGGCACCCGGCCTTTGTCGCGGCCCAGCCCGAGGACCGCTGGCTGATCCCGCTCGAGGGAAAACCTAGCGCCCGCTTTATCCGCATCGGCAGTCACAACGACGAACCGAACTTCTTCCACCTCAAAGGCGTCCGAATTTTCGGGCATAGGCTTCTTTGAAATGACCGGTCCAGGCTGAATCGGCCACGCAGCCTACCCGCGTGCGGTTAGAAGCAGTCGATGAAGTAGCCTAGGTCTCGAAGGCGTTTCTTGAGTTTGTTGCGGTCGCCGGCTTTCACCAGGATCCGTCCGCCTTCGGCCATGATCGTGAGCGCCCGCAGGGCGGGCTCGGTCCGTAGCAATTGCCTGAACTCCGGGGATTCGCCTACTTCCAGGACTGTGAACGGAGCGGGCGTGAGCGGATTGACCCGCAGCAGTAAGTTCTCGAAGAAGTCTTCCCAGACCGCAGGGAGTGCGTCCGGCAGCAGGGACTTGAGCGTGTCCACTTTCCGCTGGACATGGGCCTCGCTGGTACAGTCTTTGAGGAAGCTGCCCCCGTCGATTCGATAAAATCCACCGCCGATAGGCTGCGCCACCTGCTTGAGGGCGACCTCGAGAACGGGATTGCTACCGGTAAGGCGGATAAACAGCCGACGCTCGTCAAGCACGACTTCGCCCATGGCCTGCTCTTCGAGACAGGTCTCGGGGCCGCCTTGGAAGTACCACTCACCGACCGCCGTCAGGCGCACAGCCTTGAGGGCCTCGGTCGTCGGCAGGTAGTCCTCTGGTGGATCGATCTTGGAGGTTTCCTCGGGCGGCACAATGACGGCGTCGACGACTCCGATGGCAGCAAGAACCATGAAGAATGTGCGAACCAGCGGCTTCTCCCAATGGGTGTTCTGATTCCCGCCGAGGTGCTGGCGCTCGAGGCCCCACTTTCCCTGAACGCTCAGATAGGCGTCATGGCAGCAAGGCGGGACCGGAAGCGGAAGGCTGTTGTAAAGGATAAAGTCGTGCAGGTCCTCGAGTGTGACCCACTGCCCTTTGGGCACGGCGGCCATGACTGCCTCCAACGATTCGAGACACACGGCCGCTGCATCGCTCCACATTGCGTGATAGACATTCTTGAGCTGGGGCATGAACTGCGGAGGAAGGAACCCCGAGTGGAGAGGATGTGCGGGCGGCTTGGTCAATAGATCCAGCCAGTTGCAAAGCACTTCGGCCGGTTTCGCGCGGGGCGCAGTGGCTGTGGCAGCCCCGGCATCCCCCAGGCAGACGAGGATTTCCAGCCGTCGGTGGGCGAGCTTTCGGACGTTGGGGTAAAACTCATCAAGCTCCCAGCCTGCTTCCTGCAGGGCGCGCAGTCCTGCTACGGTCGGGGTACCGTTCTTCTTGCGCGCAATCACGCCCTGCTGGCACATGGCATCCAGAGAAGGAAAGCGGCTGACAAATGCTGGGTCCGCCTGGAGGATGCGCGCACCAGGAAAGTTCGGCTGCTCTGTTGTTCCCTGCAGCCGGGCCTTCTCCGGCACTGGCAAAGCTGGTTTCAAGCGGAGTCTGAGCCAGTGCTGGAGACTAATCCGGACAATGCGTTGATAATAGTCAGATTCGAAGTTGAGCAATCCGCTGAACGAACTCTTCAGGCGAACTGTTGGGGTATACAGGCCCTGCTCGACGTCGACCACGGAAACCCCGGTCTTAGCTTCGATCTTCTCAGGGGGCACCGGCACCGTTTGCCAGGCCATGAAGTTGACCACCTGTTGGAACTCTGGCGAGAGTTTGTCATAGAACTCGCGCATTCCGGCAGCAGTGCCGAGCGTTCGGGCCAAGGCCAGGGCCATATCCGCCTTGGTCGTCCCGGCGGTGATCTCGATCCCAGCAAGTCGCTTGGCCGCGTTGATGATATTCCTGAGGTCACCGGCCTTGTGTCCAGCCATGATCTGATCGATCAGTGGCTGCAAGTCCAAGGCTTCTTCTACCTCTTCAAATCCGGAAGGGCCCAAGGTTTGGAGTGCCGCTATGACTGTCCCGAGTACCCCGGAGTCCGGATGATCTCTGAAGTCATAGAGCCATCTAATCTTCTTGTCCAATTCCAGCCGGGTGCTGCCAATCATCGTCGCCGCAGCTTTGATCATTGGGGCGGGAGATAGGACTGAGGTGTCTATGATAAGCGCCTCGGTGATCGGCTCGCGAATCACATCCAGCATCCCTGTGATGGCGAGGAAGCGAACCATGCTGTCCAGCCAAGTCTGCCCCGGGTAGGCCACACAGGCGAGCAGGGTCTCGCGCACTGAAATACTCTTGCCCAACGGAAGCGTCTGCGCGCTGTAACGGCCGTACAATGCTGGTCTCTCGCTATACCCGAGAACTGCACTGATGCCCATCACGCGTTCAGAGGCATCCCCGGTCAACAGCCTGCAAACGTGCTCTGGAGACCAGCTCTCAGCTTCTGGCGGCAATGACTTCACCCAGCGTTCTCCCACGCAGTGGGCACAGAAGCGTCCCACCTTCCCGACCCGGGTCAGCATGTAGCCTGGAGGGCGGGACTGCTGGCAGCAGGAGCAGATCGTGCGCTTGTCCATACGGACTACCGTTCCCCCACCGGCCTTGACTTGGCTGTCCAGCTCTACCAATCGCTGACTCATGCATCTAATCCCAAGGCAAACTGGATGTCTTCGAGGCTAAATGCTTTTAGCGAGGCGGAGCTCGCCCCGACCAAGTTCTCGAGAATCTCACTCTTCCGTTCCTGAAGCAGCAACATCTTCTCTTCGATCGTCTTGCGGGTCACGAGTTTGTAGGTGAATACCCTGTTTTTCTGGCCGATCCGATGCGTGCGGTCTATCGCTTGGGTTTCCGCGGCCCGGTTCCACCACGGGTCGTAGATGAAGACATAGTCCGCAGCCGTGAGATTCAGGCCGACCCCGCCGGTTTTTAGAGTCATCAGGAAGACGCAGACCGAGTCGTCGTTCTGAAAGCGCTGCACCAAGGCCTCACGATCTCGTGTGGCGCCAGTCATCGTCAAGTGCTCAATCCCAGCCTCATTCAAATCATCACTCAGCGAGTCCAAGGCCCCGAGAAAACTGGCGAAAACCAGGCATTTGTGCCCATTCGCCGTCGCCTCCAGCAGTTCGTTGATCACCAGTTCGCGCTTGGCCGACAACACCGTCCCTTCGGTCCGACTCTCCGGCGTCGAAGCGAGTTGTCGCAGTTCCGTAAATGCCTGCAGCACCATGAATTGGCTCTTAGCGAGCCCATTTTCCTCGACCTCGTTGTCAATCAAATCGCGATAAAAGCGCCGTCTGCTTTCGTATAGCGCAGCCTGTTCGGTCGACATATCGACGTAGAGCACCTGCTCCACCTTGTCCGGCAGCTCCGTGAGCACTTCCTCTTTCGTCCGTCGCAGAATAAACGGAGCAATCTTTGCCCGCAACTCCAGCATGGCCTCGCGGTCATCGCCCTTACTGATTGGCACATTATAGTCACAGTTGAAGTCCGTTAGCGTCCCGAACATCGAAGGATTGAGAAACCGGAACAGCGAGTACAACTCGGTCAGGTTGTTTTCCACCGGCGTGCCACTCAACGCCAGCCGGTACTTCCCCTTCAGCAGTAATACCGCCTGGGCCACCTGGGAGCCGGGGTTCTTCGTGTTCTGTGACTCATCCAGCACGAGGTAGTGAAAACGAACTTCCTGCAGTTCCTCGATATCAGCGCGCACCGTCCCGTAGGTCGTTAGCACCAGATTTTGCCTTTTCGCCTTTTTCAGGTTACGTCCTTGCCCATGATAGACCGCAAAGGTCAGGTCCGGTGCGAACTTCGCAATTTCCGACTGCCAGTTGAACAGCAGGCTGCGCGGCATCACAATGAGTGACGGCGGCGTCTTCGCCTTCACTGTTGCGCGCAGCACCGCCAGCGCCTGCAGCGTCTTGCCCAAGCCCATGTCGTCGGCCAGGCATGCGCCGAGGCCAGCAGCGTGCAGGCGACGCAGCCACTCATAGCCGTATAGCTGGTAGGGCCGCAACTCCGCGCTCAGCGCCGGAGCCTTGAAGCGCTTCTCACCACTTAGCGCTTGCCTGATCTTCTTTACGCCCGCTAGCTCTTCCAGGCGCTCCCGTTCGTTAGCCTCGACCAAGTCATCAAGAAACGAAAAATCGAAGTAGGAAAGCCGAGTCTGGCTAGAGCCTTTTCGGCGGAACATCCGCTCCAACTTTCGCAGGTAGTCCGGGTTAATAACCGCCCGACTGCCATCGTTCAGGGGCAGGTAGACCTGCTTCTTGAAATACTTCAGCGCCTCGACCAGAGAAATGCTTTGATCGTCGATCTCCAGCGACACATCTGCGGACAGGAAATCCACGCCGGTCCCGATACGGTCCAGGCGTAGCTTGGGCCGACTGGTGCGAATCTTGAACCGGGTCAGAGATTCCGCACCGAAACAACGGTGTTCTGCTAGCAGGAGCGGCAGCGTCGCTTCCAGAAAGGCCTCGACGCAGGGCGCTTCAAGCAGAAAGAAGTTCTCATCCTGGCAATAGCTGCCGCCGCACTTCTTGGCAGCCTTCTTGAGGGCCGTATCCACCGTCCGCATACAATTCGCCACCGATTGATAGACCACATCGCCCACCACCAGCGTACGCTCCATATCGTTGACCGTCACTGCCCGCGACAGCTCATAGCCCTCGACAAACTCATTGTCGAATCCTAGCATCGAGAGGCCGATGCGCAGCTTCAGGTTGCCCTCGTCATCCACCTCCTCGAACACCACCGCTGGCTCGACAGTCCGGAGCGGGCCAGGCACCTCCCGGTATCCCTCGTAGACCACCTTGACGCCGTCTAGCGCTGAGTACAGCAGCGTCAAGAATCGCTCCAAGTCCGTTGCCGCGAATCGCGTCGCAAAGTGTTCCAAGTCAGCAAACCGCGACCCGAGTGGGGGAATTCGGAGCAGCCGCTTGCGTTCGACCACCACGTACGACTCGGACCATTGCTCGAAGTCGTCCCACAAATTGCCTACTTCAGCCACCTGTGTCTGCGCTGTAAAGCCATCCGCCTTCGGCGTCAGCACCACATGAATCCGCGCGGGTGTCTCCGCTAGAGTCACTGGCTTGAGAGTGTGGTTCACCAGCCCACCAGTCTCCGCCAGCAGCGGCACCAAGTGCTCGTGCTTCGCCAGAAACACCCGGTCCTCGGAGCTCTCCCAGCTGAAACGCATGTTTTCCCGTTCCCGCGCCGCCTCCAGGGCCTTCAAGGCCTCCCGCCGTGCTCCATGCACTAGAGCATAACCACCGGTCCAAAGCTTGCCCTTTGCATTCACAGCCGTGACATAGGCGCCTTCGGCGCAATGGCTCACGCGAAAGAACACTTCCCCCGACGTCGATACAGAAGGCATCTGCCAGATGCGCGGAGGTTCTCGCAGCACACTAAACACATCATCCATCGAAAATCTTCCTACGTTTTGGTGCCGCCCGCGCGCGGTACTATTCCGCGTGGGCCAGACCGGTCAACCAACCTGGCGCGACGAAATCTTGCCGGCTTGTGGTTCAAGGGCAGCAACCGGCGAGCTAGAAAATGAGAGAGGAAGTCGAACGCCCGGTCTGAACCTGCACGGTGCGCGTCCGCGCCTTGGTACCCTTCGCTCCACTGAATATGTACCTTGGTGCCCTTGGACGCTTCCATCGCTAGTTACGAGTAGAGTAACTTCCAGAAGTTGTGGGTGGAGAAGTTGAAAGGGTGAGGCTTGCCCACGGTATGGGTGTCGAAAACCAGCAGAAGGAGAACGCCTCATCCTCACACTATCTTTTCAATCGCTGTCGTCAACCGGCGCACAGATCAGCCTGGAAGAGACGCTGCGGGGTCACTTACGTGGTGCGCGGAAGGAGATTCTCGAGGAGGAGCTTTCGCAGTTTGTACAGGACATGCAAGGCAAGCGCACAGCCGATGGACGTAGAGCCATCGTTCGCAATGGCTTCCACAAAGAACGCGTTGTTCAGACAGGTACGGGCCCTGTTCCCCTTCGTGTTCCCCGCACGCGTGACCGCTCTGGAGGCGGCGACTGCTATCAAAGTGCGATCATCACAAGCTACAAGCGCCGAACTTTGATTCTTGATGGAGCTGTCTGCTATTTCTAGTTCAAAGGGTTGTCCACGGGGCACATGTTGCCAGCATCACGAGAACTCTTCGGGCCTGGTGCCCGCAATCTGTCGGGTGCCTGTGTGAGCTGGCTGACGCGAAGCTGAACTCACGAGTACAAGCAATGTAATAGCCGTGATCTCAGCGCTGAACAGTCGGTATATGTCTGGGTTGACGGCATCCACTTCAACGTGCGGATCGACGAGAACAAGCTGTGCACTTTGGTGGTAATGGAATCGACCAAGGATGGCCGCAAGGAACTCATTGCCGTGAAAGGCGGCTACCGTGAGAGCCGCAGCCAACGCTGCTGGGTTCACAAGACCGCCAACATTCTCGACAAGCTTCCTAAGAAGTTGCAGCCGAAGGCCAAGGGCATGATTCACGAGATGTACCTGGCGGAGACCAAGACTGACGCTCTGGCATCGCACCAGCTCTTCTTCGCCGTCTTTGCTTACAAGTACCCCGGGGCTGGTCCTCAAGCTTGCCTTAGAGGCATCGAAAGGTTGTTGCAGGTTAAACGGTCACGTCCTGATTATCAAGCCCTTCGCCTCGGCCATAATCTTCGAGGACGAAATCGAAAAACTCCAACAAGCGGCCTAAACCAAGTACAAACCCATACCGACGGTGGACCTCTCCCAACCGAAAATACCATACACAACAAGTGCAAATTACTCCCCAGTGTACGAGCGGTGGGGAACCCGCTGCTCTGCTTAACGCTGCTCGCGGTTGGGCGCACGGACATCGGCAGGGCTACCGTCCGTGTACGTGATGGTATTCCAGGATTTAGTAACTACATCTAGGTCAAGCGTGTGTTCCAGTCGCAACGCAACCGCAAGGGCCCATTCCTTGGTGGCTCGATACATCCCACCGGGAAGAAAGGAGTAGCCACTGTCGATAGTAGTTACGTAGCGTGGAATTCCTGGCAAGCCAAAGAAGTTGGGTACAAGTTCTGTTGTGCCCCCGTCAAGTTGGCGCTCTTCGATCTGACAGGCACCGGTAACATCGTGGTTCCAAATGCTGAAGGCAATGCCAAGCGGGAGTTTCTCATTCACGTCGTAGCTAAGCGCAGGGGTGAGTGACGAGAACTCGCCTTCCAATCTGGCCGCGAATTCGCTGTTTACGATGAACGTATCCAATTGGGTGATGAGAACTTCACTTTATCGATTGGTTCTCACAACGTCACGATTGAAGCGATACTGTTTGAGATTGCTCAGGGAGAGAGCAAAGGGCCTGCCTTCGAGGGGTTACACTGCACTCAGTTAGTTCAAGTCAGTCAGGCCTAATGAGTGTGATGTACCAAAAAATTCGGCATCCACATCTGCTTGCTGAAAAAATGATCGACTGCGAACGAAAGCTCCGGCCGCCACAGTTTCGACAAGCCAGCAGGATGCCAATTGGGCGCCGTGCCGTCATCGGCCACGGCAACAAATGCACCGTCTTGACCAACTTCACGCGCTCCAGAACCTACCCGCACTGGACTGGAACTGATTCTGACTTGTGCTGTTGAACTCAGCGCGAACAAAAATCAGACAGAAATGTGGAGCCTTTATGCGGCCCGGGCGCCAAGGTTCACGAGTTAGGAACCTGGCGAGATCGTGAATTGATGCAACTGCCTGTAATCGAAAGACTGAGTTGTCTTAGCTATTTTGTGACAATTAAAACCAAGCCCTTGAGGTAACTGCCCTCCGGGTGCGACACTGAAACGGGGTGATCTGCAGGCTGAGCCATGCGTTCAAGAACTCTTACGTGACGCCCGACAGAGAAGGCGGCAGCGGCAATGGTGTCTTCGAAGAGTTGCCGCGAAACTACCTGCGTGCAAGAGAACGTAAACAGGATCCCGCCATCCGGAAGCTGGCGTAGTGCGGCTTCGTTCAGCCGTTTGTAGGCCTGGACGGCTGCGTGGCGTGCGCGCTTGGATTTGGCAAATGCCGGTGGATCAAGAATGATCAGG
>Ga0209309_10004081_pt1 | contig 12218 bp, 9 predicted proteins | sample COGITO_mtgs_1204_2_FD_184807 | JGI IMG/M metagenome (GOLD analysis project Ga0209309, IMG submission 184807) | Pelagic marine microbial communities from North Sea - COGITO_mtgs_120412 (SPAdes) (version 2) | ecosystem: Environmental > Aquatic > Marine > Epipelagic ...
AAACTAAAGTGTCCTCGAATGTCTGCATCAGCCTTTTTATAACTTAAGCCTATGATGTAAAAATGTTTTCCTCTTGAAATATGATAGTTCTCCATGAAACTGTTTGGGAATTCTGAAGCAAAAATAACATATACATAAATCAAAATACAACGCTACAGGTACTAAATGTGTCGATAGATGATAATTGTCACCTATTTGACATCTTTTGACTGGATTTTGGCTATTTTTGTAGTAGTATCAATCGTTTTGAAACTATTAGTTTAGATTGATTCTAAATAAAAATAATTTTAGAAAGATGACATCAGAACAAAAAAATATCGCTGGAGGGTTTGTAGATGAAACTAAAATTGAAGAAGGATTTTTCATTCTTAAGTTTCAGAATGAAAGCCCTGATTCTGTAAATTTTACTCGTGAAATTGATAGTAGTTTTATCCAGTTTCATTTCTGTGTGAAAGGGCAAAGCAAGTTCCTTTTCAATAAAGGGAACTACCAATTACCACTGGGAGAAGAGAATTCTTTGTTGCTTTACAATCCGCAGCAAGACCTTCCTTTAAATGTGGAATTGTTTCCAAATTCGTGGTTAATCTCCTTAGTGATCTCCATTAAAAAATTCCACTCGCTGTTTTCTCAAGAAGCCGGATATATTCCGTTTTTAAGTAGCGAGAACAGAGATAAGAAATATTATAAAGATGGCGATATTTCGCCTTCTATGGCGATAGTATTAAATCAGATGATGAATTTCAATTTAATGCCTTCTATCAAATCTTTATATTTTAAAGCGAAAGCGTATGAGTTATTAAGTCTTCATTTTAATAGAACTGAAGATGCAAACGTAGAGCAGTGCCCGTTTTTGGTTGATGAAGTAAATGTACTGAAGATCAGAAAGGCGAAAGATATCATCATTGCTAGAATGGCAGAACCGCCAACGCTTCAGGAATTATCTGATGAAATTGGCTTAAGTCTTAAAAAATTAAAAGAAGGTTTTAAGCAGATCTACGGAGATTCTGTCTACAGTTTTCTTTTTGATTATAAAATGGAGTTTGGCAGGAAGCTTTTAGATTCCGGCGATTTTAATGTAAATGAAGTTGGATTAAAAGTAGGTTATAGCACCTCAAGTCACTTTATTGCTGCCTTTAAAAAGAAATTTGGAACCACTCCAAAGAAGTATATTATGTCTTTATCATTGCCAACAAATCTTTAGAATTGATTTTGATGATGCCATAATTGGTCAAAACTTCTTTAAGTGAGTTTATAACAATAATAATAGTAGTAATTTTAGATCAGGAAAAATTGCTGAAAAAGAATAAAGAATGAGTAAAGGTGTACTCTTGGTTAATCTGGGTTCTCCGGATAGTACCGACCCGAAAGATGTAAAAAAATATTTAGGTGAATTTTTAATGGATGAACGAGTGATCGATGTTCCATTATGGGCCAGAACGCTCTTGGTTAAAGGAATTGTTCTGAATACACGTCCAAAAAAATCTGCAGCCGCTTATCAAAAGATCTGGTGGGATGAAGGTTCTCCTCTAATCGTGCTTTCGGAAAGATTGAGAGATAAGATAGACGATCTCACTTCTTTGCCAATTGTGCTAGCCATGCGTTATGGTACGCCAAACATTAAATCTGGTTTGCAAGAATTGCATGATCAAGGAGTAGATGAAGTTCTTATATTTCCTTTGTACCCTCAGTTTGCTATGGCCACTACCGAAACTATTTTGGTATTGGCAGAAGAGTTGAGAAGAGAATTCTTTCCTGAGATGAAATTCACTTCAATTCCTGCATTTTATAATCATCCTGATTATATAAGGGTTTTAGCTGAAAGCATTTCAGAAAAACTGAAAGATGTAAAATTTGAACATTTACTTTTTTCTTATCACGGAGTACCGGAAAGACACATTAGAAAAAGCGATATCACTAAATCTCATTGTCAAATAGATGGTTCTTGCTGCAAGACCGCATCTTCAGCGCATCAATTTTGTTATCGCCACCAATGTTATGAAACTACAAGACTGGTTGCAGAATATCTCGAATTAAAAGAGAATACCTACAGCGTTTCCTTTCAGTCCAGATTAGGATTCGACCCATGGTTACAACCTTACACCGATAGAACTATAGAACGTTTTGGAAAACAAGGCATGAAAAATCTTGCTATTGTAACTCCTGCTTTTGTGAGCGATTGTTTAGAGACTTTAGAAGAAATTGCCATGGAAGGGGAAGAGATCTTTCACGAAGTTGGAGGAGATAAATTCACCGTGGTTCCGTGTTTAAATGATAGAGAAGATTGGGTAAAAGTATTGTCCAGATGGATAGATGAATGGGCATATTCTAAACCGGTAGAAGCATAATGGCGAACGTGAATTCTAAAGCTTTGGGTAATGAACCTATAGGTAAATTACTTATTAGGCAAGCCGTACCCGCATCTATTGGAATTCTAGTAATGTCGCTAAATATTTTAGTAGATACCATTTTTGTTGGTAACTGGATCGGGTCTATTGCTATAGCTGCCATTAATGTTGTCTTACCCGTTTCTTTTTTTATAGCCGCTTTGGGGATGTCTATTGGTATAGGTGGATCTTCTATAATTTCCAGAGCTCTTGGGGCCAACAACTATGAAAAAGCCTTAAAAACCTTTGGGAACCAAATTAGTCTTACGCTTATCTTGACCATTTTGATGGTGGTTGTAGGACTCACTTTTGTAGACTCTATTATCCGTGCTTTTGGAGGGAAAGGTGATATTTTTGAACCCGCCAAAGTATATTACACAGTAGTTCTTTATGGAGTCCCTTTTCTCGCGCTTTGTATGATGGGGAATAATGTGATTAGAGCTGAAGGAAAACCAAAATTTTCCATGGTTGCTATGATCATTCCATCGGTAGGAAATTTGGTGCTAGATTATATTTTTATCAACGTGATGGATCTGGGAATGTTGGGCGCAGCTTGGGCCACCACAGCTTCTTATATGTTTTGTTTCGCTTATATTTTATGGTTCTTTTTGTCAGATAATTCTGAATTAAAGATAAGCACTAAACACTTTGGGTTCGATTGGAATATTTTGAAGGAAACCGCTTCTTTAGGGTTTGTTACTCTTGCTAGACAAGCGGTGGTAAGCATCACTTATTTGTTGATGAATAATATTTTATTTGATATTGGCGGAGAAGATTCTGTTACAGTGTATGCCATAATTGGTAGAATGCTAATGTTCGCATTATTTCCAGTTCTTGGAGTTACCCAAGGATTTCTACCAATTGCAGGATATAATTACGGAGCGGAGCAATTTTCGCGAGTTAGAAAAAGTATTAATACCGCAATCTTATACGCAAGCTTATTAGGAATTCTTGTCTTTACAGGGATCATGATCTTTGCTGAAGATATTGTAAGCATTTTTACAGATAACTCTGCTGTACTTTCTGAAACGCCTCATGCTATGAGATGGGTGTTTGCTGCGGTGCCAATAATCGCTTTGCAATTAATTGGATCTGCTTATTTTCAAGCGATAGGAAAAGCTGTTCCCGCATTATTATTGACCCTTTCAAGACAGGGATTCTTTTTTATTCCTTTGGTGTTAATTCTGCCAAATTATTTCGGAGAAATTGGAGTTTGGATCTCATTTCCTATAGCAGATTTCCTTTCTACAGTTGTTACAGGATTCTTTCTGAATAAAGAGATCAGAAAAAAGCTAAAACCAGTAGAAGTTAATTCCTGATCTACATCTATATTTACAATTGGTTATATTTGCTTTGCGCTCAAGTGAACGATCCATAAACCTTGAAAAATTAAGTCTGTGATAGAATATTACAACTCCATCAAATCTTTACATTTAATTTTTGTGATCACCTGGTTTGCAGGTTTATTCTACATTCCAAGATTATTCGTTTATCATATTGAAGCCGCTCAAAAACCGGAACCGGACCGAAGAATTCTTTTAGATCAGTTAAAATTGATGACCAAAAGATTATGGTTTATCATTACATGGCCTTCAGCTATATTGGCGAGTTTATTCGCTTTCTGGATGCTATATCTAATGCCCGGATGGCTACAACAACCTTGGATGCATGTAAAACTTGGCTTTGTGATATTGCTTTATGCCTATCATATTAAGTGTCATTTTATCTTTAAAGAGCTTCAAAACGATGTTATAAAATGGAGTTCTAACCAAATGCGAATCTGGAATGAAGGGACAACCATAATTTTATTTGCAGTGATCTTTTTGGTGATTGTTAGAGATGCGGTAAACTGGATCTATGGTGTTATTGGAATTATCTTATTGGGAGTGCTTTTGATGCTTGGAATCAAATTATACAAACGAATCCGTTCCAAAAATCCGAATGCCTAAACTGGTGTGATAATTGATATTTATGGCAAAACTACTTAAGTAATATATGAAGATATTTAAGCTCTCCTTAAGAAACCGAATTTTCATTTCCATGATCTTGTTGGTATTAGGGGCTTCTATACTTATTGCCGGAGTAACAGTATATCAATACAAGCAGGAATCTGAAGCATATCATAAAGAACGTTTAGAACGCAAAGAACAGGCAATTCGGGAGAATATAAAATTTGTGCTAGACAAGACTACACATGTGGTTAGCACTGAAAATTTACCGGTAATCCTGAAGGAGAGAGACAAGATCTACGAGATGTCTCAGGTGCATGAAATGCAACTTAATATTTATGATCTTACCGGAAGATTACTCATAAAATCTAACGAATCCTTTTTTAGAGACACTACAAATGTTCAAATCCCCAATGAAATTCTTCGAAATCTGGAAACCTCTCCCACAAAGCGATTTTTAAAGAAATCTGAGATAAACGGACAAAAAACCCAATCTTCTTATACCTACATTCACGACAATCAATTCAAACCTTTAGCAATTTTATATCTGCCTTATCTGCAAGATGATGAAGTGTTGCAAAAAGATTTGAATGACTTTTTGATGAAGTTGGGGGAAGTCTACCTTTTTATGTTGTTAGCGGCAATTTCAATGTCTTACTTCCTCTCAAAATATATTACAAAATCACTTAAAATAGTTTCAGAAAAGATTATAGAAACAAGGCTAGATAAACGAAATCAGAAGATACAAATAGAGAATGTTTCTGAAGAGATTTATACGCTGGTAACAGCATACAATAGCATGATAGATGAGTTGGAGGAAAGTGCTGTGAAACTGGCCACTGGAGAGCGGGAGCAGGCTTGGCGAGAAATGGCAAAACAGGTAGCACATGAGATCAAGAACCCGTTAACACCTATGAGATTGACCGTTCAAAGTTTTCAGCGAAATTTTGATCCTAAAGATCCTAATGTGATCATGAAATTGAATGAATATAGCGAAACCTTAATTCATCAAATAGATACCATGAGCGCTATTGCTTCGGCCTTTTCTAATTTTGCAAAAATGCCGGCGCAGCAAAATGAAATTCTGAATGTTCCGAAAACAGTAAAGTTGGCACTTGATATCTTCAATGAAAATTACATTGAATTCACTTCAGAAAAGGAAGAGATTCTGGCAAAATTTGACAGAACTCAACTTATTAGAGTAATCACCAATTTGGTGAAAAATGCAACTCAAGCTTTGCAAGATGTGAAAGCTCCAAAGATCTTGGTGGAAGTTGAAGAAGAGGAAGAATGGGTAAAAGTAGCAGTTCAGGATAATGGAGCGGGAATTTCAGAAGAAAATAAAGACAAGGTGTTCGAGCCTAAATTTACCACGAAATCTAGCGGGATGGGATTAGGTCTTGCCATGGTGAAGAATATAGTAGAGACCTATGGTGGAAGCATCAATTTTACATCAACCAAAAATAAAGGGACTATCTTTACAGTCCGATTTCCAAAATAAGAAAGTATGACATTTGAAAACATTTTATCAGAGATCAACGAAGGAATTCTTCAAATCACGATTAATAGACCTTCAAAATTAAATGCACTAAACAAGGAGACCATTGGAGAGCTTCACGAAGCTTTTGCAGACGCAAGAGAAGATGACGACGTTAAGGTTATAATTTTAACCGGAACTGGAGAAAAAGCTTTTGTTGCCGGAGCAGATATTAGTGAATTTTCAGATTTTTCTACAGAAGAAGGTGGAGAACTGGCAGCTCAGGGACAAGCAAAATTATTTGATTATGTAGCAAATTTCCCAAAACCGGTAATTGCAGCAGTGAACGGTTTTGCTCTTGGAGGTGGATTAGAATTGGCAATGGCAGCACATTTTAGAGTTGCCAGCGATAATGCGAAAATGGGATTGCCGGAAGTTTCTCTTGGATTGATCCCTGGATATGGAGGAACACAAAGGTTGCCTCAGTTAGTTGGGAAAGGGCGTGCCATGGAAATGATCATGACCGCGGGAATGATTGATGCTACGCAAGCTTTGCAATATAATTTGGTGAATCATGTATGCCCTCAAGAGGAGTTATTAGATTTCGCTGAAAAATTAGCTAATAAGATCATGAAAAACTCTTTAGTTGCTATCTCTGCAGCAATTAAGGCTGTAAATGCTAATTATGAAGACGGTGTGAATGGTTTTGAAGTAGAGATCAAGGAATTTGGAAGAAGCTTCGGAACCGAAGATTTTAAAGAAGGAACTTCTGCCTTTTTAAATAAAAGAAAAGCAGATTTTCCAGGAGAATAAATCTTTCAATCATTAATATTAAATATGGAATAAATCCTACAATTGGGAATTATTCCATATTTTTGTTTTATGTCGGGAGAGAATGAATATATAAAAGGAAGAGGAGCTCAAAAAAATGTCCATAATAGGTTTGACGCTCAGAGTCGTGAATTTAGAGATGATTTTTTAAATTATTGTGCAGTAGAGGGAGATGAAGCTTCTAACTCCAAAACGGTTCTTATAGATACTTTTCCAAAAACGGTGGTGAATAAAGTTACCAGCCCAGATGTGGGAATGGGATTTTCTTTGAATCCATATCAAGGTTGTGAACATGGCTGTGTGTATTGTTACGCCAGAAATTCTCATGAATATTGGGGATATAGCGCCGGGATGGATTTTGAACAAAAGATCTTGGTAAAAAGAAATTCAGTAGATCTTTTAGAAAAGAAATTACAGAGTAAAAGATGGGAAGCTGCTCCAATTGTGCTTTCAGGCAATACAGATTGTTATCAGCCAATTGAGAAGAAACTTGAGATCACCAGACAATTGCTTCAAACATTTCTAAAATACAAACACCCGGTAGGCATAATCACAAAAAATGCTTTGATCCAACGAGATATTGATATTTTAAAAGAGTTGGCCCAAGATAATCTTATTCATGTAAATCTTTCCATTACTAGTTTAGATGAAAATGTTAGAAGGTTGCTAGAACCAAGAACGGCCACGGTTAAAAAAAGGTTAGAAACCTTAGAATTGCTTTCTAAAGAAAATATTCCCACCAGTGTAATGATGGCGCCAATTATTCCTGGTATCAACAGTCATGAGGTGCTGCCGCTGGTAAAGGAAATAGCAGAGCGTGGAGCTTTAGGAGTTGGTTATACTATGGTTAGATTGAATGGTGCTATAGGAGGAATTTTCACAGATTGGATTAAGAAAACTATGCCCGATAGAGCAGATAAGGTTTTACATCTTATTGCTGAATGTCATGGCGGGAATTTGAATGATAGCAACTTCGGAAGAAGAATGAAGGGCTCTGGAAATATTGCAGAACAAGTTTCTCAACAATTTAAGATCGCCAGAAAAAAGTATTTATCTGGCAGAATAAAACCCGAATTGAATTGTGATCTACATACACAATACAAATCGGGTCAAATGAGTCTATTTTAAATTTTAGTTCTAAAATCGATATCCAACCTTAACATTTCCCCAGGGAGCAAATTTTGCTGCTACTGCGGGCCCTAGGTCTACTCCCAAATTAAACCCTTTTTCACCAAAGAAACTTACTCCAATAGGAAGGTAAGCTACAAAAATCCCTGCGTTATCCTCACTAGATCCCCATATATCCAACGCTTTAGCAGAAATAATTGTTCCAGTAAGTCCTACATGAAATAACATTTTGGACTCTTTTATTCCCCAAGGATAGTATTTAAAACCCGCTCCTACACTTGGAATACCAACACCTATTTCTACACTTAAATTTTCTGAAACTAGCCGATCATAAGTTATTCCAACAAATGGGGTAGTTCCTAAAATATTGAAGGAAATGGCATTTTTACGCATTCCTTCGATCCCGGAAGTGGTTTCCTGTGCAATGCTAGAAAACGAAATAAATAAAATTGAAAAAATTACAAGAATGTTATTTTTGGTCATATTAATTTGGAATTCCTATGTGGGAATTCACAAGCAAGGTAGAGCTATATTATTAAGATTTTAACAATTATAATAATAAATGTTAAAAATTTTAAGATTACTGTTCTTTGACTAGATATATGAACACTGGAAAGTGATCTGAATATCCACCGGTATAAACACCATAATCATAACTACGGAATGGATAACCCTTAAACTGACCTTTAGAAGTAACCAGATAATTTTTCTGAAAAATGTCTGCTTTATAAAATTTGTAACCTTCTAGATTGCTATTTACTAAAGTTCCGGAAAGTAGGATCTGATCGAATAAATTCCAACTGTCTCTATACGCCAGCGTTCCCCTTCCATTTTTGATCATATTTTCCATAGGATTATAAAGATCGTTCACTTCTAATTCTTCTTTTGAAGCCTTTGTGTATAAGAATTTTTTTATGCTTTTATTGGTTGGGTCATCATTAAAATCGCCCATGCTAATGATCTTTGCATAAGGATTTATTTGATGAAGAGAATCTATAATAAGTTTGTTTAACTGCCCTGCGCGTTCCCTTTTATAACTGCTTCTGGCTTCACCACCACTTCTTGAAGGCCAGTGATTCACAATTATATTTATTTCTTCTCCATCAAGATCTCCAGTAACTACCAATTGATCTCGAGTGTAAACCCTTTTTGAAGGATCTTCCAGTTCATAGATCAATAATCTTCGAGATTGCGAGTTTGTGGGGGTAAATAACGATTTTTGATAAAGTAGGGCTACGTCAACGCCTCGTCTGTCGGGGGAATCATAATGCACAATGCCGTAATTCTTATCTCTTAATGCAGGTTGATTGATGAGATCTTCTAAAACAGTGTAATTCTCGATCTCACAAAGTCCAATGATAGCGGATGAATTTTGGGTAGTTTCTGTGCCAATTTCAGAAAGTACTTTAGAGATATTCTTCAGCTTGTCTTGATATTTTTCTAATGTCCAAACATCTTTTCCCAGCGGAGTTCTATCATCATCGAAGGTTAGGGAATCATTTTCAGTATCAAATAAATTTTCAACATTATAAAAAGCAACAGTAAGTATTTTATAAGAATTCTTTTCTTGACCACTTGCCGAAGTTCCGAAGTGAAATAAAAAAGATAATATCAAGAACGGTTTCCAGATTGGCTGATTATTAAAATTAACAATTTCGTTCATGATGATATTGCGTATTAGAACAGATTAAATTACAGATTTATTGGTAATTATAAAATAAAAGTTTAAACTTACATACTGAAAACGAGCAACTTATAAAATGAAAATGTATAATTTCATTTTGCTGCTAGGGCTGCTCAGCTTCTTTAATATTTCTGCACAAACCACCCTTACTGGAACTGTAGTTGACGCTGCCACTTTTAATACATTAGAAGAGGTTAGTGTGAGCATTGAGGGAACTGGTTTTAATAGCTCAAGCAACAATAACGGAGAGTTTACAATTTCGGGCGATCTTCCTGAAGGCAACCATGTGCTCTTATTTGTAAGAAATGGCTATTTAAATCTGCGGCTTCCTGTGGTTATTTCACAAGGAGAAACTAAAAATCTTGATCTAATTCCACTTAGAGTAGACGTGTTAAAAGAACAAATTCAAATAGGTATCATCAGCCTTTCTGATAGCGAATTAAATGAAGAAGATGCCAATATTTCCAACGTTTCCGGCTTACTTCAAGCTACCAAAGATGTATTTCTAAATGCCGCTGCTTTCGATTTTAGTTCCACTTTTTTCCGACCTCGAGGTTTGGATAGCGAATACAGCAAATTGCTGATAAATGGCATAGAAATGAACAAGATCTTTAATGGAAGACCGCAGTGGAGCAATTGGGGTGGGTTGAATGATGTGCAACGCAATCAGGTTTTTTCTATGGGAACTACAGCTAGCGACGTTAGCTTTGGAAATCTGGCCGGAACCACCAACATTATCATGCGTGCTTCGCAATATCAAAAGGGAGCACGAATTTCTTATGCGTTAGCCAATAGAAGTTATAATGGTAGAATTATGGGCACTTATAATTCTGGAGAGTTGGCAAATGGTTGGTTTTATTCAATCTCCGCCTCTAGAAGATTTGCGGAAGAAGGCTTTACCGAAGGAACTCCTTATGACTCCAATTCCTTTTTTATTTCAGTAGAAAAGAAGATGAATGCCAAGCATAGTCTTAATTTCTCCGGATTTTATACGCCCGTAACTAGAGGAAAATCTTCTGCCAATTCTCAGGAAGTTATAGATCTAAAAGGGAGAAGGTATAATTCATTTTGGGGATTTCAAGATGGAGAGATTAGAAATTCCAGACTGAAGGAGATAAAAGAACCCGTTTTAATGTTGAACCATTTTTGGAAACTCTCGGAAACTACAGAACTCAACACTAATCTTGCATATCAGTTTGGAAAAACAGCCAATACTAGAATAGATTATGGTGGGACTAGATTGATGGTGAGTGAAAATGGACAGGAAAGCTATATTGGTGGCGGTTCAAATCCAGATCCTTCATACTACCAGAAACTTCCTAGCTATTTCTTAAGGTTTGAAGATAATCAGAATTATGAAGCTGCATATTTAGCGGAACAATATTTTAAAGAAAACGGTCAGTTAGATTGGAACCAATTGTATGAAGCCAATAAAATTGCTTCTGAAAATGGTGGGAATTCAATTTATGTGCTGTCTGAAGATAGAACAGACGACACACAATTTACAGCAAATTCCATACTTACCAGTAAGTTGAATGATAATATTGTTTTAAATTCCAGTCTTAAATATTCGCATTTAAAAAGTGAGAATTTTGCTTCTGTTCGAGATTTGTTGGGAGGGAACGCATATTTGGACATCGATTTTTTTGCTGAGGCGAATGCAGAGAATACCGAAAGTGAAACCGCTCAAAGTGATCTTAATAATAGGAATCGATTAGTAGGAGAAAACGAGAGATATAAATATAATTTTGAGTTTGCTGCAGATGTTTTGGAAGCTTTCACTCAGGCTCAAATAAGTTATAAGAACTGGGATTTATATGCTGCTTTAAAACTTTCTCAGACTTCATATCAAAGAAATGGGCTCTTTAAAAATGGACATTTTCCGAACAATTCTTTAGGAAGAAGTGAAAAGTTGAATTTCACCGATTTCGGAGTAAAAGCCGGTGGAGTTTTCAAACTTTCAGGGAAACATTTATTCGAATTGAACGCTGCGTATCTTATCAATGCACCTTCATTAAAAAATTCATTTTCAAATCCAAGAGAGAACAATGAGGTAGTTCATGATCTAACTTCAGAAAAAATGAGTTCTGCAGATCTTAGTTACAGGTACAGAATGCCTAATCTCAAACTTAGAATTACCGGATATTTTTCTGAAATTAAAGATGCTACCGAAATTTCATTTTATTATGCCGATAGACTTTCCGGTTTAGGACGAGCAGGTTCTACTGCCTTTGTTCAGGAAATTCTAAGCGGAATAGATAAACAATATTTTGGTGCAGAACTGGGAGCGGAATACCAGATCACCACTACTTTAAAAATTAAAGCAGCAGCAGCTTTGGGTCAATTTACTTACAGTAATAATCCGGAACTTACGCTCACTTCTAATAGTTTTAATACTTCAGTGAGTTATGGTCAATCTTATTTAAAGAATTACAGAATTGCGGGAGGACCGCAACAAGCTGCTCAAATTGGTTTTGAATATAGAGATCCAGATTACTGGTGGTTTGGAACTACGGTAAATTTCTTTTCTCATGCCTTTGCAGATATAGCTCCTCTGAATAGAACTAACAATTTTTCTAAAGATGCTGACGGTTTTGCTCTTGTAAATTATGATGAAGTTGAGGCTAAAAGCTTACTGAGGCAAGAACGGTTTGATGATTATATGTTGGTAAATGTAATAGGCGGAAAATCATGGTTATTGAAAGGCGGTTATTATGTAGGCTTTTTTGTGAGTATAAATAACATTTTGGATGAAGTTTATAAAA
>Ga0209309_10004090_pt1 | contig 12202 bp, 7 predicted proteins | sample COGITO_mtgs_1204_2_FD_184807 | JGI IMG/M metagenome (GOLD analysis project Ga0209309, IMG submission 184807) | Pelagic marine microbial communities from North Sea - COGITO_mtgs_120412 (SPAdes) (version 2) | ecosystem: Environmental > Aquatic > Marine > Epipelagic ...
ACTCATCCGCCGCCTCCGCGTCGGCGTACACGTTCGCCTCCGCCGCCGGATTGACGTTCCCGCTCACCGTATACGCGCCCCCTAGGTGCACCACCGAACGCAACATTTTCGGCAAATCCTCGTATTCTCGAAACGCGTTCACCACGTTCGTCGCCGTGGCTAAACATATGATCGTCACTTCTCCGGGATACGTTTTCGCCAAGTCGTACATTAATTTCGCGCTGCCTCCCGGGTACACCTCCACATCCTCCTTCGCCTCCAAAAGGTCCTCCTTATCCTTCTCGAAATCCCCGAACCCATCTTTCCCGTGCACAAAATCCGCGATGTGTTCCTTCTGTTTCCCATTCAATGCTTTCTTCGACCCTTCCGCGACGTACACGACGTCATCCTCGTCTCCCTTCTCATCCTCGCTTCCTTTTCGCGACCCGGACGACTTATATATCCTCAACAACTTTTTGCAATTCTCCGTCGCTTTTTCCGTTCTTACGTTCCCGAACGACGACGTCAACGCGAGCACTCGTAACTCCGGCGCGCACGATAAGGACATCAACACCGCAAACGCGTCGTCAATCCCCGGGTCGGTGTCGATGATCACTTTGATTGGACTCTTTCCTTGTTTTTTCGCGCGCGAGTCTGCTTTTGCCGGCGCGTTCGTCGTCATCTCGAGAGAGGCGTTTCTTGCCTTTTTATGGAGAAATTTGACCACGTTTGCCTCATAAAAGAGCGCTCTATTCGAGCTCTATTCTTGCACGCATCGGTCGTCCTCGCGCGAGCAAAACGCAGAAAATGAGAGGAGGAAAAGAGAAACTTTACTTTATTCTTCTTCTCCTCGTCTTTTTACTGCGCTTGAAGTCCTCCTTTTCCTCTCCTTTTCATTTTCGAGGGAACGTCCCGCACGTTTCGAATCTGGACTTTTTAACACCAAATGCGACGTCTACTTCGTCTTCATCTGTCCTCGCGGACGGGACTTTAACGCTCACGGGCGACCACGTGACGCCGTTTTTCAACGCGATCGAACCTCTCTCGCGAGCGAAACGGCTTAGTTTCTCCTGTTCGGTGTTTTTGTTCGACGACCGGGATAATTACGAGAACGGTGGGGCGTTGATTTCGAGGATGAGTTCTCCGGAGCATCCGGCGTTTGCGCTGACCATCGAACCGCCGTCATCATCATCAATTTCTGGAAAGGAAGGAGAAGACGAGGACGGGTCGAGAAGTTATGACGACGACGGGGTAAACGTTGCAGAGAAAGGGTCCGCGGTGTCGTTCGCGATGACGTTTCGGAAGACGCACGCGGTTCGCAAAGCGACTTCGTCTTCGTCGCCGGGCGAAGTGGTGGCGAGTTTCACGGTGAGCGGAAAGTCGAGGAGAAGATTGGTAGCGAATAGATGGCACCACGTGGCGTTAGTCGTCGGCGAAGACACGGTCGCGTTTTATTTAGATGGTTTCGTGGACGTGGAGTATAGGTTGCCGCCGAATGCAGGGTCGACGCAGAGAGGCGGGTTGTTTTTGTCGCCGCACGCGACGAATTCGAACTCCTTAGACGACGCTTTGTCAATTGGTGGGGAGAGCAGAGGAAGACGAAGGAGGAGGATGTCGACGTTGAAAGCGAGATTTGAACCGCCGAGTGGTTTGAAAGGGTTAGTGCACGGACCTAGATTAAGGATGGTGTTTGACGAGGACGAGGGCGAGGACGAAGAGGCGAGCGCCGAGGAGTGCGACTGCTACCACGAGGAGGAGGAGAAGGAGGAGGAGGAGGAGGAGGAGGAGGAGGATGTCGAAGAGCAACGTTGCGACAGCAAAATAACAGAACCACAGACTTGTTACAGCGGTGACGACATCCCCCGCACCCGTCGAGGCGACAGAAAACAACACCAATCCCAAACGCGAATCGACGATCCAACTGCGTGGTATTACGAAGCGCAGTGGTCCAAATACGAAGCCAGACGCGTAGGATCGGGCGGCGCGGGAAATGAAGATCCGGACAATCTCTTTCTTTCTGGAAAAGTAGAAACGTCCGGGTTCGAGAGAGAAGCCATATTAGAATCTCGCAACTTGGAAATTTTAGAGATGATGTCGTTCGATCCAGAACCGATTCCACACGACGGGAGCGGAAATACCGAGGCGACGACGAGCACCCAACAAGAGGAGATGAAAGCGCTAAGAAGTGAAAGCGAGGAAGAAAAACCAGCGAACCCGGGAGTGTTGGGAGGAAAAAGCGACAAGAACGTTGAGAACGCCGAGACAGAAGCGACGGATGGAGATGATGTGACTTCGTCGTCCGAAGACGCCGCTGCCACGCTCGCGGCGACTTCGGTCTCGAGAGACCGCGAAGAGTATTTCAACTCGCTCAATACGAAAAAGAAATACGCCGAAGCAACTCGAAAGCTCGCGGACGAAAAACTCGCGCTCGCCTTGTCCAATTCTTGGAAACGGCAAGAGGAGATAAAGGTCATCAACAGGAATAAGTTATTGCGAGAAGCGTTAGATCTGTACCGATTAGCCGCCGCCGCTGGAAGCGACAAAGCGCGCAGAGCTGCGGCTACGTTGCTTTCGCACGAGTACGTCTACCGCGCCGGGGGTGGATTCGTATACAAAGGCCAGAATCCAATCGATACTAACAAGCTTAACGAAGTCACCTCTCGGGAGGAAAGCTCGTCTCGAGCGGCGTATCACAGATTACGAGGCGCGTACTTAGGTGACCCCGCGATGCGTCTATCTGTTGCCGTGGACGCCATGCGACGGAAAACCTGGGGTGAGAAATCATGTTTATTCGCTTCGCAATACCTGTTCCTCGCCGCCACGAAAGCGTACGAAGATTACAACAAACCATCCGGGCAAGTACGCATTGAAAAACAGCGATTGCACGATCGTTTGAAAGTAAATTTCGACCCACACGCCGCCGACGACGTAGTCGTCGCAGTGGACAGCGATATCGGGGCAGCCAACACGGCTGGTGTCGATCGACCGGACGAAAGGGCGTTATGGCTCATGAACAACGCGCAAGGCGGCGACGCGAACGCGATGGTACATTTGGCCAACGCGCATTATTGGGGGCATCGAGGTTTAGTGAGAAACTACGAAGCGGCGGCAAACATGTACCAGCAAGCGCACAACGCCGGGAACGTTCAAGGTACCGTTGGTCTTGCGAAATTAATGTTGAAAGGGGAAGGCGTTGGTAAAAATTTAACCCAAGCGATGGAGCTGTACGAGGAGGCTGCGGAAAAAGGTATCGCGGATGCGTACAACGGATTAGGATTTGCCGCATTTTACGGCTCAGAGGGTGAATTTGAAGCAAATAAAACGCTCGCTTTAACGTACTTTCGAAAAGCAGCCGCACTTGGCTCACCTGATGGCATGGTTAACGCCGGGTTAATGTTTCGAGGCGGTATTGGCGTCGAAGGCAACAAACCGAACACGTCGCTCGCATATACATACTTCCGTCGATGTGCGGACATGTTCCCTGAACACATCTCGTGTCAATACAATGCCGGGTCTCTGGAATTGAGCGATGTCACTAATCACAATCACCGGTTGGATCCCGAGGCAGGTCAAAGCGACTCTCGGTGCATGATGGCTGCCCGAAGATTGCGAAAAGTTGCCGAAACGAGTGCTTTTAATCAAATCGCGGAATCCGCTTTGAAAAGTTTTCAAGCGGGGAATTTTAGCGAGGCTCGATTCAAGTACGACGTCGCCAGCGATTACGGCGTCTCGTCTTCCACGCATAATTCAGTTTGGTTGTATGAAAAAGCGTTCCAGAAATCGAATAAAGAGAGCAAGCCGAACGCACTCGCCAATAAAATGCTCTTTGGTGGCGAAAGGAGAAGTCCTCGCGTCCCTCCGTTTGTGGCAAACTATCTGAAGCAAGCGTCCAAGAACAAAATAATGCGTGCAACGGGTGGGTTCATAGGCAGTCATGAACGTCTGCGGAGAGAATTCATCGCGGCGGCGAGGAAGCTAGCGCACGATCCATCGGCGACGACGAACGAACGAACGTGGGCGCACTTGAAATTAGGCGACGCGATGTACGAGTACTCCGCGGGGGAGCATCGAGATTTGGCGAAATTGGCGTACGATGAAGCCATCGATACGTGGAAAAGAGCGATGCAATATAGAAAGAAGAGGCGATTTATAAACGGAGACGGTGACGTGGAAGAGGAAACACAAACGAGAACTCCGAGGAGAATGTCAAAGCGTCAGTCGCGTTTGAGGCAAAAGAGCAGCGCTTTGATGAAACGTTTTTATAACGCGTTCCTTACGCAACAAGAGCAAGAGCATCAACCAGAAGAAGAACAACATCAGAACGGTATCGAAGACGAAGCGAAACTCGAAACGTACGAGAAAAAAGAACGCGAATGGACGCGCGAAGAGCGCGAACGGAAAGAACTCGAACGCGGTCGCCCGGATCGCGGACACGACGACGAAGACGAACTCGACCAAGAGGCTTTGCATGCCGGGGCGCTCGTCGCCAACGCTTTATACAATTCCGCGTGGCTCGTGCTCGAAGAGAGCATCTCGAGCGGCGATGGGAAAAAAGTGGACGAATCGCTCTCCTTAGTATCGGAAATGCTTTTCGATGCCATCGAGATTGGCGGTTGGCGAGCGTTCATAGGAGCTACGCCGCCTTTAGTCGCCGTCGAAGCCGCGAAAATCTACCGAGCGACCAAAAAAATCATTCAGCACGTATAGATAGTAATAGTCAATGTAATATATATATTGGTAGATTAGCATTAAGGCAATAATGTACGCTCAAATCAATACTGTCCGGGAACGTTGTTATCGAACTCGCCCGTGAACAACTCGTCGCCGGTTTTCAAATCTCTCCCAAACGGATCCCACGTCTTCTCCTTAATCAACGCGTTCCTAATGCTTTGCGTGTACCTCTGATCCTCAAACCCTTCTCTCCCATCACGCCTCAACGAATCCCTAATCGGTTGCATCTTCTCTTGCTCCCTTCTCATCTGCTTCCCATCGATCGTCAACCCGGCTTCCAAATCGGCGCTAAACGCGTCGTTCACGTCGGGCATCAAATACGCCACGCAGTCCTGTTTCCCTTGTAACTCCGCGTGCGCTTTCTTCTGCTTCTCCTTCAGCGCGCCCCATCTACCTTTATCGTCCATGCTCACTTTCGGTAACCGCGCGTCCGCTTCTTGCCGTTTAAAATACGCTTCTCTCAACATGTGCAGCGCTAAATCTCGCGAGCACTGATTCTTTTGGTCATTCACCCCCGCGAAGCGGTTCCCCGTCAAATCGCTCGTGTACACTTTCGTTATCCCGTCGCTAAACTTGCTCACGCCTCTTTCCTTCAAAACCGGAGAAGAAGGTGTAAACGCGATCGCCCCGATCGATAACACCACAATCGTGTACAACGCCAAGAGAGCGACGTTTCGAATCGTTTGAGAGTTGTTCGAATACGCGTCGAACATCAGATTATGGAAATCCGTCCCGTTCATTCCGGAATTGTTTTTGATGCGTTCTTCCTCTTCCTCTCGGAGAGATGACGCAGGTTTGCGCCCTTGGTACGCTTCCGCTATCGCCATGATGAAAACAAATAGTGCGTTTTTTGTTAGAACCCTTGGTCTTCTTCTTCTTCTTCGTCGTCGTCGTCGTCTTTTTTGTGCGCGTGTAAGTTGTGTGCGGAGGACGTACTTGTAACACAAAATTTGTGGCGTTTCAACACAAACACAAAGAGAGAGATTTTTTGGCAAAAAATGACGATCGTTTGATGAAAAAAAATGACAAAATTTCTCGTTTTCACTCCGTCTCTCCTTTTGAATACTTTTTTTTTACACATCGTCTCGTAATAAAAACACTCCTTCCTCTGCGTTAAAAAGCAGAGTCTTCTCTCTCTCTCTCTTGAATATCCACGTAAACTTTCAGCTTTTGGCGATTTGTGTGTGTGCGTGTGAAAGAGAGACGTTTTTCGTCGCGTTCGATATATAAACGCGCGTTTATATTTATATAAAGAAGAAGACTTTAAGAAAAAGACTATAAGAGTAGGAGTAAGAAGCGCGAAAAACAAATCGAAAATCAAAAATGAACGTCGACCGAGAAGAACCTCCTCGGCAACCTTTTGCAGCGGCGAGGATGCAAGCGGCAAAACAGGATGGCGGGGCATTCGTTCCGACGTTAAACGGCGGGTCGTTCGCGTCCACGCGCGTCCCGGTCGTGCCGTCGTTAAACGCGCGAGCGATTGGAGATTTGGTGAAAAACTGGAATCTGAACGCCCTCGCTCCGAGCGGCGTCAACGCTGGATCCGCGACGGCGATGAACAACGCGAAGAGACAAAAAAGCAATGGGGGTGGCGCGACGCAACAACAACAACGAGGGATGCACGCGATGGTGAAAGTTATCGACGGTGATTCGATGTTGGTGAACAGGTGTTTGAACGAACGCGGGCACGTGAAAACGTCGAACGAGGTGAACGTGGCGTTGATTTTGAAAGAGTTGCCGGCGCACGTGCAAGCGCTTTTGATGGCGAACGACGAGGAGGAGGCGAAGGAATGGCAACGGAGGACGATGTCGGTTGTGAGCGACTTGGAGAGGGAGGAGGAAGAGGAGAACGCGTTCGGTTTTGGAGAATATTTGATGAATAGTTTGGACGTTTTGAAGAGAGTCGTTTCGCTTCGGTCGTTGAGGAGCGTGAAGCATTATTTCGAGAAGATCGGGTACGATCCGACGCCGGCGGTTTTGAACGCGGTTTTGTGCGTGTTGAGGAGAATATCGATGATGGATACCAATTTTTTTTCAGAGAATAACGACAACGACAAAGACTCTAGTAATACTAGTCTCGAGTTGAAGTGTGGGATTATGAAGACGTGCGTTGACATCGTGACCGGAATGTGGGAACAGGATTTGGTCAAATGCGCGGCGGAGTTGGCCACGTATCCGGTTCCAACGACGATAGCGCAAAAAGAAAACAACAGAAATGGAAAAGAAACTTTTCACGAGGAAAATATGCTGATGGCGTTTTACGATGCGGCGTATGCGATGACGAGAGAAGTGTACGCGACCATCGACGACGAGAAGCGGAACATCAGCGAGACGGAGGAGTTTCGCGCATTTTTAGATACGTTTGCATCGTTTGCGTTTAGCACGGAGATTGTGGAGTACGCGCATCATTCTGGTGGGAAATTGGAAACGATGAGAATGGTTCGATTGGCGTTAGCGTTGCTACAATACGCGTCGAAGGAAAATAGCTACCTTGGCGACACCGAACTTTGGACGAGATTGTGGTACACCGCCAAAGGCGCGCAGTGTTTGAGAACGATTTGTACCGCAGATGTAGATAACGAAAGCGGAGAGACTTTGTACGACAAGTATTTGCACGATGTGGCGTTAGAAACATCAAACGATGTCGAGAAAGCAGCCAATGTAGTCGCTCGCGATTGCTTAAAACTCGCCACGGAGTGCGCGGCGTTAGCGTTTGCGCAAGCGTTGGACGCGGTGTATCCGAAATACAACGCGCCTGCATTTTTTGGAAGCTTCGGTATGAATGGGAACGGCGATTCGAAGAGATGGCGAGTGTTTGCGACTTTAGCGAGGTGTTGCGAAGTGCTTTGCGAAGACTCCGAGGTTAGAGATGCGGTTATATCCGCGCTCATCGTTCCGTTGGCAAAGTTTATGTCGAACGTCGTTCGCGGACGAAGCGGCGACGGGAGCAAGAAGATATTCCCGAAACCAGCGGGTACGTTCTTCGTCATATTCGAGGAGGTGCGCATTCGAGGAGGCACGCAAAAAGCGACCGAAACGGTAAAACTGGCGTGGATGTTCATCTACGGAACGATCGCATCCGCGCAAGCCGCACCTTTCATGAAATCCAAATCCTTTGGCAAAGAGTTCGCTCTCCTGCTGAAAGACGCCTCCTCCGAAAATCCCGACATTCACGGCGGCGCACACACCGCCGAACACGTGCGCGATTTACTGAGCGAGTTGCACGATAACGTAAAATCTTTAGTCGGCACTGAAAACTCCAAGTTATTCGAAACCTTCTTGGCGGAGTTGTAGTAAAAGTATGATGTTTGATATCATCGCTAAGTAGTATGCGCTAAGCGTCTCATCTCAAATCGACTATCGGTCTATTCTTCAACCTCCCAAAGGTATCTCTCTTAAAGTTCGGTCCGAACAAATACGCGTACGTGCACCCTCCAACTAACCCGCCGAAATGTGCCCAGTTATCGACTCTCGCGCTCGTCGCGCCATACACCGCGTTAATCATTAAGCTCGTCCCTAACGCGTTCAATTGTTCCTCCGCGCCGCTCCCTAACACGTCTTTGTGTCTGTACAAATACACGGCGAACGCTCCGGCTAAGCCAAAGATCGCCCCGCTCGCTCCGACGGCTGGATATTTGCTCATCTTATAGCTCGCGATGTTCCCGCTCAGTGCGCTCAGAGTGAACGCGGCGTACGTGTGCGTTTTGCCGAATATCCGTTCCACCGCGCTTCCGATGGCGTTTACGCTGTACATATTGACGAAGAGGTGGACCAACCCGCCGTGTAAAAACGCAGACGTGACGAGTCTGTAATACTGCCCGTTCGAGACGTTTTCGTTGACTTTCGCGAACGCCGCGGTCGCTTTTTGTCGCGTTAAGAGTTGCAACGAGTACCCCGCGAGTAACGAGAGGAGAAGCGCGTCCGTGGCCTTACGTTTCGGGTCGTTCGTGAACGGTTCGTTCTTCGAGTTGTTGTTTCCGTTTCCGTCGTCGTTTCCAACGATGCCGACGGCGTTGGTGTGCCTCTCGCGCCGAATGGAATTCCGAGCAGCGCCTTTTCCTCCTCTTTCTCCTCCTTTTCTTCTTCGTCCGCGAGACGACGAGAAACCGATGGAGAGAAACGTCGTCGTCGCGCGCAAGGTAAACGTCCCCATATTGTGCGGAAATCGCGCACCTTTGGTCGTCGTCGCATTCGTCGACACGAAAGGTCGCATGGTTTGTGCAACTTCTAACTGTGCGGGCGAATTGGATAAAAAAGATATTCTCTCTGATGGAATCTCCATTTGTTGTCGCGTGCGCTTCACGACTCGCGGAACAACGTGATACCGCACAAAATGTTTGCGACGAGGACGGTTCCATCGTCCTCTCTTTGTTGTCGCGCCTTGTCTTCTTCATCGCGAAATCGTCGTTTTCATCTTCGACGCGAGATGACGACGACGACGATGATGCGCGAGCAGCGACCACGCGTTGTCCGTACGACTCAAGCGTCGAACGATGAAGACGCGTCGTCGTCGTCATCGATAAAAACGACTTCAAATCCAGCGTTGAAAGCGGCGTGGTTCGCGTCGGAACAGTTCGGGAAAGCGATTGGTGGTGGTAAGAGTAACTCTTCCGCGACTGTTCTTGAGAAGCAGGAAGAGAACGTGATGACGACGAGAGCGGAGACGATCGATTCGTTGGCGAAAGATTACGAGAAAAATTACTTCATAGGAGGCGAAAGCGAGATGAAAGCGTACTCGAGTTCGTGCGTTTTCGCGGACCCGTTCGTCTCGTTTACCGGGTTAGATCGATTTAAACAAAACGTTGGGAACTTAGGGACGTCTTTACGAGACGTGGAGTGTAAGGTGTTGAAAACGGTGGATAACGGGGTTGGGGGTGTTATTTTCTATTGGAAGTTTTCGGCGGTGGTTGACGCTTTGCCATGGCGACCGAAGTTAGCCGCGAGCGGGAACACGACGCACGTTTTAGACGATGCAAATAAAGTGGTGAAACACATCGAAGCGTGGGACGTGGACCCGTGGGTGGTTCTGAAGAAACTGTTAGTGCCGTCGTCGAAGTTACCGGAGAATAAGTGGGAGCTCGGGATGCTGGCGGTATCGCAGCGAGATGGCTTTGGCGCGTTGCAAGCTATTTCAGAACCCGGGGTGAAACTGTTTGCGGCGTTATTCGTCTTAGAAAAGTTACCCGGGGTAAACTTAGGTGGGTTTGAGGCGTTTACGTCGTTGATGCTTGTGGCAACGGCGGTTACGGAATTTTGGGCGCTGCTCATTTCTTTCGGTGTCGTGAAGAAGTAATATATTTCTGCGTTTGTTTTGCTCGCGTTCATTTTTAGTTGCTATCTATACATTATGTTATTAAAAAGTGTTGTGTGTCTGTGCGAAAGGAAGTTATTTTTTTCGAAGCTTTTTGCGCGTACCGGCGCCAGTCGTTTCCGCTTTTCTCTTCTCCGCTTTCTTCGGTTTCGCTTTTTCTTTTTCCGCTTTTCCGCCTTTCTCTTCAGTATCTCTAAATCCAATATTTAAACCGCCCGTTTTCTGCCCGGGTGGTTTTCTATCCGCAATGGTTTGCTGCTTCATGCTCGCTCCCGCCGCTGGAAATCCATCCATGTTACTAAAACCTCCTCTATCTGCCGTCGTCGGCGTCTGCGGAACGTTCGCTCCGAGCGCCGGCCCCGAAGCCGTCGCCGGAGGTAGCTGAATCGCAACCGCTTTACCCGCCTGCACTAACTTCTCGTGCGCAGAGGCTATCTGCTTTCTCAAAGTCAAATACACGCCGCACTGCTTTCTCAAACGCAACCAACCAGCCACGGCAGCTTTGGTTCCATTTCTTGGTTCCGGACATCCCAATTCCTCCACCGATTGGTCCAACCGTTTGGCGTACCTCGGTCCTAAACCTGAATTCGGCGCATCTCTCCCTGCAATTTCCGCCGCTACTTCCACCGCCCTCTGCGATCTCGGGTACACTCCCGGCTGCACGTCGTCTCGACTCGTTTGCGTCGTCGTGCACGGCACGCCGTGGTGCGGCATGTCGCTTTCGAAATCCTTTCTGATCTCCTCAATCTTCGCCCGCTTCTCGTGCGCGGCAAACCTATTCGGTGCGAACACCGCTTGCTGTCGTTGCAACAACGCGTGCGTCTCAGCTCGTCTATCGGACTCAATCTTCTTCACCTGCGCCAATATATCCGCCTCCTCCTTGTGCGCCACGTTCGTCCTCGCCAACAACGTCTCCAACGCTTCTTTCCTCATTAACTCGTGTTGCGGATCAAACGGCGTCTTACAAATCAAATTCGCCTCCGCTTCTTCCTTATTCGACGCCCGCGCTCTCACCAGCGCTCTGCACACTTCATAATATCGAGTCTTCATATCCTCGATGCTTCTCTCGCACGGACTCGCCGTGCTCGACCATCGATCTTTAGCTACTATGAACCGTAAATCAAACCTTCGTAACATCTCAAACAAATATTCCGTCTCTTCTTTCGACCAAGGTTTGAACGCCAGTCGGTCGTCATTCATTAAACTCTCCTTGTTTTCTTGATTCTCGTCGTTTTCGTTCGTATCATTCTCGGAAGGTTTCTCCGCTTTCGTTTCCTTCGAATCTAAATTCGCGATCCATCTCTCGTACTCTCGCTCCGTAAACTCCGGCACTTCCACTTTCTTGTTATACTTTGCAAACGCGTAATCGCCTCCGATATCCACGCCGTACCCGGTCGCTTCTAAACCAGTCCCTGGTAAAAGTTTCCCACCGGTACCCGCCGCACCATCTTTCCCCCCCGTCGCCGCCGCCGCGCCGATATTCTTCTTCACCCAGTGCTTCAACATCAACCCATCGGTCCGGGCAGAATTCCGAAACGGCTGCCACGACCACGAGACTTTCCTCGCGGAAACTTTCCTTTTCGTTTTCAAGCCGGCGTGCGTGGGGACTAGCGGTACCAACGCGTCCACCATTCCTCCTCCATTCGCTTTATCTTCTCCTCCTCCTTGCGCATGAAGACCTTGCATTCCGCCCTGAGAATGGCTCGATTGGTTTCCCCGAACGATTTGCCACACCTCTCGGCTCATGCCTTTCGGTTTGACCTCTTTCTTCGATTTCTTCGTTCCTAAACCACTCGCGTTAGCGTTTGGGTTCTCCCGCGGGATCCCGAGCATGTCTTTGAAGTCCGACATTATTATTCTGATGTGTGTGTGTGTGAGAAGAAGTGCGTGTTGATCTGCCGCAATTCGATTTGCCCTAGAGAGAGAATTGGACATTTTGAACTCAATTTGTCCTCATTTTTAAAAGGTAAACAGAGCTTTTCGAAGCGATTAAGAGCAATGGAAGGCGCGATGACGTACCTGGAGAAGTACGCGGACGGTGAGTGTTGGTGACTTTTATTACCTTTTTTGTATTTAGGAAGAGGAGTGTGCACCACGTTTGCATCCTCTCTCTCTCTCTCTCTTTGCGAATTGGACATCAGTTCTCTCGATCCATTTCTCTCTCACTCACACACACCCCCC
>Ga0209309_10004114_pt1 | contig 12164 bp, 11 predicted proteins | sample COGITO_mtgs_1204_2_FD_184807 | JGI IMG/M metagenome (GOLD analysis project Ga0209309, IMG submission 184807) | Pelagic marine microbial communities from North Sea - COGITO_mtgs_120412 (SPAdes) (version 2) | ecosystem: Environmental > Aquatic > Marine > Epipelagic ...
CCCGGCCAAGTCTAGATTTCCGTCGGTCGCAAAATTCAGATACATCGACGCGTCAGCTCCAAAACCCGTCAGGCGCATAGCATCTGACGCAATATAAGCAATAATTCCGGTCACTGTCACCGCTGAGAACGTCCCCCCAAACGCAATCCAGACGCGTGGGCCAAAACCGTGAGTACCAAACAACACCAACGCCAATACCGTTCCAGCGATTCCCACACTGGCCAGCACTGGATTGTAGCCAGCCAGAAGAGCGGGTACCAACAAGAAAATAATCGCCGCTACACTCACCAGCAGCGATACCAAAGAGCGCAATCCATGCCAACCGGCAAACAAGAGCAAGAGCGCAATAAACACCACACTTACAAAAGCCAATACTGGTCGTCGCTCGAAGTCAGCGAAGGTAATAATTTCTTGTCCCTGAATGGTTACCAGTCGATACAAAAATATATTGTCACCCGGCTCAAGCACGACTAAATCATTCTCAAACCGCACTACTTCACCAGCCCGTTCTCCACTAGTGAGTGTCGCCCGTACGTCTTGCACTTGGGCAGACGTGTCTGTTCCAGCTACTTCACGCTCATACTCATCAACAATCTGTAGAACCTCAGCACTCACCCGCTCTTCGAACTCTTGTTGTAATGCTTGAGCTAACCCAATATTGGGTAAGGCCAATAACACACCGATACCAATACTAAAAAATAAGTTTCGCCACATAAAAACCAACACCCGCTCCAATGATGAGTGTGAAGAATAGAGTTACCATTAAGGATGTTTGATCCATATCTAGACAGTATAGCCTTTAGTCTCTTCTTTCCACTCGACTTTTGGTCCAAAAATAGGTATAACTAGTCGTCACAGCGGATGAGCAGCCAACGGGTTACCTTCCGCCGCGAGACATGGCGACTATTGTATAATGGTTATTACGCCGGTTTGTGGTACCGGAAATTCGGGTTCAATTCCCGGTAGTCGCCCCAAGATAGAATCAGCTCAGCATATTGAGCATTACGTGAAGCTATATCAAGGTTTTCTTCCAGTTCAAGCCACTTAAATTTGGCTTCGAGCTCTGGATAGGCTTTTTCGATGGGAACGAACCAATCGTTAGGTGTTATAACGACTTTTTTGTCTTTCATCGTAAAGTTCTGACCAAGTGCAGCAAACATCTCCCTCTTCTCCTGGATAGACCCTTCTAGGAATGCTTTTCGTGCATATCGAGCAAAGTTAAATGTCTTCTCAGTAAGCTCAAGCCATTTAGCTGCACGGTTCTCTGTTGAGTTGAGCTGGAGCTTTAGTTTAGCGAGTTGCAGCTTCAGTACGTCCCTCTCTTTAATAAACTGACTATCATCAATCAGATCTCGATAACGCATCTGGGTTAAGGTATCGAGTTGTTTTTGAGTATCAGCATAGGTCTTTTGTTGCTGCTCATAGATTTTACTCCGATCTTTAATCTCTTTATCGTTACGCTTGTTAAGAATCTCTATTGCCCACTCTTGGAACTTTGGGAGGATAGTGTGCCGCTCAAGCTCTATGTCTACCTGTTCTTCAAACTCTTCAAGGGTGATTGGTTTCTGCTGACAAATTCTTTTACCTGTCTGCTTATCCTTCTTTTTATACGTACAGTTGTAATATGCATATGTTTTTAATTCTCCTGTTGTTTTGATCACTTTCTGTTTTACAGAACAGGTGCACATCGCCTGACACTCGCCACAGTTCACTAACCCTGTGAAAGACGCTTCATGGACTTGTTGCCTTGGCTTCCCTTCCCGTCCTAGAATGACCTGAGCCTTATCAAACTCATCAACACTAATCATTGGTTTGTGATTCCCTTCGTACACCTTCTGAGACCAAATAAACACTCCTGTATAGAATTGATTTGTGAATATTCGATACAAAGAACTAAGTCCAATCGGGCTTCCTCCAGACCTCTTTGTCTTAGGTGTTCTAAATCCCCATTCTTCATTCACGATTTGATGAATCTTTGGCACAGTATAGTTACAAGTAAGCAGCATGTCCCACATTTTTCGCACCATATCGAAACGCTCTTTATCTGGATATATCTCATTTGTCAGCTGATCGTTAAAGTAGCCCATGGGTGCCCTCGACGGCAACCATCCTTTATCTGCCTTACTCTCCATTCCCCGTCGACTAACTACAGCCAGGTCACGGATGTACTGGTTAGCCATTGCTCCTTCGACACTAAAGAGCAAGACGTTGTCTTCAGGAAGATATTCACGTTCCATAGTCTGGATCACCTTTATCACCCCCTTCTGTAGCATCCAACCTAAAGTTCCAGAATCTACTGGATTACGAGACAGTCGATTAATATGCCAGGTCAAAATTCCATCAGCTTCCCCGTTTTCAATCCGTTCCAGCATCTCAGTGAACTTTGGCCGAATGAAGGGCTGCTTTGATGATTTTGACTCTTCAATAATTTCGACAATTTGATATCCATAGCGAGCAGCAACGGGACGTAAGCAGTTGATCTGATCTTCAATTGATTGAGCCTGTTTATCAGAACTCTCATCAGATGAACGTCTGGCATATAAAAACAGTCTTAGTTTCTTCTCATTCATAATTTTATTATGACATAATTTCATTATTTTAATTCCTTATGTAAACGTGATATAAGGCCATCACATCTAGAATGTCTGAAGTTATCAGCCTGACGACTCTCCTCAATAGTCATAGGCTTGTAGACATGTGACATCAAAGTAACTAGTTTTAAACCCTGTTCGGCAGCCTCCTCTTTAGATATATCAATTCCAAATTCATCTTTATAGAGTTGTTGGAACTTCATAATGTCTTGTTCCGTCAACATATCTCGCCAGTTAGCCTAAGGAGCTTCTGGTACTGCTGTGTTGGTTCACCTCCATATACAAACCTCTTGATTCGGCTCAGTGTTCGTTCAATCCGTAGTTCATCTACCGTATTCTGCACTTGTTGCGACCGCTTGGCTTTATTAGCAATCTGCTTAGACGGATAGGTTAAGTCGTGACAATGTCTGCAACCAAAGTAAGAACCAATTTTGTACAACTTAGCCACTCTCCTTCCACAAGGAAAAGAGTTCTCTGCCAACAATGGACAACGAAACCAATATCGCTTATTGCCGTAATACGGCTCGGTAGTTGTCAGACTAATGCGATATTGAATGTATTCACCCCATTCCGACTCATAGCAAAAAAAGACATTCGGGTGGTAACCAGCAAGATCAATATGTACTTCTAACTCAGACTGACACCATGCGTCCTTAGACTCAAACGTACGAATTTCGAATACATTACTAAGACCACGCACCACATCCCAGATGGCAACTCTTGGCTCGTGTATTAGTAAGTGTTTAGTCATAATGGTTCCGAAATCAATAGGAAAAGCTACTAATTCTTCAGGTACAGCCCCGCTTTTACCTCTAGATCGGGAGTAGAAAACAAAGCTATAATCTAAGGGAATATGGGTGAATCAGGCAGACACCTTTGAGTTCTGCCACCTTCACCTTGAACTTGCTCCGATACTCTTCAGATGGTAGGGACAGAGCGGTCAACTGTTTTTCCCTACTTTCGCAAGAGCACCTGAACTCGTTCTTAATTGAGTTTGGATATAAGAGATTTTTGTTTAACCAGACACCCCTTAAAACTGGATCTTCCCCTTAGTTGTAAAGAACGCAAAACGATGTATCGAGCTGGAACTTCGATACATCGTTTTGCGTTCCAGCTTGATTATGTTTTGCTGGAATTAGATTACAAAAAACTACCCCACTGCAGTAGTTTGCGGATATAAGGTAAATATAGGATTAATCAGTATCGATCAGAAAATCTTGTCGATTAAGACGATAGGGATTGCGGACAATTAATTCAAAACCTGTTTTTTCTTTAAAACGTTTATTTACTTCTGCAACGACAGGACTCACCTCATGTTCTGTGGTCGGATTACCATCAAGGGTCATAGCTTCCGCCAGCTCTCGCCCACGCAACCCTTCTTTAGAATCAACAAGGGCTCTTAATACTTTTTGAGGTCTTGAGTTTGCTGTTGTATCAAAAATTAGATGTTGTTGATTTGACTGATCAAACACTTTTCCGTCACCCCTGACAAGTAGTCGCTTTCTATCATCCTTATTTTCTTTGATTTCATTCACCTCAGTAAAAATCCTTAGTAGGTCTTTATTCGGTAGCTGGTACACATTGCGTACATAGTCATCTTTAATTACAGGCTTTCTAGCTTGAGACACTACAACAGGCGATGTAATTGAGGTATATGCCCCTGGCATCATGTAAAATTTCTCAAAAACTTGTGCTGCAAGTTGTACTGACTGTCTTAGCGATCCCTCAGGATAATAGTAATCGCAAAACCTTTCTATGGCTATTTTATCCTCCGCAAACCCAAATTCATTAAAACCACGATGGTCGATTATTCTTTGAAAATACTCGACAAGTATTCCCCTATCAAAGTTGGTTAGTTTTTGAAACCAATCTTTCAGGTCGTGTTCCAGCTCTTTATCCATAGTGATTTATTTATGCTACAGTATTTCCACAACTAAATACAAGTCTGCCTAACCCTTTGTCGTGAGATGAAGGTATGGCTGCACCAAACGCGATCAACGTAAAAACCCCGGCATCAGGGGCGTTGATCGCGTTACGTGGGGAAACTTACGTAGAGACTCTGTCTCACCTTGGTGTCCGGGTTTTTGTGTACCTGGATACCTGCTTACACAACATAAACGCGATCAACTTTATGAAAAATACAGCCGAGGAGCAACCTCAAACCCCACCCACCCCACGTACCCCCGAGCAAGAGAAGAGTCACCGCATGGCAATAGCTGTTGCGTTGGGTGCATTAGCTCTATACATAGGCTTCGCTCAAGCCAGCTTGGTCGGTATGTGTATTGTATTTGCCGTAACATACGGACTAGCCAGACTACTTTCCGTTAAGCTCTGGTAAAGAGAATTCTATGAATAGTCTAGAAGATACGATCGACAATATCCCAGAATGGCTGCAATATGTTGGGTTCATTTTTTTAATCTTCGGCGTGCCTATAGCAATTGGTCTTTCACTTGAAGTTTTTCAGGAGACCGATTGGTATATATGGATAGTAGTGATTTTATGGTGGCTGCTTATTGCAGGTTGGGTTAAGTTTTATGAAGAGAGGAAATCTTTTAGGCGGTTTGCCATAAAAATAACAAGAATTAATCCAGAAGATCTCAAGAAACACATCTCTGAAGCTGCAATAAACGTCGACGGTTGGGACTGGAAAAACTACCAGATTCCTGATGAAGAATCCGTAAAGGTCAAAGAACTGATAGGTAAAATCAATAAAGAATACGACTGGAAAGATGTTTAATCAGAAACTGAAGAAGCGTAAAGCTATCGAGCACGAAATCATCGTTGAACTTAAAAAGCAGCGGGTATTTTCTGAGCCTGGAGATACACTCGCTCCCATAGACAACAGTGTGATTCAGAAACAAGTATTTGAAGGTCTGATTGGAGAAACATGCTCAATACTTGATATATATCTAGCTTCCCTCACCAATGAGAACCCTGCAAAGCTAAAGCGAGCCCTAGAAACCCATAAGGATGGTGACAGACCAGTCAATATGCACTGGATTCAGCTTCAAGATCTCATTTCTGAGTCTATGCAGCACTTGGGCTTCGAAACCTTCACAGAGGGCTTTCTGGTCGCTTCTACACCCTCTCCAGAGCAGTTAAAGAAGCAACTTCGATGGCACGATATTGCTGTGTGGCAGCTGGTCTACAACTTGTACGGAAATGAGTTCAAAGCGATGCCTGAGTCAGAGAAGTATATATATGCCAGTGTGATGAAACCTTGCTTTGATGTAGATAGAAAGAGGGCTTTGTTGTTGATTGGGTTGCTGTATAAAAATAAAGGATAGATAGCTTATTTATGATATTTTTTCCTATTTTGCACTTTCATTTTTATCACTAAATCTAGCCTTTTTATTGTCTTCTGTACAAAAAAATCAGAGGCCTGTCTCTTTAGGTAAGCCGAACTAAAACCGTATTTACTCAGCCCTTCAATACAGCGATTAACATAAGACTGATAATTACTTTTACCCATTTTTGTGTAACGCTCATACAGGAGACGTTTCGGCATTTTTACATCCTTTCGATACTTGTGTTTTAATGCACTTTTTACAGCGGCAACTGCCTTTCTTTGATAACTGGCCAAACTTGCATGCTTTAACAAAACCCTTCTCCCATCAAAACTTAGACCAAGATAATTCAAGCTCTTTTTATGGCCAGTATCAAGATTTCTTGAAATGAGTTCACCTTTTTCAAACTGAAATATATATTTTTCTGTTTTACTTTCTCCAATAGTTAAGGCTACTGATTTAACCTCCTTTCTTACAAAAGATTCAATTTCTCCAGCTGGGACTATTGAAGGAACTGCAAACAAAACGTCGTCTGAATATCGATAATATAAACCTCCCAATTCTTTAGCTTTATTACTGGCGGCAATATCAAATTCAAGCATATACATGTTAGCTAAAACTGCACTCATACTCGAGCCTTGTGGAATTCCTACCCCACTGTCCCTTTTATTTCTTTGCACCAAACCTGCAGATACTAGTTTTGAGCGAAAGTCTTTAACTTTACATAACTTAGTTTTTTCAACTGGCTGAGGATTTTTAGGATCTAATTCAAGAGCTTTGTATATAGCATCAATTGATATATGGGAATATCTTGTTATAGCTTTGTATACAGCATAGTGATCATTAGGTAGAGAGCTTAGTGCTTCATCTTCTAATTGCAATAATTTGAGCCATTTTGCCTTCAACTGTGAATGGTTTAAATTATCAAAAAAACTCTTTATATCAATACAAACTACATGTGAACTTTTTAAGTCTTGAATAGCTCTAAATGCTTTACACGCATGATCGATATTCGACCCATTTCCTGACCTGTAGGCTAAAACTGAGTCACATAAACCAGCTTTAATCAGCATCTTCTCGTACAGTTCACTAAGTTGAAATGCGTACCAAGAATAGATAAGGGAGTCTAGATGGGCGGCGTAACTAATAGGTCTTGGTTTCACTTTAATTCCACCATGCTTATTCAATTTACGGATCTTTTTTACATACCTGATGAACGGGAAAAATGCATGGTTTGTTACGTCACTTTTGTTAAAAATATAAGCTTGCAATTGAGGAGAAATTTGGCTGACTCTATTATCAAAATGAAGGTATCTTCTTTTAGGTTTAATGTCTCGCTTTTCATCACCCGTTAGTAGCAATTGCTGTTTTTCAATCCATCCTGCTTTATTAAACATACACTGAGGTGTACATGAATAACGTTCTTTCAAACACGAACCATGTACACCCAACACTTCTGGGCACTCCGTCGCCTTTCCAAAGTGTGGGTTAAGGAATTCAATCCTCTACCGATGTTCATTCATCAATGTAAACAAAGAATCCTGTCGGAGTGTAGGTTTAACATAATTGTTATAATCATAACTATAAGCCTGAAACTATCCATGAAGACACAGATAAACTTCTTAGCTGTAATAGCTATAATCGCCCACATAGACATCGCTGATGCCATGGGCACCGTATACACTCACTTGCGTGAGCTCAACGATATACCTTACAAACTACTCTGTAAGTACCAGCAGCAAGTCTTCACTTACTGGCTGTAGCTATTATAACACGTGGTTGAATTAGACATTATTAATTTATGTGTTGTTATAAAAAGATTTAAGATTTATTTTTTACCTTGATATTTAGTCCTTACTTCTCTTTCAATCTGTCTACTTATCTTTGAGAGCAATTCATCTCTCCCTTCCCCAAATTCATCAGAAGCAAATCCGCAAGTCTCACAAACTAGTCTATTTTTGTAGTTATGCGACACTCTTTCAGCTACTAAAGGCGTTTCATCCTTAGGACAGTAGGCACGCAACGAGTCAGTATTGAGCTGACCATCAGAATAGTACCGCCAGTTCCACCGAATATTCATAAATACATCAGACGTGTATTCAAGCCATTCAGGATCTCTAAGACGGGAAATATAAAAAAACGTCACTAAAATAACGGCTCCAGTTAATACAATCCCTAACAAAATTAAGACTATTAACGGTACAGCCACCTTAAAGAACAAGAGTGACTTAGTTAACGAATAGATATAATTTAATTTTTCCGGGATCCAGAAAGTCCCAACAAGCCAAAGAATAAGCGACGTTAAAAGTGTAGAGATGACAGGATGTTCCGTAATTTTCAGTAGATATTTCATGAGACTCTATCTATATATTTTTTGTGATTCGCTCATACATCTCAAAAAGAAAAGCAATGCGGTCTGCTTCTAAACCAGTATCTTTATAGCCATACAAGCTATCTACTGCCTTATCAAGTGTCTCGTGAGCTTTTACAAGCACTGGCGGCATCGTATTTGGGTCATATAGATCGGCTAGTGAGCTGTTAGCAAACTGGTCTCTGGCATCCAAAACAGCTTGTGCAGCATTCTCGACCTTTTGTGTATTTAAATCTCTCCCATCATCACACCCAGCCCATGGGTAATTGTTGTACACGATATCTTTACTGTACCGATAATCACTCTTAAGACGACCGCAAGTATATCTCACCCAAGTCATGTGCATTTTTGAAGTCAGTACTCCAAAATGATACAGGTTGCCATCAGGAATTATCTTTACCAAATTACTAGATATAATTTTAGGGTCAATGAATCCCATAGGGATGTATTCCCTATTTTCTGAAGACACTTCAGGGATTAAAATGTAGTCATTAGAAGGAAAATTTTCAACATGAAAACGGGTTGGGGTTTTGGCGATTTTTTGCGTTGGAGGACTTACGCTTGCAAGTCGCACCTGCCTCACATTTTCAATCCTCTCAAGTACATAGGGCATTTGTCTTATTTCGTTAGGATCAGCATCACCTAGCCACAAACACCATCGTTCAATCTTGTTTATAAATTCTTGTGAGCCAATCCACCGCCGAAAGTATTTTTCTGAATTTGGTTCTTTTTCAAGGAACTCCTCCTTTTCTTTAGCTGTAAACAAATAATTACCTCCGTCGATGGGCTTATTACCGATTCCTATTTCTGGAACGTTACAAATTGGCTTTGAGCGACTTTCAAGAAAAACTTCAGGTGCATCAACAAGATAAGCGTTGATGTTACTGACCTCCAGCTCAACAGGTTCGCTGGTTACTTTTTCATATGAGTATAGATACCTCTTTTCTGGCTCAAAATTAGCAAAACCGATTATCACGCAAAATACAGCAGCATTGCCTTTTGCTTCATTACTCCACTTAAATGTGCGGTGTGCATAGTGTCTAACGAGTCCAAACTCCTCCTGTAAATACTTCCATAGAATACCCACCTGCTCCCCCTGAGTGATTGAGTTAGTTGATACCAGCCCAACTTTGATTTTTGTCCCCTGGATGTATTCAGCAGATTTAACATACCATCCTGTAACAAAATCCAGATTTCCTGCTCCTTTGAGTGTTTTTGGGAACAGTTCATTTAGATTACTTTTTTGCTCCTTGGTCATTAGTCGAGCACCGTAGAACGGAGGATTACCAAGAATGTAATTAAGCTCTTCTGGTGAAACTACTTCCTTCCAATCAGTCGTAAGAGCATTTTTATTAACAATCGTTGCTGGTTCTTCTAGGGGAATACGAGCATACGCAAAACCAAACTCTTCGGAGAGCTCCCTGTTCATCTGATGGTCAGCTAGATACATAGCTGTCCGAGCTACCAGAGCTGGGAATTCTTCAATTTCGATGCCGTAAAACTGATTTACGTGTATAAGTGATAGCTCCTCAGCACCAAATGCAGTCAGTGTTGCCGTATCGTGCTTACGTTTCTTCTTGAGCACCTCAATTTCAAGCTTACGCAACTCTCTATATGTGGTTACGAGGAAGTTACCACAACCGCACGCAGGGTCTAAGAATTTGAGTTCTGAGAGCTTCTTATGAAAGGTTTCAAGTCTTTGCTGACTTCGCTTGGCAGTATCGAATTCGGTATACAACTCGTCCAAGAACAACGGCTGAATAACCTTCATGATATTAAGCTCGCTGGTATAGTGAGCACCCAACTGACGCCGCTCTTCTTGATCCATTACCCCCTGGAACAATGAGCCAAAAATGGCGGCACTAATTTGCGACCAGTCGAAGGCACAACACTTTAGTAGAGTCTCTCTCGCTTTCTTATCGAGAGATATTGGATTGAGTCTTTCTGAGAAAATCTTTCCGTTTATGTATGAAAAAGCTCCTAATTGTTCGTCTATGTTTGACTGCCTCTGTTCAACTGGAGTATTGAGAACATAAAAGAGTTCTAACAATTTAATACCTAAATCACTCCCGTCCTCATTTGTTCGTTGCTCGATGTAATTTTGGAACTGACGACGTTCAAAGATTTCTGTATCTTCGGAGAACAAGCAAAAGAGAATACGAGTAAGAAATACCTCTAAAGCATGGCTTTCATAGCCCGTATCGGCAATAGCATTATGGAATTCAGCCATGAGTTCAGCTGCCTTAATACTTGCCTGCTCTTCTTGTTCATACTTCTGTACCTCGTACCCAGAGATAAAACCAAAGCGTTCAATGTGTTTAGAAAAATCTTGCAGCGGAAATTCAAACTCGTCCTTCTCTTCTAAATCATATAGTCGCATCCGAGCAAAATCAGATACCACAATGTACCTTGGTAACTCACCATCTTTCAGACCATCAAGATAACCGAGAGCTTGTTGATATGCTTTGTCTAGATCTCTTCCCTGTGTTTTATGTTCTGCCAAAAGAACACCCGGCCAGAAAACGTCTATAAAACCCTGTGCACCATCTGCTTTCTTTACTCTATATTCAAACGATGCAACACGTCGCCTCGAAACACCAAAAACTTGAAAAAACTCTTCCCAAAAAGGTGCAGCTTCCCCTTTTTCGTCAGTTTCGGCTGCAAATTCATGTGCAAACTTATTTGCTCGATTTCGTATCTCGTTTAGGCTTATCATCAAAAAAGCATAGCATAAAACTACCTATTGTTGCTTTTTGTAAGAGTGTTGAAATATTAACAACTAAGAGGGATCCCTGGCATTGAGACATGGGATACCATGTATCGTGCTTTATTGTGGTTTTCACGTTCTTCTTCAGGAATGCGTACAATTACTTTGTCATTATCTAATTTTAGACTCAGAGCGAATACTGTAATTTCCTCACAAAGAGATACGATGTTACTCCAACATGTTTCTAAGATTGGCTGAATTTCGTGCCCATCTACTTTAGGAAAAATTGGGTGAACATCCATATTTTTATCTAGCTTATATCCAACAGCTTCTAGTGACCAACCCATATGCTCCATAGCTGTACGCATATCAGAAAACACTTGGTACCATGTCTGTCTGTGGTTATCGACAAACTTTTTTAAATGGTTAAATCGAATATCATCCTCTGGAAGTGGAAATGACTCTAGACCTTTCTTAAATTTCTTTTCTTGATCAGAAAAAAGAAATGATGTGCTGCAATCTAAAAACTCAGTGTGCTTATTTAGTGCCCTAGTAACCATAACCCCCCGTATGAAAAAGTCCTTTAGTAGAAGATTTAGTTCATCATCAATAGGATCAGAAACAGTTATTTGGTGTCCGCTAAAAATCGCATCTTTCTTGTTTTTAATATTAATACGGTGTTTTTCAATCAATTCCTGACACTTCACTTTTGCAATTCTCATTTCAGTTAGTGACTGCAGGACTGGATTAAAACTTTTATCGTAACTCAAACGAGTGGCTTGATCTCGGAAAACACAGCTGCGAATTTCACCTAAACCAAAAATCAAGCGGTATACATAATCGTCATCATCACCATAACTTCGTCGTAAAACTCCATAGCTAAATGTTTTATTCATGTGACATTTTTTATATTTTTTCTCGCTACCACAGGGACATTTATCGTTTCGACCTGGTTTGGCACTCATTTATCGAGTATACCTGAATATGCACTCTGTTTTAAGTTAGGCAAAAATTGAGCTCAGGTATATAGATTGTTGTTTCGTTTCTTAGTTCAAACACAGTTCGAACATCCTCTACGACGTCGCCCAGATGAAAATATCTTCAATCTACGAAGATATAAAACAACATTTCAGTTCTGATATTTTGTACCCCTAATGAGAATTCGGAACTGCTATACTTTTTACATGACTGAAACAGAAAAACTTAA
>Ga0209309_10004116_pt1 | contig 12163 bp, 2 predicted proteins | sample COGITO_mtgs_1204_2_FD_184807 | JGI IMG/M metagenome (GOLD analysis project Ga0209309, IMG submission 184807) | Pelagic marine microbial communities from North Sea - COGITO_mtgs_120412 (SPAdes) (version 2) | ecosystem: Environmental > Aquatic > Marine > Epipelagic ...
ATTTGGTATTACGACAAGGTAACTCCGTATTATCCTCCCCATTGGCACCACTCACTATCGGCAACATTACAGCCAACGATAGTGCGGCCGACGTCTCACCTTTACAGCTTACCGGTAGTGCCGGCGGCGCCCCTAATTTTAACGTGGTTGCTGGTACCATCAGTGGCGCTGGAGGCGACCCACTAAATCTATCAGTTACCTCTGTTCAGCCGAATATACCTGGTGCACCCATATCAGACGGACGTTGGCAGCTGGCTGGCACAGGCAGCGCTTTTACTGGGAATGTTCAAGTCGACGTAAATAATGTATTAGAGATTACTGGAGACGTCGCAGTCACTGGTAAACTGCTTGGAGTTGGGACATACAATGTCAACGGCGGCAGTTTGAGTCTGATTGCTTCGCAAAGCCAAACAATTACTCAAGCTGGTACCATCAATATTAGTAATGGGGGTACATTTACCACCACCAACACGGGTGCGACCTGGCCGCGAGTTACTCTGAACATCATTGGATCTGGCAACACGGTCCAAGGAGATGGTTGGAATTATGCTGGAGCCGCCAACCAAGGTAGTATCAACTTCATTGCCGACGCAACTGGCGTGAGTCCAGTTGTGATGACTGCAGGGACCTTTCAATGTGGTAGGACATCTGATGATCAAAGATGTACTATCTCTGCGGACGGCACCAACTACGCAGGCGGGACAGCGGATTTTACTCTCGTCCAAGGCACTATTACAGTTTTAGACACTTTAGATACAGTTGTCACTGGTTTCGACCCTCTCGTGTATACGGCGACAATCACCGCCACCGGTGGTGGAATCGTTTTGTCAGTGGTAAATATTGCCGAGGAAACACCAATCTGGACTGGCGCTGGCGATGCTGTGTGGGTCGAGGGCGATACAACTAACTGGGATGTCTCGTATAATAATGGCGAGGCAGTGAGCTTCACTGATGCCGGCGCAGGCACTGTGACTGTTTCAACTGCGCTCACGCCCCTCAGCGTATTAGTCAATTCCAGCAATGACTACACCTTTACGGGCCTTGGTAGTGTCACTGCACCTTTTACGAAGCAAGGTACAGGTAACCTGACGATCGACACGACCTTTACCCGCTCGGATGGACTCCCACTCGAAGTAACAGCCGGCAACGTGACTGTGGGCTCGAGCGGCACCTTTAACCTAACGAATAACCTCACTCTGGCTGCTGGTAGCGATTTGACTGTGGCTGGCACACTCAATATTGACGGCGGCAGCACTGATTGGGACAGAATTTTTCTTTCAGCAACTAGCACGCTAACTATATCGGGTGCCGTGAACGTGACGACCGCTTACGACCCAAATGGGCAAAAGCATATACTCAACGAAGGCACGGTTAATCTCACTGGCAGCCTGACCTATACTACTACCGCAGGCACCAACAACCGATCCAGATACGATCGCGACCTAAACGTAAGCGGCCCAAATGGTTCATTTAATCACAATGCAGATAAATTTGCTTTCCAAGATGCTTCGGCCACCTTCACTGGTTCTGGCGTTGACAGTACTGTTGGTGGCTACGTTAACGCCTGGTCGGGGAGTCCAAGTACGATTAACTTTATTTTAGATGAGTCAGGAGTGAGAGTATTCGACTGTGGCACGAGACTCAGCTTAGAAACTAACACTGGAGGTACGAATCCGTTGACTGTTACTGTCGATAAGGGTACTTATGCTGGCACAGTAGCAACTGAAATAGTCCTGATGCGTTCTACCGATGCAGGCGCAAAGTTGCCTGAGACCATGACAGTCACTGGTGATTTCAGTCCCTTGACTGCGAGCATTGGCTTTGGGTCAGGCGCTAATGCAACTAGTCTCGTATTAAAACTCTCCGCCCCGACTTCGAACTGGGATGGTGGAGGTGCTGATGGCAATTGGGGCACTGTGGCGAATTGGGATGGCGACGAACTGCCACCCTCAGGTGTAAACGCAGTCATTTTTACTGGAACCGCACAGGCCACCACAACCAATGATCTAGTTGGTTATGTTGCCAACGGCATCCAGTTTAATAATACAGTTGCCGGCGAGAGCTTCTCGCTAGCAGGCAATGCCATCAACTTGACCGGCGATATTACTTCGGCCGATGCTGCTGGCACGATTGATGATAGCATAACGCTCGATCTGCAGTTGACTGGTGGCGACCGCGCTATCAACACCGGCGCCGACCACAACCTGGCGGTCAGTGGCGTCATTTCTGAGGACGGTTCGGCTCGCGGGCTCGATAAGAACGGCACCGGCACACTGACGCTGACCGGTGCCAACACCTACACAGGTGCCACCAACGTCTATGCTGGTACTTTAGCTATCAGTGACGTCGCATCGCTCGGTACTGCCGCAGCCGGCACGACTGTCGAAAGTCCTGGGCAGCTTTCGATCTCTGGTGGCATTACGGTTGCAGATCCGCTTATCCTGAATGGAACTGGCCCGTCTAATTCAGCAGGTGCTCTCCTCAGCGATGGAGCTAACACTGTGAGTGGTCAGATCACGATTAATAATGGTGGTGTCCGTATCAATACCGCAGATGGTTCTGCTCCGCTGACCGTCACAGGCGGTGTGGTTGACGCAGGCACATCTAGTGGTGATTCTACTTTTGCCGGCAACTTTGTATTTAACTCAGCAATTGATGTTGGAGATTTTAATATTAGAGTGGCCGGATCTGGCACCGCAGGGCAAGGCACTGCGAATGATTTTCTACTGAATACCACGGGCAACGTCTGGGGGAATGCAACCGTGTTCTTCGACGGCAGCGTGAAGCTCGGCGTGAGTGATGCGATCGCTGCTACTTCAACCATGGTATTTGGCTGGACCGCACCAGAGTTTTCGACCTCAAAGTTAGACTTGAACGGCTTCGACCAGACGCTGGCATCAATCGCAACCACGGATGTAACCGACGACGGTAGCAACATGAGCATCACCGACAGCACTGGAACCGGTACGCTGACGCTGAATCAAGCGACCGACACGACCTATACAGGTCGCTTTGATGGAGCCATGAATCTAGTCAAGGCCGGCGTTGGCACACTGACCCTGAATAATCGGTCCAGTGCGGCACACTCTATCAGTGGTACCACCACCGTTAGCGCGGGTATCTTGGATATTGATACGGATGATTATACATCGGCTATCACAGTTGCTGCTGCTGGAGCGCTTGAGGTGGACTTAGGTACGACCCTTGCACTGCAGGCTGCCCTGAGCGTCGACGCAGCATCACAGATCGTGATCGTTGGTACACCGACCTTGGCATCGTACACACTGATTTCAGCTACTTCGATAACGGGCACACCTGTATTGAGTGCTCCGATCGCGAACTATGTACTCGAGGTCAGCGGGAATGAGCTGCAGCTGAACCTAGATTCACAAGTATGGAATGGCGCAGGCGATAGAGTCTGGGCCGACGGCGATGCAACTAACTGGGATGGCTCATATAATAATGGCGCCCCAGTTTCTTTCACAGATGCCGGCGCAGGCACTGTGACCGTTTCAACTGCGCTCACGCCATTGTCGGTGTTTGTGGATTCGACGGCTGGCTACACCTTCACGGGCGCCGGCAGTATCACAGCACCTTTCTCGAAACAAGGTGCAGGTAACCTTACGATCGCCACGACTCTCAACTCGAGCGCTGCGATCACACTCGACGGTGGTACTACAACAATTAACGGAGCAGTGTCCGCCACGATCAGTGGCGGAGGAAGTCTGTCGACTGGTAGTAGTGCGCTCATCATTGATGGTGGCAGCTTTAATATGCTCACTGACGGCGCCGTTCAAACTGGCCTGTTCATTGGTAACGACACGACGCTAAGAAACGGCGGTACCATTACCAGCGGTGCTCGCTTTGGTATGGCCACAGGCAAAACTCTAGTGATCGAAGGTGGTAGTGGCGCAGCGGTGACTGCCACGAACTCAGTAGCGATAACTAATGTATCTACTTACAGGTACGTATTTGATGCAACTGGAGTTGCTTACCTTCAAGCGGGTACCTACGCATCTCTAAGTGAAGCTTCGATTGAAGTGGATCTGACCAACTTCACTGGGTGGGGCAGCATTGCTACGTTCCCACTAGTCGCTTCTAGTAACATCTCCGCGCTTCCTGCAGGGGTTTCCAGTCCAGTTGAGGCTCCGGCTGGATTCACCATCACAGCTCCTGGTAAAACATATGGAGTCGATTACACAATTAATGTTAGCACTACAACGAATGTGTGTGAGGTCGCGATTCTAGAAGTTGCGACCAACGATGTAGCGAGTTGGGCTGCAGGCTTCACTGCGAGTGACGCGTCCTTTACTGGCTCTCCAGCGACTGATCCATTAACAGACTATGATAATGATGGTCTCAGTAACTTGCTCGAATACGTGCTTGGTGGTTCACCAATCGCTAACCAAGACACGGCAGTGCCAACAGTGTCTCAAGATGCGACTCATATGATCTTCACTTATAACCGTAGTGATATCTCGACCGCTACCGGTAATGATGTGACGATCAAGGCTGAATACGCGGCGGATCTGAGTGGTTCGTGGACTGAAGCAGTCAACGGTACCGCTAGTGTGGTTATCGAAGAGGATACCAGCGCTGATCCGGATGTGGTGACAGTCAAGGTGCCACTTGCTGGCACTGAACAGTTCATTCGCTTGAATGTGGTGACTGGGCAGTAAGCTGTAAACTTTGAGTTCTATTTATAGAATTCACTAAAATTAAGGGCCACACTTTAGGGAGTGTGGTCCTTTTTTGTGCGCGGTTTGCTGCTGGGCTTGGAGGGCGTACTGGCAGGGCGCGGTGGGAGAGCAGGGCACGGCAGCTAAGCCACAGCTGGGCAATGTTTAGCAAGGAGGGCGCGAGGCAGGGTGGATAGCAGGGCGAGGGACAGGGTGAGAGCAGGGCGAGGGCAGGGTGAGAGCAGGGCGAGGGACAAGGCGCGAGAGCGTAGGGAGGCAAGTAGGAGCGCGCGAGCGCAGGGTTGTGGGGCAGTCGCAGTCCGCGATAAGGGTATGCCACTCGGACCACGCCGCTCTAGCGCCCAGCCCGCTGAAATGTCGGCACGCATCGCTGAGATTCGCCGTAGCGCAGCGATCAGCTGGCGGGGTATGCGCTACTTGAGCAGCGCGGGGTCCTGCTTGGGCTCAAACAGCACATCCGGCAACCACTTATCAAACTCGTATTTGCTAAATGTGACTGAGTTGACTTTGTTGCCGTCGAGCCGGCATTCATAGCCACTTGGAAATGCAATAGGCTGCTCCGGGTTAGGCGCGGCAAAAATTAATTCGAGCAGATGCTCGCTGCCGTCCGCCGCGCTAACGGTGGCGCTACGGCCGACTTCCAGTGCAGTGTCGAGATCAATATAATGGAGGATGGGTGCCTCATGCGAGCGATTGCGGATGACTGCAACCGGCTGCTGTTGCCACACCGTAGCCGGCAGCAAATCGAAGTGCTCCTGCAACGGTTGTTTGAGGTCCAACCAGGCCAAGGCGGGAATCGATAATTGCAGCAGCAAAAAGAGCCGATTTTCCCGTGCTAGCCGCGAGTCGCCGACGGTGGGCAGGATCTGCTGGGCATTGCTCCAGATCGCACCCTGCGCATAGCCCGAATCGATCTTGCGCACGCCGAGCTCCAAGGACTGTCTATACAGTCCCGGTGCACGACCCATCAGCATGAATGGCAGTTCCGCAAGCCCTTGCTGATGATACTCGCCGCGGATCAGAAAAGCTGGCAGGTCAGCATAGCCGACAGCTGCGATATGCTTGATCAGTAGCTCTCGTAATGGATCGAACACTTTGACTGGCTCAGCTTGCGACAGCTCTTCAGCCGCTAGGTCAATATCGACTGCTGTAGTATGCCTGATCGGTATCTCTCCAAATCGGCCGATCGCTTTGACTGACTTTGACTGCGACAGCTCGTTAGCCGCCAGCAGTTCGAGTGCTTTGGCTTCATCTGCATACTGATCAGATATATAATACAGGCCCGCCGCGCCACACACGCAGACGAGACTCACCAACGAAATAAGCTTCACCGTGCGTTTCTCCACGGGATGCCCCAGGATCATTACCCAACCGCTTCCGACATGATCAGCCATACAGAATAAAAAAGTTAAAACCCAATGCGGGCTAAGAAAGTCAACCGATTAGCCATAGACTAGCGATGAACGCCTCGCGTACGAGAGCTAAAACCAGTCGACAAGTATACGATTAAAATAAAGCAGCGTAGCGCTGCAGGGCACCAAGTTCAAGCTGCTTAACGACGCCGGCGGCGACCAAGCACATACGTGAGTGCCAACAAGCCACCCAACAGCGCGAAAGTTTCTGGCTCCGGTACTGCGGCCGTAGCCACGACTAAATTGCCGGTGACCTGCGAGTAAGTATAGGTCTGATTATCAACAATCGCGTCCCAAACATCCCCGTCTTGAGTAAATGTGTTATTGGCGTAGGCAGTTCCGCTCAATGTGATTGATGAAAAATCACCGCTTTCACTGGTAAAGTCGAACAGGTTATATTCACCGACCCCGATCAAGGTATTCGATGTCAAGGTCAGCGTGCCGCCGTAGGTCAATGCACCGCTAACATCAATACCGTCATAGTCGGTGCCACGTGTGCTGCCGGTGATTTCCATATTGGTAAACGAACCCGAGGCCAGTGTCAGATCACCGCTAAAGGTCAAGATACCAGGACTGTTGCCAGGCGCCAGAAAACCACCAGACTGGATGGTCGTGGCGCCGCTGATCGTACCGCTACCACCTAGGCTCGCACCAGAGGCGACAGTGACTGCGCCGGTGCCAGTACCCGAGCCAGTGGTGTTGTTAATTAATAAGATGCCGGCACTGACGGTGGTGGCGCCCGTGTAGGTGTTCGCTCCAGAAAGGGTCAAGGTTCCGGCGCCGCTCTGTGTCAGCGCGCCACTACCGCTGATCACGCCACTGAGGGTCTGGTCGGCGCTGCTGTTGTATTTAAAGGTGCCGTCGTTGGTAATAGCTTGCGAGTAATTACCCACATTCAGACGACCCGCACCGCCGATCTCAAGCGTGCCAGCATTGATCGTGACTGTCTGGGTTGCTAGAGTCAACTCGTTGGCCGAGCTGGTCAGAGCCACAGTACCTGCGCCATTCTTGATTAATTTCGCATTAGCTACATTAGTTGATACCAGAAGATCAACCTCGTCCGAACCATCCGCAACATCGAAAGTCATGAATCTCGCCTGGGTGCCCGCATTATTTAGATTGTTCTGAACGTTAACGCCAGCAGTGCCGCTAAACGTATTTTGGAGACCTCCGGAGGTCACGATCGTGTTATCACGCCAGAGAAGCGCTGATCCATTGACCTCCAAGGCACCTCCTCCATTGCTGTCGAATGTGAAAGTTTTTCCACCGATCAGGATCCCCTGAGCCCCCCGTTCAAATTGCAGCGTTGAGCCGTTGTTGATTTCAAAGCCCGAGCTTGAAGTGTTTGTATTATTTACTGTGTTGTTGCCCAGCACCAGAGTTCCCCCATCGACCTTGGTGAGGCCGGTATAGCTAGAGCTGTCCAATACCACTGACAGCTCTCCCGCTCCGAGCTTGGTCAGGCCGCCGGTGTTGGTATTGGCAAATTTGGTGGCGAAGGTGACGTTCTGTCCATTGGTATCGAAGGTCATCGCGCTGGTGCTGCTCTTGATGCGAGTACTGTAGTCGCTGCCCGCGCTGTTGGCGGTGTATTGGAGGGTGCCGCCAGTGAAGGTGATGTCACCGCTGTTACCGAGAGCTCCGGAGGTAGCAGCTACGTCCGCTACATCAGCCCGCAGGATACCGGCGTTGATGTTGGTAGCGCCGCTATAGGTGTTCGCACCGGTCAGCGTCAATGTGCTGGTATTATCCTTTGTCAGTACACCTGCGCCACTGATGACGCCACTCAGCTCCTGGTCGGTGGTACTGTTGTAATTGATGGTGCCGCTGTTGGCGATAGTCTTGTCGAAGGCTGCGCCCAATCCGAGCGAGCCCGCGCCAGTGACGTCCAGGGTGCCAGCGGCGCCGATTGTGAGGGAGGTATCAGTGACAGTCCCTGCGCTGTAGAGGGCACCACTCACCTCGAGGGTGCCACCACTGACGGTGGTGTTTTTGGAGTAGGTGTTGTCCCCAGTGAGGGTTAGCGTGCCGACACCGGCTTTAGTGAAAGCGGTACCGTTTCCATTGGAGATTATACCACCCACGTCCTGTATAACTCCTGCATACGTGGTATCGGTAGCTTGGGTGACAGTCAATCTTCTCCTGGAAACATCAATTAATCCGCCCGTGCCGGAGAGTTCGGATACCAATAAATTATCGTAACTATCGTGAATACTTACTGACACTAGTCCGCCGTTGACGGTCAGGGGGCCATTATCACCAATGCCGCCACTCTCGAGGCTAAGTGTACCATTATTGACCGTCACGCCTCCGGTGAAGGAATTATTGGCCGAGAGGTTGAGCTGGCCCGTGCCGTTCAAGACTATGGCGCCGGTGCCGCTGATGATGCCGTTGAGCGTTTGGGTAGCGGAGCTGTTGTAATTCAGAATGCCGTCGTTGGCGATCGTCCCTGCGTAGCTGCCGTTGCCAAGCTTGCCGGCGCTGCCGATTTCAAGCGTTCCGTCGCTGATAGTAGTCGCACCAGTGTAGGTATTCAATGCGGAGAGGGTCAGGGTGCTGGTGTTGTCTTTTGTCAGCGCACCTGCGCCGCTGATCACGCCGCTGAGGGTCTGGTCATCCGTACTGTTATATTTGAAAATCCCGGCGTTGGTGATCGCTCCCGCGTAAGAACCACTCTGCAGCCTACCCGCACCCCCGACCTCAAGCGTGCCGGCGTTGATGGTGACCGTGTTGGGTGTGCCAGATACTACCCCCAAGTTATTTGCGCTATTGGTAATGGACACAGTGCCGACACCGTCCTTAATGATATCCCCGTTGCTAATTGTAGCCGAGACCTCGAGGTCGATGCCGTCTACATCCGTGCCTACAGCAGTGTCGAAGGTGATGTTTCTGGTGTTCTGCAAATTGAACCTATCGCCAGTGATGAAGTTCTTTGCTCCGCCAGTGGTCGTGATGGTTTGATTACGAAAGATGGTATTGCCGAACAGTTGGAGGGTGCCGCCGGTAACACTGCTGCCGAATGTAATATCGCCACTACCCAGCGCAAGAACGATATTACTCGCTGTTGTCTCATTGAAAAACAGAGTGGATCCGTTGTTGATCTGGTAGCTGGTATAGCTGAGAGAGTTACCTGTCACAGTTGCGGATATTTCCAAGGTGCCGTCGTTGACCGTGAGGACGCCCGCATTGGCTCCTTTAGCGTCAATAACCAGGGTGCCTACACCGTCTTTGGTCAGACCGCCGGTGTTCGAACCATTGAGTGCGGTGCCCCAGGTGACGTCCTCGCCATTGGTGTCCACACTGATCGCGCTGGTGCTGTTGAGGATACGGGCACTGTAGTCCTGGGTGATGCCGGTGCCGTATTGCAGGGTGCCGCCAGTGAAGCTGATGTTACCGCCGTTGCCGAGGGCGCCAGAGGTAGCTGCTACGTCCGCCACATCAGCCACCAGAGTGCCTGCGTTGATGTTAGTGACACCCGTGTAGGTGTTGGCGCCGGAGAGGGTCAATGTGCCGCTGCCGGTCATGTTGACATCGTTATTTCCGTTGGCGGTTCCGTCGTCGCTGATGATGCCGCTCAGGGTCTGAATGGCGGAGCTGGCGTAGGTGAAGTCCGTGCCTTGGTTCATCGTGATGTTGCCGGCGTAGGAGCCGCTGCCAAGCTGACCGGCACCACTGATGACCAGCTGGGACTGATTGTTTAGTGTGAGAGCTGAAGTGAAGGTGTTGACCCCTGAGAGGTCGAGCGTGCCGCCGGTGCCCACTGAATACGTCCCCCCCCCGCCTGCGATCACGGCACTGATAGATAGGGTCTTGCTGCTGTCGGTGAAGTTGAATTGCCTACTACCTGCTAGCGTCAATGTTCCTCCCCCCGCGATGTCTGTGATGGTGGCATCCTCGCCAATCAGGAATGTGTTCCCGGACCGTTTAAGCTCCACTTCATTGCCATTCAAGTCGATGGTGTAAGTGCCCGCATTGGTAGCTAAAAACTCGATGGAGCCGTAATCATTACCAGTTTCGGTGAGGGTGACAGTGCCGGCTGTGCCCAAGGTGCCGCCGCCGAAGATCAGGTCTTCATTAAATGGATCGCTGCCAGTTCCACCAACCTCATTGGTGGCTCCCACGTCGGTGGTCCAGTTGGTGGTCGTGGTATCCCAATTGCCGGCACCTTCGGTGGTTGCACTGTCGCTACTGGTAGGGTCCCAGGTGTAGTCAACCGCCTGTGCGGTCCCAGCTGAAAAGATGGTGAGTAAGGTCAGCGCAACCGGCATAACAACCCCGCGCTGCACGCCGCTGGATTTGGTTTGGTCCAAAGCGTTTGCAGTCGGGTGAATGGTGGTTGTCGGAGTCATTACAGGAAAAGAATTTTGGGAGAATATCGTAGATTTAAGGGGAGTATCGTAGATATTTGTAGGGGATTTTGCTAAAAACCATCAAGGAACTATATAATATAGCATAAAAAAAGTATTTATACCATCGGGTCTTTACCCGATGGTAGGCATGTTATTTGGTTGACTTGGGTTGATTCGATCATGCGGGGGGGATCGCCATCGCGGAGTTGTCCGCGGTTGGCATGCCGCAGCGTGCCAAAACCTTCTTCTTGGTGAGAAGACCCCCAAAGCTGGACCAGTCTAAATGTTAGTCTGATAGTGTTGGTGCATGTTGTGATTAATTGTTCAGGATGTCTTTACAAAGAATACCTCTGCCGGTGATTGCTAATCGATGCCGCTGTGAATGCGGCGTTCATTGCAGTGTACACGCCAGTCTTTGATAGCGACCTTTCGTCTAGTTCATTGATCAACCAATCGAGATTAACTACAACCAGTCCGCGTCGCCGGGAAAGGTTCGGGCAATCAAAGATTTCGTCAAAGAGCACGGGCTGCCATTCGGCATCGTGATCGATAATGGTGCGTCAGCGCGCTGGATCACCGAAGAGATCGTCGCCGTGCCATTTTTATTTTTGTATCTAATTAAATGACGTGGCAAAGCGTGTGCTGGAAACTTCCGTCTACTTCGTCATTTGTTCGACGTTCAGAATTTCGCCAAACAGGGCTGGGCCGTTGCCTTCGATTTTGACGTCGAGCGCGCCATCGGCATCGACGGACAATGTGCGGATGCGTGAGGCACCGCTTTGGTAGTCGAAAGTCGTGGCGTCGTCTTCGTAGAGTTCGCAGCTGCCGGCTGTGTTACCGTAGTGGCGCACGATCATGTCTTGGCCTTTGGCGGCGGTGCTATTGAGCGGCGCTTCGGCGAACATCGGGATAACTGCGCCTTGTTTGACGAACAGTGGGGTGCGATCCTGTAGCTCGGCTGCGGTGACTGTGATCATGCAGTTGTTGCCCGCCAGTACGCCAGTGTAGAAATCATACCAGTTACCGGCAGGCAGTTGCACGCTACGTTCGGTGGCGTGTTCTTGATAGAAGGGCGCCACCATGATGCTCGGGCCGAACATGAATTGATCGTTCTTCTCAATGATCTCGCCGGTCGCATAAGGATTGGTTTCGCTGTCGAGTTCACCTGCGATGATCGTTTGGTCGCCTGCTTCAAAGTCACCTTCGAGGATCATCGCACGCACGGGTGGGATGCCGTCGCGATTATACGCAGCAAAGGCGGAATAGAAGTAGGGCAGTAGGCGCATGCGGAGCTCGATCACATCGCGCACCGCGTCCGTGACTTCGGGGAAGTCCCATGGCTTTACGCCAGAGGCCCAGGCGTTCAGATTTGCCATTGGTGAGAAGCAGACAGTCTGCATACGGTTGAGCCATTCACGGGCGCTGCCTGCGCTGCGGATTTCGGGCGTCCACAGAATGCCGCAGAGACTGGCGGTGGAGAGACCAGTGATGTATTGCTCGTGATCGTAAGAATCCGAGTAAATGACGAAGGGGTAGCCGGACGCTGCTCCGTTACTGGCGCGCACCAGACTGTAGGTGCGTTGGTTGTTGGCTTTAAACAGATCTTGGTAGAGTAGCTTCTGCAGTAGCATGCCGTAGGTTTGGCGTAGTGCCTCAGCGGAATTACCGGACGGGAAAGTGGCATGATCAGGCCACAGCCAGC
>Ga0209309_10004131_pt1 | contig 12147 bp, 8 predicted proteins | sample COGITO_mtgs_1204_2_FD_184807 | JGI IMG/M metagenome (GOLD analysis project Ga0209309, IMG submission 184807) | Pelagic marine microbial communities from North Sea - COGITO_mtgs_120412 (SPAdes) (version 2) | ecosystem: Environmental > Aquatic > Marine > Epipelagic ...
TTTCAACCGAAGCGACATTTTTGACGTAGTTGTCGGAGGCGTAGGAGACGCGTTTGTTGTTTAAACGATAATTTCTTTGTTGATGTTGTTGTCGTCGTCTCGCTCGAGAATCTCGAGAAAGAAATCCATTCGTATGAAAATGTCTCGACGACAAAGAAGAAGACGCCGACGAGGAGGAAGAAGAAGAAGAAGAGGGTAAGGATAGAGACGTCAATCGCGCAGTTGGCGCGTTGGGGAGAAGACGAGCGTTCATTCTCGCTCAGAATATGTACGGCTTTTTTTCTTATTGTGACGTATTAGTTGGTGACCTGACAAAAATTAAAAAATTAAAAAATATATTCTTTCACTTTTCCCCATCATATTGATAAGTTTTTCACACTTTTTATACACATTCATACACAATCATATTAATTATTTATATTTACGAAATTATGTTTGGGAAATACCGAGTCATACGCGAGAATAATTAAAATTTACGGAATAATAGCAAAATAAATAATAAAAGTTTTAGAATTTTTCATTCATTTTGATCATGAATGTATAGTTCATCCCCAAATTGAACATAAATTATAATATTAAAGTGAATAAGGATGAAAAGATAAAAACCAGTAGCCCATTACTGATATGTCGTAGATCTCGGGAAAGTGAGTTTTAATTTATTTAGTTATTTATTGAATTATTTACATCTTACTTCTAATGTGTACAATTTCAAAATGGAAACAATAACAAAATAAAACTCGGGAACTTCACAAATACTTTGAGCAAGTACTTCATTTGTTTAGGAAGAAATTTTTGCGCGTTTTTTGTACTTTGATTTGGCTGCCTAATTTAATTAACTTACATATAAATCATTTTCGAGAACTGTTGTTCCCGCGAATACTATTGCTATTATGTTTGCTACTACTTCGTTGAGAAGACGGTGGTTGTTTAGGATTCGGTATCGGTCTCTTCTTTCCAAAGCATCCTCCGAAACATCCTCCAGGCTTTTCGTCCCTCAATTCTCCCGCTTCTGCGAGTTTCGATTCCTGGATTCTTTGCTCCGCGCTTGCCTCGGTTTCGTTCCATCTCAACACGCCTGCTTTGGTCGATAGAGTTTCCAAGACGTATGTGATGTGATAACTGGCGAAACTCTTGTTGCTTCCAGCATCCGCGTCGTTCTTGCCCTCTTTATTGTGATTGAGATTGGAACTGCTCGGAGAGAACAAACCGCTCAGGAAGCCCATGCCTCCGTTGGATGAACTCGCCGATTCATCTAGATTATTAGTATCATCTTTACCGTTGTCCTTCTTTTTCATCATCGGAGACGGAGTTCGTAAGTCGTCGTTGCTTTTTTTGCCGTCACCGTTTCCATTTTTTACTGGTGTTGACATTCCGTTATTCGTGCTAATGTTGCTATTTCTCTCTCTTCTCTCCTTGGCTTCGTTCTTGAGTTCCGTTTCAAACTTTTTAAGCTGGTCGTTCACATTTCTCTCGTACTGCTTCAAGCTCTTCGAGACACCTTTGATTCCTTTCGCTATTTCAGTTGGAATCTTTGTACCTACGATCACCGCTTGCGCTCCGGGATAATCGAGCATATCATCTAATAAAAGCGTCAGTTTATCGGCTTCGGCCGTGAGTTTTTTCACCTCAACCGAAGCTTCGTCACCCATGTACTTTAACCCTTTCGATACGTTTTCTAACGAGCTCACCAGATTTACCAAGTCATCTAAAATGGTTTCCACGGAGACCTCTTTTCCGTTACTACTCGAAGTCTCTCCTGAAGAGGCACCGATGATGCCGTCTTTGCGGTGTGGACTCGCGATCACGTTCCGCGACGACCTTTTCTGTTGCAACATGCCCGAAGAACCTCTCACCAAGAAATCGTCTTCTGCTGAGGGCATATATATGCAGTATTCTTTCTGCTTATATATATATATATATCTGTGCTGGTATAGCCTTTTCGTTTAATTTAGGTGGAGACGTTCGACAAAAGTATCCGTACTCGCTCGCCTCGCGTTCTCTCTCTTCTTCTTCAACAGGAAAAACGAGGTCTTCTTCTCGAATTTTCTCTCTTGTTCTCTCGTTCTCTTTCTTCTCGGGGATTCCTCGATGAAACAGGAACACGAACGGGTCTTACTTAAACGATGAAGTACACAAGAAGGTTCCTCCTAAACCAGTGATTCAAATCGAATCGTTCGTTGACTCTCTTCCTTGCTTTCCTTCTTCTTCCCGTAAAAAATGTGTTTCAGCCGCAAACGAAGCACAAAAATCAACTGCGGGTAAAAGTATCTTAACTCTCTTATTATTATATTGTTATTATTAGTAAATTAATATTTTAGTATCAGAGCGGAGAAGCAGGAAGAGACAGGACAGAAAGAAGCACCACAGACGACGACGACAAGCCAGAGAGTCTTCTTTGTCTTCTTTTGGTGCGTGCTGCTTGAAGGTGATGATGACAAATAGTTTTGTGACGTGATGATGAATTTTGCCCGAACAACAACAAGCTGACAAAAAAAAACAAACAAAAGGGAGGAGGAGAAAATCAGACAACGAAGAAGTCATGGAAGAGGCTGCTTGTGAACCGACTTTTTGAAAGATTTCATCACGAGTCATCAGAACAGACAAAAAATCTCGACCGGGGACGAAGAACCTCATTCCTCTTTAAACGTTTATCATCGTAATAAAAATACTCACTACTTACAGAATGAACGCTATGCTCACATCATCGTCTACTTCATCATCGTCTGCGATGAACGCCGTTGCCGCCGCGCGACGACCGTCCTCTTCTTCTTCTTCTTCTTCTTCTTCTCCGTCTTCGTCGACGAGGACGAGAGGATATCAAAAATTCACCATCACGAACAGATATGGAAGAAGAGAAAAAGAACACCACCCAGCGTCGTCAAAAGAAGTAGCCAAGAATACGAAGAATAGCAGTATTACGAACAATACCAACAGCAACAGTAATAAAGTGTTGTTTGCGTCTGGATTGGGAGCCTCGCTCGTTGGTTTGCTCACGCCTTCAGCCGCGATGGCGATATCGATAACCGATCCTGTTTTCGGAGATATCGAGGTGTGGCAGTTTCTTATTTTAACCGCCGGTTACTGGATCGCCATCGAAGCGTATTTGGACAACAAATACGACGAAGATAAGAAGACGGTCATGCCAACGCTTAAGAAGAAGGACGAGGACGAGGACGAATAAATGGTTCATCATACACTTATCATCTAAAATTACTTTTATTGTTTTATTATATAACTGAACGAAACACACGAAGAAGAAGTTGTTGTTTTCTACATATATAAACGCTTCAAAGCAGCACGCGTAACTTTACACAAATAATGCTCTCTTGCTCTTCGCATCGTTGTTCTCGTTATCGTTTACTTGCGAGCGAACGGATTCTTATCCCCTCCAGCCGACGTGCGCGCTTTCTTCTTCAAAGTAGACGGCGTTGACTTTGATGAGTCTCTCTTCTTCCCAGAGGATCCCACTGCGACGTTTTCTTTTTGCACTTTTTGTTGTTTCGCAACAGACGAAGGTTTTGGAGCTGGAGTTTTGGCTGCCGCCTCGAAATCGTCCTTAACTTTCTCCCCATCGTCTTTTTCATCGTCCTCGTCCGAGGAATCCTCGTCGTCCTCATCGTCTGAGGAATCTTCCTCGTCGTCTTCGTCCTCCGCGAGCATGAGAATTCGTTCGGCCAAGTTGGATTTCTTCATGGCTTTGGCAAACTTTGCTGCGGCATCTACCATTGCCGGACGCTCAAAAGTGACGGCAATATCTCCAGCTCGTGCCAATCTATCAGCCTTCACGGCTTCTACCAGGCATTTCATCATCGCCTTGTCAAAAGTTGCCTTGGCTTCCGCGAGCTCTCTGTCTCGCGCTCGCTTGGCATTCGCGTTGCTGAGCTTCTCTGAAGCAGCGGCGTTGCACACATTGAGTGCCAACTTTGCAGTCAACCCCTTCTCCTCGATGTCAAAACTCGATCCTTCCAACTGTAATGCCGGAACAGAGAGTGGTAAAATGCTCAAAACTGGTTTCGGATTCACCGAGGGACCGTATTCCGCAGATTTACAGACGACAGTTTTACACTCTTTATTCGATAAACTCACGATCCAATGCTTCTCTAAATCAGAATCTCTGGCTTTTTTCGAATCGAAGCAAGGGACCCAAGATCCACTGAACGTTTGTTTGGAGTAAATTCTGCAGATGCCAGTAGAGTCGCAGATCGCGAGCGCGCTTTCGCTCGAATTTTCGACAAAGCCCATCCACGTTAAGCGAACGATATTCTCTTGGGATTTATCGGCCTCTTCCGAGTCCGGACAAGAAAGAGGTACGTTTCCTGCGTACTTTTCTATTCGCTTCTCGACATCATAAACTTTGAACTTCAACTTGCACTCGGAAAAATGCTCTCGGTAACACACCGCTAAGGAATCGTTAGCAGCCGCGAGCGTAACAATCGGACCTTCAAAGTTGAGAACTTCCTTCTGTGCGCCGTAGGAGGTAAAGATTCGAAGCATATTCTGTGAAGTAGCGACCGCGACGAAATCATCGCCACACGCAATACTCGTCGGTCTTTCATCTTCTGGCATTTCCAAGGTCCATTCTGAGTCTTTTGTCCATGACTCGTACGGTTTGAAGAAAATTTGCGATTTCGCAGCTAATAAAACACCGGTTTCTCCACACACGCCGAGATCGTATCCTACGTCGTCGGTAATTGTAGGCATGCGCCCACCTCTGGAAGTATCGTGAAAAGACATCTCGACATTTTTCAAACCAGAATTTGTATCTTCGGTTGCTACGACGCTTCCAAGAGTGTTGTAACATAGAAATCTGCGCTTTTGAACACCAACGGTATCCGGATTCACTTTAGTCGAGTTTACTTGGAAAGAGCCTTGCGGTTTCGGTCCTTTCGCAACGATAACCGGCGCAGAGACGTGCGCCGTAGCGCTAGGCCGCCCAAGTTCTCTTTTGCGGTTTTCTTTCTCGTCTTCTTCATCTTCTTCCACAAATCCATCATCGTCTTCCATGTCATCATCGTCGTCCAACTCGCCGTCGAGCATCGCATCTTTCGTTGCAAACTTGGAATCTTCTTCATTAGAAAAGAATCTCAACTCGTCCGCGCTCGTGGCTTGGAAAAATGGGTTCGTCTTTGAACCGCCCTCGGCGATAAGTTCGCTGGATGATAGAACGTTTTCCCACTTCGCCCATTCCCCATCTGCGTTTGTCATCACGACAGCATTTTCACCTTCTATCCAGTCCATGGAACACACGTTCGTATCGCTAACATTAAGCACGACGATTGGCTTGTTCTTTTTCACGTTCCAAACGATGCACTTTTTGTCCTTTGAGGCGGCGAAGCAAAACTTCCCGTTTGGTGAAAAGCTCACCACCGAAAAGTTTTCCTTGTTGCCGTGTTCCAAATCCGAGCACTGCAGATTCTTCCTCTCGTCTATCTCTTTGAACGTTTCCAAATTGAAAAACTCTACGTTGTTCTCGCGCCCCGGAACTGCGACGACTTTCCCATCAAATCTTACCGAAACCGTATTCATGCTCTCCGCGGCGTCGATATCCGTCACTGGACACACCGTCGCTCGCAACTTCACGTCTCCAGGCTCGTCGTAATCGTTTTTATCCGTCTTATCCGAGTTATCTGGTTGTAACGTCCACACGGTCATCACCCCATCCACGTCTGAGGCGACTAAAATCGATTTATTCTCGCCGTTGAATTGCAAACTTTTAATCCCTTTGGAAGGTATTTTTAACGAAAATTTGATTTCACTCGTTTCCACGTCGATGATTTTAATCATGGTGTCCTCTCCCCCGCAGGCGATCCATTTCCCGTCCGAGGAAAATGCGACGCACTTTGCCGGCAGAGCAAATCTCGTGATGTTCTTCTTAAACTGCCACTTCTTCTTTTCCCCTTCTTCTCCTCCTTCTTCTTTCGTGAAGAGTTTCACCGAGTGATCGTCCGACGCGATGGCGATATATTTGTCCTGGAACGTCGCCACCGCGTTGATGGGTTTCTGTTCTTCTTCTTCTTCTTCGTCCGTCGATTTCTTTTCTTTAGAAGAAGAAGAAGAGAGCTGCGCGATAGTTTCCTTGGTCATCAAGTCGCGAACGACCACGTACCCATCGTTCCCGCACGTCGCCACGTGCACAGAAGAAGAAGAAGAAGTGTTCGTATCATTTTTGAAATTTGAAGGAGAGAGAACGACTTTCGCGACGGTGATGCCCGCGGAGTGTCCGAACTCAAACGTGGGCGCGTTGGCGGCATCAACGACGCGAACAACATCAGATGATGATTTTGGTGAAGAAGACATGATGATTGAATACTCGCTTTTGTTCTCTCTCTCTTTCTCTTTCGCGAGCAGCAAAGAAGAAGAAGAGACTTCTTTGTTTTCTTTGTGGAGAAGTCGATGGTTGATGAGTTTTTGAACTGCTTTGGTTCAAATTTTTTTTGAGCACCGAACAGAAGAAACCGAAACCAACCATCAGAGAAGGAAAAGTTTGTTGGTGGTTTTTAGGTTTTTTGATTTTTAGACCTCTTGCAGTTGTTCTTCTTGTTCTTGTTCTTGTTCTTCTTCTTCTTCTTCTTCATTTATTTCCCCCTCTTCATAGAAGAAGAAAAGAATGAGCGCGTTTTCATCGTTTTGCGCGACGACGACCAACAACGCTCGCGCGACGAGCGACATCTTCTTCTCTTCTTTTAACAACAACAGCACTATTAAGAGAAGCAGCAGAAGAACCAAAGTGGTCGTAGCCGCGTCATCATCAACAACAAAAGGGGTATCGAAGAATTCATCATCTTTTTTTGATGACAACAACGGACAGCAGCAGGGGGTACAACGACTACAACAAAAACCTTCTTCTTCTTCTTCTTCTTCCCATCAGGCTTCCAAAACGCAGACGAGAAGACGATCGTGCATCGTCGCCAACGCTTCTTCCTCTTCTTTTTCCAATAATAATAATAATAAAGAAAAGTTTGAGCGGTTGAAGGATATGCTCGATGCCGTTTCCGAGGCTTTGGACGTGTCCTCAAAGGTACAGCTCTCTTTAGACGAGGCGAACGGGAAAGTCGCTCGATTGGAGTCTAAAGTCAAAGAGAGAGATCGATTGTTATCGATCGTGAGAGGATTGGAGATTGAACTCGCGGACTCGTACACGCCTAAAGAAGTCGACGAATTAGTCAAGAACTTAAAACGAGAGAGAGAGAAAGAACTCGATCAGTTGAAGAAGGAGTTGGAGGAGACAAAGTCGTTGAGAGAAAAAGTTCAAGAGATGATGAGTTTGGAAAAAGAAAAAGAAACCGCGAAAAAAGAAGCTCTGGAAAACGGAGAGAAACTCATCAAAGCCGAAATACACTTGGAGAACTTGAAAAGAGAGAGTTCTATGCAATCCATGGAGCTGCAAGGGAAAATGGAAAGCGCAGAGAGAGAGGCGAAACAACTGAAGGCGGAGATCCGAAGACTGGAGACTCGCATGGCGGATATGGTGGACGTCGAGGAGACGGACGAAGAGATGGATCGATTGAAAGGAGAATTAGAAGATGCAAAAGTAAAAAGCGACACTGTACCAATATTGCAACAAGCCTTGAAAGAAATGACGACGGAGAGAGACGATTTACGAAAGTTATTGAGAGAAGTAGAAGCCGCGATGGCGGAGATGACCGAGAACAAGGAGTTTGTCGAGTTGATCAAGGAAAAGAACAACCTTTCAGTCAAGTCTCAAGTCGCAGACTTTCAATTGAAAACGAAAAAGAATGAACCCGCCACGCAAGACGTATCGAAGCAACCGTCGATGACCAAAGCAGAAACTGACAAATTATGGGTTGAGAACTGCATCGAACAAGAGTATTGCGAAGTCGAGGAAGGAGGTGAAAAAGAACAACAAGGAAAAACACTCTCCAAAGCGGAAACTGACAAATTATGGGTCGAGAACTGCGTCGAACAAGAGTATTGCGAAGTCGAAGAAGACAAACAAGAACAAGGAAAGAAGAAATCTTTCCAAAGAGCGCCGGCGGGAGATTTCACCATGAATAGAAAGATCGTCTCCGCGGAGAATGTTTCCAGCACAGAAGATTTCACCGCTCGAAAAGGTGCCTTTGAGCGAACTCCGGGTCAGTTTACTTTGCGTAAATTCGCGTTCGATTCTCCTTCAAAACGAAGAGTATCCGTTCCAGCCACCGCTTTTAAACGCACGGGTGAGTTTGAACTTCGAAGATTCATCTTCACGAGCGACGAAGTTGATGTCGATGCCACGGAAACGGTCGCCGGCGGGTTCAAGAGAACTCCGGGATCGTTCACCTTACGCAGATTTAACTTTCGCGACAGCAATGACAGCGAAGAAGAGAAGTCTTCCCCCTCGTCTACTCTCTTTAGATTTTAATATATAATGCCGGTCATTCCATATACCTGAAAGCGTTCATTCCATCGCACTCGATGAGTACTATACCTACTTAGCTAAAAAGCTATGTCAATCAAAGTAGTTCGGTTTTCCGTTTTTCCGTTTTTCCCCCTCTTCCAAGTGGACCAAATCCACGCTCTCTGCGTTATTATTATTTGTATATTATTATTACCACACATGTCGTCGGAATGGTTCAGATACGTACCTCCGAACGAGGATCCTCCTCCTCCTCCTCCTGAGCTGAAAGAATGGGCTCAGGGCACAGCGTACGGAATGCTGTTCGGAATGGCATACGGCGCGTACGTCAACTCACCCACGACTTCGTCAGAACAACAACAAGCAGTTAAAAGTAGTAGCAGCAATAGTAGCAGTAGTAGTAGTAGTAGCAATAATAATATGAACAAAACGACATCTTCTTCCTCAGCAACGGCAACCCCGTTGTTGAATTCCAAGCACAGAGTGGAGCGAGTGATACGAGGCATCACCATGCACGGCGTTCGAATAGGATCTTTTGCGAGTTGTTTCACCGCCGTTCGCTTGTATTCCAAAGCCACTCGAGATATCGACGATTATTTGAACTACGTCTTCGCCGGTGGCTTAACGAGTGGCTTGACTGGCTTAGCAATTCCAGGAAGTCGAGCGAAAGGTTTGCTCTACGGCGTTGTATTCGGGAGCGGCGTGTGCTTGCCCATTGGGTACATGATGGAAGAGAGCAATAAATGGATGGTTGAAAATGGGCTGCAGAGCTCACACCAAGAGAAAAGACAAGAGTATGAAAAGTTGAAACAAAGCGTAGGGAAGAAAAGGGAAGACGACGTGACGATGAAAGTCATAGAAAGAATGGAAAGAGAATTGAACGAAAACGTAGACGGTAGAGGCGAGGAGAGATGGTGGAAGTTTTGGCGACGACGTGGTGCTTAAAAGACTGTTAGGTAACTCGTCGGCTTTACTTTGTGGGGCGTGTATGTGTATATTTTACAAAATGCTAGTCTATGTCAATTGATGCACACCCAGATGCAGTTATGCGATACAAAAATCGACTCAGAGCCGTTCGTGGACTTTTGACTACCCTCATCTCCCTCTTCCCGTCCGCTTTCCCGTCGATTGCGCCGCTCATACTTATGCGCACATTGACGCAGTGGGCCCACTTCGTACCTAAAGCAGCAGCGACCTGACTATCTCGTGAAACCATATTAGCTTTCGCCGGGTCGTTGCTGTTGTGATAATTTGAATTTATATTCGTGTTCGTGGTCACTTGATTCGTAACCACGACAGCGACATTGAGTTGTTCCGCGTGTCGTTTCAAAGCCGCAGCGATTGAGCTCAAAATATTTTGTCGTTTTACCAGGCTTTCACTGCTCGACGAGCCGGCTCCGATCCCACCCTCTGCTCGCGCGAGTCTAGCCACAGAATCAATCACGATGAGCTTCGCATCAGACTGTGTCAATGCTGGTTTCAAATTTTCAATTCTGACTTTAAGTTCTTGAAGAGACTGCGGGGTGACAACGAATACCTTCTCCGCGAGTAGCTTCTCCAATCGCATTTCCGCATCTTTATCCATTCCTCCGAAATTCGAAACGCTATCGTTATTATTTCCATTCTTATAATAGTCTTTGTCGTAGATTTCTGGAAATCGCTTCTTTGCGATTTCCGCTAATCGATTGGAGCTAAATGTCTGTTCCGTATCGACAAACACGACGGAAGCGTCTAAACCGCCAAAATTTTTCGGCGCACACGTCTGCGCGACCAAGCCTAAACACATTTGCGTTTTCCCGCTCCCCGCTGGAGCGACAAATTCTGTAATCGTGCCAACCGGTACTCCTCCCAATAGCGCTTCATCGAGCGTTTTCACGCCCGTTTTAATAAAATTTCCCCCTTTCTGTCCAGCGCTCTTCTCTTTCATCTGGAAGGCATTAATTGGTTTTGGACACGCTCCTTTTGCAATCTGACGCAAAGCTTTGCTCGCTTTTTCGAGCGAGACGTCGATTAATTCGATCACATCTAATTCGCTCTTTTTCAAAGCTTCTTCTGCGGAGCGAACGCCTCTGGTTTCAAGCTTTGCTTTCACGTGTTTGTCGCAGTCGAGCGGCAACATTTTGTTGAATAAACAAACACTTCTTCTTCTTCTTCTTTTGAATTTTGTAAATCCAACACTCTAGTCCAACAACAACGAAGCAAGCATCTTTTCTTCGGCACTCCCTGGTACTGCACTCGTGAGTGAGCAGTCAGAGCGGGTACGCGCGTGGCTAAAGATTGAGTAGCAGTAGTGTGTGTGTGTGTGTGTTTGAAGTGATGAGAGGGGGGAAAATCTGAAGAAGAAGAAGAAGAAGAAAAAAAAGAAGAAGGGAATCAGTATGAACAACAAGAAAAAATACTTATGTACATCTCGGTTCACTTGGGCATATCCGGCGGGGTCTCCTCGCCCTTGTACGTCCTCGTCGGCGCGGCGAACCCGCACGACTTCCCGTCCTTCTCCACCACCGTCTCCGCCCACGGCACCTCGTATTTTCCGGCGACCATGTCTGTCATGAACGTGTACGGACAGTCTCTCGCTCCCCCCGAGACAGCGACGTAACCTCTGTGTCCCAGTTGATACGGGTTATTCTCAACCCCCCACGTCGCCCGAGCCTCTCTGACGAGATCCGGACGTATCTCCGCCGTGATAATCTCGTTCGGTCGACCCGTTGTGCCGTGCGCTAAAACCTCGCCGTCGTAGTTGACTATCATCCCCTCGCCCATGCTGTCGAACGTGCCGTCAGAGCCGCACATGCACACGTTGACTGTCGCCATCAGGTTGCAAAAAGCGTTGGAACGGTTGGTGTACCTCCACGGCTCTCTGATTGGCGCCGTGTAACCCGCGGTTCGTATCATGATCTCCGCGCCTTTGTACGCGCATTCTCTCGCACACTCGGGAAACATGCCGTCGTGGCAGATGATGAGGGCGAGGATGCACCCTTTCGGTCCGACGCACGTGGGTATCCCCACGTTACCGGGCTCCCACGGCTCAACCGGGACCCAGGGGTGGAGCTTGCGATAGTAGAGCTTGATGGCGCCCTCAGCATCGATGACAACGCCGGTGTTGTACGGCATGCCCCCTGGGTTGAGCTCCATGATGGAGAAACATCCCCAGATGCTGTTGTCGACGCACGCTTTACGAAACGCCGCGATCTCGGGTCCGTCCAGCGAACACATGATTGCCGGGTTCGTGTCCATTGACAGACCGTGGAGGGAGTACTCGGGGAACACCACGAGGTCCATCGTCGGCAAGTTTCGTCGCGCCTTGGCCACCAATTCGACGATACATTGGGTTTGCACGGCGAGGTCAGTGGGAGTGACGACGTTGGGAAGCTGGAGCTGAACGACGCCAAAGACGACGCCGTTCGGGGACTTGTTGAGGCCTCCAAGGCCACCGGTGGACATGATGTAGCAACTAAGCAAGCAACTTTCTTCGACACTCACTCGATCATACTGGGAAATTCTGAAGAAGAAGAAGAAGAAAGAGCAGAGTTCGTTGCTTTTGTGAGACACCTAAAAATACGACAAACTATAGAGCTAAACTTTACTAACGTTATTATCGTCATACTACTAGTACTAGTACTACTACTACTCATATACGTTTGCTCATATCATTACTCCCAAGGCAACGATACTCGCTTGATCATAGATTTTACCGAACCCGCCTTTTTCGATTTTGCACGCTTACACACCGACAGGGCACCTTGCATTTCCGGACATCTCGCTTCGTACGGAGCACCAACAGCGAATGG
>Ga0209309_10004136_pt1 | contig 12136 bp, 15 predicted proteins | sample COGITO_mtgs_1204_2_FD_184807 | JGI IMG/M metagenome (GOLD analysis project Ga0209309, IMG submission 184807) | Pelagic marine microbial communities from North Sea - COGITO_mtgs_120412 (SPAdes) (version 2) | ecosystem: Environmental > Aquatic > Marine > Epipelagic ...
TTTAAGCCTAATATAAATAGGAAGAAAAACGGTATACCTACGGCGAAAAATGAAAGTAGAGAGATTACCCAGATTGGAGCTCCAATAGCGGCCATTTCTATATAATCTGTCCATGGAGCTTCTACAATTCCGAATGTTCCAACAGTAAAGAGTCCTATAAATAAAGCGATAAGTGTAGAACCGGCAATTAATAGTATTAACAAGCCAATAAACTTCACAAAGATGTTTAAGATTGCCATTATTGCAGAGCTTAAACCTGTGGCAGCAGAACTAGCACCAGATTTCACTTTTCTACCGTATTTATCAAAATCGGCATTGCGAACGCGTCCCGCTACATCATCAAAACCTTCTTTGATCTTGCGCTCTATGTTGGAGATATTAACCTCTTCCCCACGCATAGAAAGTTTATCTGCGGTAGTTTTTGCTTCAGGAACAAAAATCCATAAGGCTATATAGATAAGAACAAATGCTCCACTAGAAGCTATAGTTAAAATTACCCAAAGCAATCTAACCCAAATGACTTCTATAGCTAAATAATGACCTAAACCAGAGGAAACTCCACCAATGTAAGAATTCTCGGTATCTCTAAAAAGTTGTTTTCCTTTAGAGCTAGTATGGGTTTTGCTATATACTGGTTCGTCTTCAAAGATTTCTTCATCTACCATATAATCTTCGGGTTGCCCCATGGTAGTAATCACTTCTTCTACTTCAGTATTTCCTATTACTTGCTTTTTATCTTTTATTTTTTCAGTAAAAAGTTCAGCAACACGAGCTTCGATATCAGCAATTATCTCATCCCTGCCTTGAGTGTTTGTAAGCGAGCGTTTAATAGCTTCTAGATAATGCTGTAGTTTAGCGTATGCATCTTCATCAATATGAAAGAAAACGCCGGCAAGGTTTATATTTACTGTCTTATTCATGATTCTTGTTTTTTTGAGTGGTTACAATGGTTACAGCGGTTTGAAGTTCATCCCACGTAAAGGTGAGTTCTTTTAAAAATAATTGGCCGGTATCTGTTAAGCCATAATATTTTCTTGGTGGTCCACTGGTAGATTCCTCCCAGCGGTAGTTAAGCAAACCAGCATTTTTAAGTCTGGTGAGCAAAGGATAAATGGTTCCTTCCACCACTAATAATTTTGCGTCTTTAAGGGTGTCTAATATCTCTGCCACATAGGCATCGTTATCTCTTAACACCGACAGAATGCAATACTCCAGCACTCCTTTACGCATTTGTGCTTTGGTGTTTTCAATCTTCATAGCGTTTGATTTTGAATGTTGTTAAACTGTTCATTTTTTGATTGATGATGACCAACCTCTGTTGGTGTGATGAAATTGATTGTAAATGGGTACTTAAATAATTTTCCTTCACTTGCTTTAATAGTTGCTAAGATTACAGCTACAATATCCAGCATAAATAATCCTAATAATAACAGTCCTAGAACTGCTGCAAATACAAATAAAGAGATCAGGTTTTTTGGGTTTCCTGCACTTATAAAATCTTCTGAGATTATTAAGGGATCATTTAAATTGAAATGAACACCCCAAAAAATTACACCAGCAACTCCAATACATACAAGAAATATGAAATAAAGGAACATGCTAATTTGAAAATTTAAAGCTTGTCTACCATGATGGTCTACAAAAGGATCTTTTTGCTTCGCTGTCCAAAAAATTAATGGAAGTATAAAATTACCAAAAGGAATAAAATACTTACTAAAAGTGGACAGATGGATAAAAGAGGCTACTGTTTTATCCGGATTTGATGATTTGGTTTCCATGATTGATCGATTTTCTTATACAAATATATATCTTTAAGATGGTATTATGCAAAACAAAGTACTGTATAGATTAAATTTTAAGAAAACTTTAACATTTAGCCATTTATTATATTTTAGATACTTTTATAGAAAATAATGTCTTAATATGAAGATCACTCCAAGAAAATTAAATAGTTTTTTAATGTTGAAATTACCAAGCGCATGGCTATGTGGGGTGAGAGTAAAAGAAATTAATAACAAACAATGTATAGTAAAAGTTAGACATAAATGGATTAACCAAAACCCTTTTAATTCGATGTATTTTGCCGTACAAGCAATGGCTGCAGAATTGAGTACTGGAGCAATGGTTATTGGCCAAATTCAGGATAGTGGGAAGAAAATCTCTATGTTAGTTGCACAAAATAAGGCTCATTTCACCAAAAAGGCGACTGGTAAACTAGAATTTACTTGTAAGGATGGTCATTTAATTGAAGAAGCTATTAAAGAAACTATAAGAACAGGAGAGGGACAAACTTTTTGGATGAAATCTATTGGTTTAAATGAAGAAGGAGTGGAAGTTTCGATCTTCGAATTTGAATGGACGGTGCGTCTAAAACAAAAAAACTAGTAATTTCCTTTATTGTATTGTAACATTATTGATGTTATACTTACCTATTTCTATAAACAAGATATTATGAATTCACACGAAATAGATTATCAAATATTCGGAGAAGAAATGCAATATGTGGAACTGGAATTAGATCCTAGTGAAGCAGTAATTGCTGAAGCCGGTAATTTTATGATGATGGATAGTGGTATAAAAATGAACACTATTTTTGGGGATGGTTCTAAACAAAATGAAGGATTCCTCGGAAAAGTGCTTGGAGCAGGAAAAAGACTATTGACAGGAGAAAGTTTATTTATGACCATTTTTTCTAATGAAGTTTCTGGAAAGAAAAAAGTAAGTTTTGCGTCGCCGTATCCTGGTAAAATACTTCCCATAGACCTTACTAAATATGGAGGAAAATTCATTTGCCAAAAAGATGCTTTTTTATGTGCAGCTAAAGGTGTTTCTATAGGAATAGAATTCAGCAGAAAATTAGGAAGAGGTTTTTTTGGTGGAGAAGGTTTTATTATGCAAAAAGTGGAAGGAGACGGGATGGCCTTTGTACATGCTGGTGGAACTATGGCTAGAAAAGAACTTAAGGCAGGTGAAAAACTTAATGTAGATACCGGTTGTATTATTGGGTTTACACAAGATGTAAACTATGATATAGAATTTATAGGAGGCATAAAAAACACCATTTTTGGTGGAGAAGGATTATTTTTTGCAACCTTAACGGGGCCAGGAGTTGTATATGTGCAATCCTTGCCATTTAGTAGACTAGCAAATAGAGTTTTGCAGGCAGCGCCTCAAAGTGGAGGAAAAGATAAAGGGGAAGGTAGCTTACTCGGAGGGATTGGAGATATTATTAGTGGGGACAATAGGTTCTAATTTTAAAAATATTTAATATAACGAAATCGTTTTCGAAATAAAATTGTATATTTAGGATAGTAACTAAAACTACAGCTTATAATCCACCTCTACATTTATATTTTTTTTCTGAACAACAATTAAAACAGTATAGAAATATGGCGAGAGCGATGTTTGAATACACCAAAATAATTCTTGATAAAGTAAGTTTTGATGCGGTATTATTCTGTAAAGAAGTTAAAAAGGCACTTCAAAGACTATTGCCTCATGAAATTGAGGAATTAAAAATTTGGATTGTTTCTTTAACTCGGCAGAATCCAGAGTTAAATCAATGTCTAATATATTTAAACTAAAAGTCGGCCATTTGGCCGACTTTTAGTTTAAGACATTTTTCCTATTATTCAAAGGACTAATAATTTTTACGTTCTGAAAAGTGATGGCACCTTTTACTACACCTGCAATTGTTGCTCGAAGAGCTTCAATAATTTGCATTTTCAGCTCGCTTTTATTGTAAATTAAGCTCACCTCCCTTGCTGGGGCTGGTTCTACAAACATTTTCAATTTTCCTTTCTCTTTTTCATGAAGATCCAAAGTATGTAAATAAGGGAGTAAAGTCATTCCTAAACCTTCATTAGCTAATTTTATAAGAGTTTCAAAACTTCCGCTTTCTAGCTGAAAATGGTCTCCATCATAATTCCTAGATGCTTTACATAAATTGATAATTCCATCTTTAAAACAATGGCCATCTTCCAATAAAAGCATATCATCTATATCAAGATTTTCAACATTTAAAGAAGCTTCTTTAGAAAGTCGATGTCCTTCTGGAATATATGCCACAAATGGCTCATAATATAATACCTGTTCCTTAATGCCTTCCAGTTCTAAAGGAGTTGCTGCGATGGCTGCATCTAAATGCCCATCATTCAATCTTTCTATGATTGCTTCAGTATTTAATTCTTCAATTTTCAGCTTTACTTTAGGATACTTTTTAATAAAGTTGTTTAGAAACATAGGCAGTAGCGTAGGCATTACAGTTGGGATAATACCCAACCTAAAAGCACCACCGATAAATCCTTTTTCTTGATCTACAATATCTTGAATACGATCACTCTCATTCACGATGTTTCGTGCCTGATTTACAATTTTTCTTCCAGTCTCGGTTAATTGAATAGGCTTTTTGCTTCTATCGAAAATCTTAACTCCAAGTTCATCTTCGAGTTTCTGAATTTGCATACTAAGTGTAGGCTGAGTTACAAATACTTTTAGTGCTGCTTTTGTGAAGTTTTGGTGTTCTGCCACCGCTAGAACATATTGAAGCTGAGTTATAGTCATATAATAGAATTAGTACACAAACAAAGGTATTGTTTTTTTCTATTATAAGTTATAATTCAGCTTCAGTTATCTATAGTTAGTTGGTAAGCTTTATGTTTAAATCTAAGGAGGCTTCTCCTAGTTCAAATTTGGAATCGTTCCAAAGTGGAGGACCATAATCGTTGGTTTTGTTGTTAGAAACGCCATAAGGTTCTAGAGGCATCCCTGTTGGCTCAAAATCCATCTGACTATTGCTGTTTTTATCATGAAAACATGAAATAGCATAAGTTCCTGGTGGAAGGTCCTTAAATGTTACACTAGCAACTCCATCTACAATATCACTTTTTGCATAGAATTCTGGTGCAGCTTTTAAAAAAGTTGTTTCAGAATAAACTCCAAAAAGGATTGTGCCATCATCACTTTTAATATTTTCTACAGTGACAGAAACTTGTGGTGAGTCTTGAGTTTGAGCCTGAAATAGCTGACTCAAAAATAATGCGATTAATACAGCAATTGTTCTCATAGTTATAGTTTTTAAAAGTTATAGGTCAAATGTATGTTCCATTTCGCTTCTAAAAATATTTAAATTACTGAATTGTATAGATTTAAAGATGAACTGAAATTATGAAATTGAACAGTTACTTTATAATTTTTATTTTAATAGGAATATTAATTAACGGCCATTCCCCTTCTCCAATAGGTTGTTTCGCGATTTCGTCTACAACATTCATCCCGCTTATTACTTTTCCATAAACGGTATGATCGTTATCTAAATGATGGGCTCCTCGTTCACTTTGTACAATAAAAAATTCGAAAGGGGAAGAAGCTTTACTTACATTTTGTTCAGCATATTTAGCAGCAGAAAATGCTCCTCTATTGTGTTTATGTCCGGCTTCAAACTCACTAGGAATTAGGAAAGATCCTATATTATTTCGTTTAGTACTGGTATCTCGATTATCTGAATTACCACCTTGTATAACAAAACCATTAGCAACTCTGTGAAAAAAGGTACCATTAAAATAACCTTCTTTTATTAAAAAAATCATATTAGCTCTATGAAGTGGAGTATCGTTAAATAGCAAAACATCTATATCTCCAAATGTTGTGCTTATTCTAAATTTATTTTCAGGATTTTTTTTTCCGAATTCAGTTAGAAAAGGAATTAATTTTTCCTGAACGAGAATCGGTTCATCATGAAGCACCAATTTTTTTTCTTTTTTTTGTTTTGGACTAATTTTGTTATCAGAACTGTCCTTTACCTTTGTATTAGTAATGGTTGAAGGTGATTTTTCATTATTGATCTTTGATTTTTGCGTATCTTCACAACTTGCGAAAAATAGAAATATGCAAGCGCAAAGGAAGGTAATTTGACGTATCATGAATTTTACAGAGTTTACATATAAGATTTCAAATTTAAAGAATTTAGAACTTCCAGGAGTGGAGGCTCAACATAAACTAGCACCACTCCTTCGAATTCAAGAATTAGCGGAAACAAATATTGAAGCAAAGAAGCCTAATAAGGCGGGAGTAATGGCTCTTTTTTATCCTAATAAAGATGAAATTACCAATCTAGTTTTAATTCTAAGAAAAACCTATCAAGGTGTTCATTCCAATCAGGTAGGATTTCCAGGGGGAAGGCTAGAAAACTTTGATAAGAATTTAAAATATACTGCACTCCGAGAAACAGAAGAAGAGGTAGGAATTCCACAATCTGAAGTTAAAGTGGTAAAAAAATTAACCAAATTGTATATTCCTCCTAGTAATTTTTGGGTTCATCCTTATGTTGGGATAATAAAAAAAACTCCCACATTAGTAGCTCAGGAAACCGAAGTAGAAAAAATCTTAGAAGTAGATCTGGAACACTTTTTAGATGAAAAAAATCTTATCTCTCAACAATTAAGCACATCTTATGCTAAAAATATTCAAGTTCCAGCATTTTCTTTAAATGGTCATGTTGTATGGGGTGCGACAGCTATGATGTTAAGTGAATTAAAAGATTTATTGAAGCAAGCGCTTTAAACATTATTAGTATCTTTGAATTCTTTAAGATAATATTAACAAATCGTGATTAATCTGGGATAAATGGGATTATTTGATAAAAATCCATTCGGACATTTTTTATATATTAAAAAATGGTTAATTCGCATCTTTGGAGTTTTATCCCATAGACGCTATAGAGGATTTAATGAGCTTCAAATTGAAGGCTCCGAAATAATCAAAAATCTTCCAGATAACAATGTATTATTTGTATCTAATCATCAAACCTATTTTGCAGATGTAACTGCAATGTTTCATGTATTTAATGCAAGTTTAAGTGGAAGGGTAGATTCTATAAAGAATGTTGGTTATTTATGGCAACCTAAACTTAATCTTTATTATGTTGCTGCTAAAGAAACTATGAATGCTGGTTTATTAACCAGAATTATGGCTTATGCGGGAGCAATCACTGTAGAAAGAACATGGAGATCTAAAGGTAAAGACGTAATACGTGATGTGAATTCTGAAGACACCGATAATATTGGGATAGCTTTAAAAGATGGTTGGGTAATTACCTTTCCGCAAGGAACTACTAAACCTTTTAAACCTATTAGAAAAGGAACGGCCCATATTATTAAGCAATACAAACCCATTGTAATTCCTATTGTTATTGACGGTTTTAGAAGATCTTTTGATAAAAAAGGCATCCGACTTAAAAAGCGTGGAATTCTACAATCTTTTCAAATTAAGCCAGCCTTAGAGTTTGATTATGAAAATGATTCTGTTGAAGAAATTGTAGAAAAATTAGAATATGCCATAGAGCAACATTCATCTTTTCTAAAAGTAATTCCACAAGAAGAATTAGAAGTTATAGAAGAACTTAATAAAACTAGACAGTGGGAATATTAGAAGATGGATCTTAGATTTAAGAAACAAGATTAACCTTCCACTTTTAATTCCTTCTGCATTTCTTTAACCGTTTTGGTACTCCCATCGTGACTCCAACCAGGAGGTCCAAAAACATACATGAATTTATGTCTCCAGTTTTTAGATTTTTTAGTATCCACCCAAATATTTTGGTATTCATGGGTTAGGATTACCCATAAATTGTAAGAATTAGGTGGTGTAGAAACTCCATATTCTATATCAATTGAATGATCCAACTCTTTCCATGTACCAAATATTTTATCAAAAACATTCAAAAAACCTCCATGGTTTTTATCCATGTATTCCAGATTCTTCGCATGATGTACCTGATGCATTGTATGGGTATTTAGAAAATTTTCTATAATTCCCATTTTAGGAATGTATTTAGTGTGTAACTGGAATTGCCATAATGCTTCAATTCCAAGACATACCACCAACATTTCTGGCGGGAAACCTATTATAACTATCCACATGTAAAAAAAAGGCTTGTAGAGAATTGTGAACCAACCATTGCGAACCGCTGTTCCAAGATTAAAATTATCTGAGGAATGATGCACTATATGAGCCGCCCAAAAAAACCGTATCATGTGATTTTCCCGATGAAACCAGTAATAAGTAAAATCTTCTAAAAACATACATAAGAGCCATATATACCAAGCATACCCGAAAGATTGCCACCCCATGATATTAGTCCTTACCCCTTCAATAACCGGGTTAAAAAAATCGTAAACAAAATTAAATATAAGGATGATGGAAACGGTTTTTATCAATGCACCGATTACCGCAGAACCAATACCCATAGAAAGGCTTGAAAAGAGGTCTTTCCAATTATATAGGTCTTTCTTGTGATGGGTTTTACTGTAGGTTAGTTCTAATAGGATAAGTGCTAAAAAAACTGGTACCCCATAAACTAAGGGGTTTGTAAATTCCATGCTTGTGAATTTTAATATTGGAGAGTAAAGCTAATTTTTGCAAAAGTAAAGAATTTTAAAGGTTTTGTTTGTTAATTAGCTTAAAACATTCAAAAAAAGATTCGAGTGAAACAATAACGAAAAAAGGAGGAAGCCTCTAAAGTTATGAAAGGATAAAGAAAATAATTATCTAAATTATTTTATGGGCTGGATAGCTCTCAAGAGCGTGTAATAAAAATATTTTAATCTTAAACTGAAGTAAAAAAAAATCAACGGTAATATGGAGACTATACTTAAAAGCTATAAATGATAGAATCAAATCTTAAAAATGAAAGAAAAAGCAAGAACAGAAAGAATTAAAATATAAACTAATCTCAATTCTGATATCTAAAATATAGCTTACAATTCTAGCTTCTTAAGTTCTATATAATTTTTCTTGAGTCTTCTTAATAAGATCCCATAAAGAAGTCTATAAAACAGCCATATAATTCCAAGAAATACAGTTAGAACAAGCACACTTGCTCCAATAAACTTCACCCAGTCCATAGCTTCAAAAGAATAATTAGAAATATCCTCTACATCTTTATTTGTGTGATGCAAAATCATATATACAGAAACTCCAACAATCAGAATCCCGGAAGAAATTAAAACATAAGCAATATAGTATTTTACTGTTTTTCGGGTTTTTAAAATATTTTTCATTAGAGTAGAAGCATCATCTGTAGTAGAGATTTTTCTATAATTTCTATAAAATCTGTATATAAAATAAAATGTAATAGTATAACTAATAACATAAAGAACAATCGTGAATTCTTCAAGTCCATTCTCTTTTATACTCTCCCAATATTTATCGCCAGAAAAAATTATATTTAAAAGAGTACCAGCTAATAATTCTATTAAACTGATATAAAAGATCCATTTTACGATAGAATGCGAACGCTTCCAAATCATTTTATAGATCTGGTCGAAAGTAAGCTTAGGGTAATTCCCTTGCTGCTTATTCCAATCTTTTTTTAATAAATCTAATTCATCCATACTTTTACGGATTTAATATTTTCTTCAGCTTAGTTTTAACTCTGTTCATCTTAACTCGTGCATTCACCTCACTAATACCCATTGTTTCAGATATTTCCTTGTAATTTTTATCTTCAAGATATAGAAACACCAAAGCCTTATCTATATCATTTAATTCTTTTACGGCATTATACATTAAAGAGAGACGTTGTTCAGTATCATCGTCATATTCCTCAACTTTAATCCGGAAATGAACAGAATCGTAATCCTGAGTCTGAATTCCTCTTTTTTTCTTACGATATAATGTAATAGCTGTATTTAAAGCTACCCTGTACATCCAAGTACTAAATTTAGAATCTCCTCTAAATTTTGGATAAGCTTTCCAAAGCTGTATGGTTATTTCCTGAAATAAGTCGTTGTGTGAAGCCTGGTCATTGGTATATATTCTACAAATTTTGTGTACAATATTTTGGTCTCTCTCCAAATTGGTCACAAATTGATGTTCTAGTTCTTTCTCCACAGATACTGTTTACGCAAGGTTAGTCTTTAATTATTACACAGTGTTACATCTAGTAGGGAGAAATATATACTGTTATGTTGAATTTATTTAAAACCCAAAATATTCTTACTTTCGAAGATAGAAAAAATGACTTCTTATTAAAGGTTTAATTTCCTTTATTATAAATTTATAAGTTTCGAAAATATTTACTTATTTGATATATGAATATACCTAAGACAGATTTACCAAGAGTTGTTATAATAGGAGGAGGATTTGGAGGAATTTCCATAGCTAAAAAATTACTCAAAGAAAATGTTCAAGTTGTATTGATAGACAAGCACAACTATCATACTTTTCAACCTCTTTTATACCAAGTATCAACCTCTGGATTAGAGCCAGACTCTATAGCTTATCCTTTAAGAAAAATAATAAGATCGAGTAAAGGCGCTTATTTTAGAATGGCTGAAGTCACTAAAATAGATCCTGAAAAAAAAATAATTGAATCTAATATTGGAGAACTTAGTTACGATTATTTGGTAATTGCTACAGGTTCTAAAACCAATTTCTTTGGAAATGATAGCATTGAGAAAAATGGAATGTGGATGAAAACTGTTCCGCATGCTTTGAACATAAGGAGTCTAATTTTAGAAAATTTAGAACAAGCAGTTATTACTAATAACCCTAAAGAAAGAAAAGCACTTTTAAATTTTGTAATTGCCGGAGCTGGTCCAACAGGAGTTGAGTTAAGTGGTGCAATTGCAGAATTAAGAAATAATATAGTTGCTAAAGATTATCCAGATCTAGACCCTTCAGAAATGCAAATTCATTTAATAGAAGGGCAGGATAGGGTTCTTCCTCCTATGAGTGAGAAATCTTCTAGAAAAGCGGCTAAATTTTTAAAAGAATTAGGTGTGCAACTTCATTTAAAGACCCAAGTAAAATCTTATGATGGAGATCTAGTTCTTACTAATACGTCTACAAGTTTTGAAACACATACTTTTATTTGGAGTGCCGGTGTTACAGGAGCACCTGTGCAAGGCTTAAATGCTTCAGCACTTATAGAAAAAGCGAATAGATACGAGGTAAATAGTTTTAATCAAGTTAAAGGCTATGAGACTATTTTTGCCATTGGAGACATTGCAGTGATGGAAAGCGAAGAGTTTCCAAGAGGTCATCCAATGGTAGCACAACCTGCTATTCAACAAGGAAAGCATCTGGCTAAAAACATTCATAATATTTTAAATAATAAAAAGTTAGAACCTTTTAATTATTTTGACAAAGGTACTATGGCTACGGTTGGGAGGAACCGAGCAGTAGTAGATCTTGGGAAATTTAATTTTGGAGGTTTTTTTGCTTGGTTTGTTTGGATGTTCGTTCACCTTTGGTTTCTAATTGGTTTTAGAAACAGATTGGTTACTTTCTTTAACTGGGTTTACAATTATGTGAATTACGATAAAGCTGCCAGATTAATAATTAGACCTTTTAAAGCAAATAAAAAGCAAGTTGGCGTAGATAAAGAGTTAAATTAGTCTGCTTTTTAAAATTCATTTAAATTGAAAATAATTAATCCGCCACCTTAAAAAAATAAGATGGCGGATTAATTTTATCTGAAAACAGGTATTATCTAGTCTTAGTAATTTCCTTATTATAATCGTCTGCTAAAGTAATTTTTTGTTTATCGGTTAGCACTTTACCTGCCATCTGAAAAACTTCATGCTCCTCTTCATCTAAATGATGATTTACTTTATGCTCTAAATCCTTTGCTATTTTAAGCCAATTTGAAGCACTCATTTTTGTATCTTCCAACTGTTCTACCAGCTCATCCATTTCATGATGTTCTGCAACACTATGTCTTGCTTTTTCTTGTGTTAGATCTTTCTTAATTAGTGGGACATAAAAGTGGCGTTCCTCGGCATCTGCATGAATCTTGAGTTCATGTTTTAATTGTGTAAAAATCTTTTTTCTCTCTTGGGTATCGCCGTGAGTTTCTACAAGTTTTTTTACTAGATCTCTTTGTATTTCGTGTTCTTGGCGTAAAGCTTCAAAAATATTCATAATTTAGTTTAGATTGTTTTAAGATTTCAAGTTATAAAATATAGTGTTAAGGAATATTTAAATAATAAAGGAATTAATTGCTTCAGTTAATTTTCAACTCATCCATTAATTATTACAGTTCGGTTTGTAAAGCTTTATACTCTTGAATGTTTTAAAGATATTTGAACTATAGTAATTGAAATTTACCTCTCATGTATAAAATTTTTTATAA
>Ga0209309_10004137_pt1 | contig 12132 bp, 4 predicted proteins | sample COGITO_mtgs_1204_2_FD_184807 | JGI IMG/M metagenome (GOLD analysis project Ga0209309, IMG submission 184807) | Pelagic marine microbial communities from North Sea - COGITO_mtgs_120412 (SPAdes) (version 2) | ecosystem: Environmental > Aquatic > Marine > Epipelagic ...
GAGCGTGCAGCCTCGGACGCATGCATCAGCGCAATCATATCTGCGGCGTCTTGGTTACGTGTGCGGTCGTGTACTGCCTTTGCGCTATTCACGGTATAAAAAAGCACAACCGTAAGTGGAATTAGCGCGACAATACCAAGATAGCCCATTGCGCCACTTTGATCGGACCAAAATCGTTTGAAAAAGCGAAGCAAAACAATGACCTCGAATAATTATCTTGGATTTTGCGTGCTGTTTTTCACGTATCACGCGCGAATTTTGAATCCATCAAGCCTGTCATATTTATTTATTGATTCTAAACGAAAATATATGAGTCGGAAGCAATGAAAGATCTATTATGAGTAAGTTAGGTATACTGTCGTATAGCATATAGACTCAATAAATTACGTGCTTATACAATAAATTTGTTGCTAGTGTGAGTTAACCCAGAGTGACTGCATGATAATTTGGGATTCGTAAGCTCGTTATAAAGCCACATTCTGACGAGTTTTATGATTTCTGGAATGTAAATAAAACCAATACGTTAGGGATAGAATAAATGACTTCTCAGATCTCCCCCCTCCCCGTCGTCAAGTCCCGCAAGCGCGCTGCACACGTTCAGCCTAGATCCTCGCTGCTGCTCACAACGGCACTGGTTGCCACCGTATTTTCGGGGGCGGCATTCGCATTACCGATTGGCAATTTGCACACGACGGGCGGCTCAACGACGGCCACGTTGACTTCGGGAGGGCAGGTGATCGCCTTTGAGGCGGGTGGTCAGGCGCAAAGCAACACGTTCACGCTGGACGCCGGGGACACTTTTTTTGCTGATGGGGGGCTTCATTCCGGCACAGTATTGTTGGGCGCGACACCCTATGATGCTGTAACGATTTCCGGAACATTGCTGGTGGATGGCCAGGCCGTGGACATGATCATCTCCACGACCGGGGCGCCGGTGTCATTGCTCGGCGGTGTGATCGGTGTTTCGGGGGGTGGCATCCTGGAGATGGACGCACTGACCACGGATGAGTTGTCACAGGTTGCCATTACAAACGGCACATTGAGGCTGACTCCGGGGGCCTTCACCAACAACGGCTTATTGCTGTTGGGTGAGACCACGCTGATCCGCCCTCCAATGGATTTCGATGGCGATATCGGTATCGGTAACGAGGGTCCGAAGCCCGTGATCGAGGGACCAGGCGGTGAGCCGGGCGGTATCCTGGCCTCCACCATCGGTAGCCTTGAGGGTGTTACGGCCTTTACCAACGCTGGCTCATTGGACATCACCGCCGGTAATACCCTGACGGTCGTATCCTTAACAAATGAGGACGGGGCCACCATCACAGTGCGCGAGGGCGCAACCCTGCAGGGCACCGGAAACACCGTCAACAATTCCGGTGTGATGGATGTTGAGGCAGACGGTACGATCACGGATGCGGGCGATATCAACAACCTCGGCACCGGCATCATCAATTTCAACGGCGCAACCGGCACGGCCACGCTGGTATCCGGCACCAACACCATCACCAACGTCGGTGACATCAACGTTGTTGGCGCGGGTGCGGTCGTTGTGACCGGTGATCTGGCCAACAATGCCGGTGGTACGCTGGATGTGACCGGCGGTGACATGACCGGCATTGGCGCGTTGACCAACGCGGGTGTGATAACCATTGCGGATACCAAGACGCTGGGTGCGACCAGCACCACCAATACCAACGCGTTGAATGTAAACGGCATTTTGGATGGACCGGTTGCCAACAACGCAGGCGGCACGATGACGGTGGCCAGCACGGGCGTGACCAATGGTCTGGTAACGAACGCCGCCACGCTGGATTCTGCGGGTAATCTGGCCGGTGGGCTGGCCAACCAGGCGACTGGTACGGCCACCCTGTCAGGTGGGATGGTTGGCGGTACGGCCCAGAGCAATGCGGGCATTATCAACATCACCGGTGATGTGACGATGGCGGGAACGCTGTCCAATGTTGCCAATTCGGAACTGAATGTCACGGGTGGCGATCTCGACGGGCTGGGCGCGGTAACGAACGCCGGCACCATCACTGTGGCTGCAACCCGCACCCTGACGGCGGACAGCATTGCACTGAGCGGAACGCTAGACGTCAGCGGTGCGCTGATCAGCAATGTCAGCAACGATGCGGGCGGGGACTTTGTCCTGGCCGGTGCGATGACGGGTACGCTGGGCACTTCGGGAACCTCCGTCACGGACATCACAGCGGACGGATCGGTTTCGGGTCTGGTGACCAATGGCGGCGCCCTAAATTCCGCAGGTGATTTGACCAGCGGGTTCGCCAACAATGCTGGCGGGACAATGATCCTGACCGCCGGTTCGTTCGGTGGCGCAGCGCAGTCCAACGCGGGCACGCTGGCCATCAATGGCGATGTCATGGGTTCGGGCACGCTGAACAATACAAACCAATTGACCATCGCGGGCGGCACGCTGGATGGAATGGGCGCGATCACCAGCGACGGCAATATGGTTGTGTTCGGCAGCGGTGTTCTGACCGCGACCAGCCTTACCAATACGCAGAATTTGGGCATAGCCGGTGAGGTAAACAGCAATATTATCAACACCGACACTGGCACCAGCGCCAATATTGACGGTGTTGTGAATGGAACGATCCTGAACCAGAATTCGGCTGTTCTGGGTGTGTCGGCGTTAGGTGAGGTGTCCAACCTCGTCACGAACAGCGCTGACATGTCCTCCTCGGGCGATCTGAACGGTGGTTTGAGCAATAGCGGCACGGCTGAATTGAGCGGTGGATCGGTTGCGGGGATCACCAACAGCAGCAGTCTGGTTGTAACTGGCGACACCACGGTAAGCGGCAACGTTGCAAACAACACTGGCGGGACGCTAGTTCTGTCTTTGGGTGATCTGACGGGTATTACCACGCTGACGAACTCCGCCACTATAGCTGTCGGCACCGGCCGAACGCTGGGCGCGGCGACGGTGAACAACTCCAGCGGTTTGATAAACCTGAACGGCGCGCTGGACGGCGATCTGAACAACGAAGGCACCACTAATTTTCTGGCTGGCAGCAGCGCGACGGGGTCCATCGCCAACAGCGTCAACGGATCGGTGCAGTTTCTGGCGGATCAGGTTCTGACCGACACGCTGAGCAATTCAGGCACTGGCGTTATTCTGGTGGCAAACGGGGTGACGGTCAGCGGTGTGACTGCATTGACCAACTCCTCAACCATTACGCTGGACGACGGGTCCGAGCTGGCGGCAGGTACGATTGCCAACAACACCGGTGGTGAAATCAACATCGGCACCAACGCGACCCTGCGGGGTACGGCGAATACGTTGAACAACGCGGCTGTCATCAACGTTGGCACCGGCGGTACGGTCACGGATGCGGGGGATATCAACAACCTCGTTACGGGTGACATAAACTTTAATGGAACGTCTGGCACCGCGACGCTGGCGTCTGGCACCAACACCATCAACAACGATGGCGACATTAACGTGGTTGGCGCGGGGTCCGTGGCGGTTACGGGTGACATTAATAACAACGCGACCGGTACGCTGGACATTGCGGGCGGCAATATTAGCGGCGTTGGTGTTCTGACCAATGCGGGCGTCGTCAATGTAGATACGGGCCGCACGCTGAGCGCGACCAGCATTGGCAACAGCAACGATCTGAACATTGACGGTACGGTTGTCAGCAATGTCACGAACTCGACCACTACGGGCGATGTGGATGTCGCGGGTACGCTGACGGGGACGTTGAGCAACGGTGTTGATGCGAACGCGACGGTAACGGGTGCGGTTTCGGGCTTGGTTAGCAATGACGGCACGCTGGCGACCTCGGGTGCGTTGGGCGCTGGGATTGTGACCGGTGCCGGCAGCCAGACGACTGTTTCGGGTGGCTCGATCGCTGCGCGGGTCGGCGGGGTTGCTTCGCAGAACGCGGGCACGATGGACATCACCGGCACAGCGACGCTGGCGGGTGATCTGGCTAACACGGGTACGTTGACCGTCAGCGGCGGTGATCTGAGCGGTGTTGGCGCGGTGGATAACGCCGGTGTTCTGACCGTTGATGCGACGCGCACGCTGACTGCGACCAGCATTGCCAACAGCAACGATCTGAACATTGACGGCACGGTTGTCAGCAATGTCACGAACTCCACAGCTGCGGGTGATGTGAATGTGGCAGGTACGCTGACGGGGACGTTGACCAATAACACGGATGCGAACGCGACGGTAACGGGTGCGGTTTCGGGCTTGGTTAGCAATGACGGCACGCTGGCGACCTCGGGTGCATTGGGCGCTGGTATCGTGACTGGCGGTGGCAGCCAGACGACTGTTTCGGGTGGCTCGATCGCTGCGCGGGCCGGCGGGGTTGCTTCGCAGAACGCGGGCACGATGGACATCACCGGCACGGCGACGCTGGCGGGTGATCTGGATAACACGGCGACGGGTACGTTGACCGTGAGCGGCGGTGATCTGAGCGGTGTTGGCGCGGTGGATAACGCCGGTGTTCTGAGCGTAGATGCGACGCGCACGCTGACTGCGACCAGTGTTGCCAACAGCAATGATCTGAACATTGACGGTACGGTTGTCAGCAATGTGACGAACTCCACAGCTGCGGGCGATGTGGATGTCGCGGGCACGCTGACGGGAACGTTGAGCAACGGTGCTGGTGCAGCGGCGACGGTTACAAGCACGGGTGTGGTTTCGGGTCTGGTCAGCAATGACGGCACGCTGACCTCGGCCGGTGCGCTGAACGGCGGGTTGACCAATAACAGCGGTGGATCTGCGACGATCAACGGCACCACGATTGGTGGGGCGGTTGTGAACAACACTGGCGCTACGCTGGCCTTTAGCGGGGCGACATCCCTGAACGGTGCGACTCTGGCCGAGCGGGCGATGACCAACTCCGGCACGTTGAGTGTTGGCGCGGGCGTTGCCGTGACCAACGTGGGTGCGCTGATCAACAACAATGCGATCACCATCGGCGTTGGCGGTTTGCTGGCGGCGGCGACCATCGACAACAACGGGGGCGGCACAATCGATGTGGGTGATAATGCCACGCTGCAAGGCACGGCAAACACGCTCAACAACTCCGGTACGATCAATGTTGGCACCGGTGGCACGATCACGGATGCGGGGGACATCAACAACCTCGGCACCGGGATCATTAACTTTAACGGGACAGCCGGCACGGCGACGCTGAATTCCGGCACGCTGACCATCACCAACGTCGGGGACATTAACGTCAACGGTGCAGGTTCGGTCGCGGTGACGGGGAACCTTTCTAACAATACCGGTGGCACGCTGGATCTGATTGGCGGCGATATGACCGGCATCGGCACCCTGACCAACACCGGCGTCATCACGGTTGCGTCGGGTCTGACGCTGGGTTCGACCACCACCGGCAACAATGCGGGAGGTGTGATTACGCTGAACGGCACGCTGGACAGTGTGCTGAACAATGCGGGCATCACAAACCTGAACAACGGTGCGATTGTCACCGGCGCGGTCACGAATACCGGTTCCATCGTAGGAACGGGCAATTCGACAATTGCCTCGCTGGACAATACCGGTGGCTCGGTTGATTTCGCCAACGGTACATTCGGTGAGACGTTGACTGTAAACGGCGCAACTATCGGCGGTGGCGGCAGCTTTGATCTGGACATCGATCTGGCGGACGGGCCGGGTGGTGTATCGGGTAATGCGGACCGGATCATCATGACCGGTGGCGCGTCGGGTGCGATTACCCTGAACCTGAACGCGGTTAACGCGGGTGGATTGCAGGTTGCACCGACCATTCTGTTGCAAAACGGTGCGGGCGGGACGATCACAGCCAACGGTGTTCCGGCGCCTAGCACCATCCTCTACACTGTCGAAACGCAGGCGGCTGACATTGTGCTGCAAAGTCAGGTAAACCCTGCCGTTGCAGGTATCGCGGGTGGCATTGCGGTGACGCAATCGCTGATCGATTCCATCGTCAACCGTCCGACCAGCCCGTTTGTTGGCGGGTTGTATTCGCAGGATGGCGGCGATTGCGGCTATGGCGGCTGGGCGCGCGCGACCGGTGGCACGATTGACGCTAAGGGTGGCACCAGCAATGGCGTGACCAATACGGTCAGCACGCAGGACATGCGCTATGGCGGTCTGCAATTCGGATCTGACTTTGGCTGCTTTAACGAGTCGGTCAGTGGTTGGGATCTGGCTGTCGGTGGCTTTGGCGGGTTCAACGCCGGATCCAACACGCAGACGGTGCCCGTGGGCGGTGCGATCAACCGCACCACCTCCGATTTCGATCAGGCCTATCTGGGTGCGTACGTCTCGGGGGCCAAGGGGCCGCTGTCGTTCGATCTGCAATTGCGCACGGAACAGACCGAATATTCCTACACCGATGCGGTTCTGGGCCTGAACGAGACAGAGATCGACAGCTCGGGTGTCACCTTCTCGGGTTCGGCAAGCTATGCCATTCCGCTGAACGACACCGGACTGACGCTGACACCGACGGCTGGTTTTGCGATGTCGCGCACCTCTGTGGATACGCTGGTCTTTGGTACGGGCGATACGCTGGACTTTGAGGATTTCGACAACAACACCGCGTTTGCCGGGGCGACCCTGTCGAACACGGTTGTCGGATCGGACGGGTTGTCGGCCACGAACTACTTCGGCACGGCGACGGTCTATACCGACTTTAACCAGACGCAGCGGTCCACCTTTACCGAAATTTCCAGCGGCACCACGCAGGTTCTGACCTCGGATGGGGTTGGCCCGTTTGGTGAAATCAGCGTCGGGGTCAACCACGTTCGTATCCTTGAGGCTGCAAACTGGGCAGGCGCGCGCCAGCTGTCTGCCAGCATCCGTCTGGATGCGCGCCTGAACTCCGATGTCGAAAGCTACGGTTTGACCGGTCAGTTGAGGTTCCAGTTCTAAGCAACAGTGTAAGTGAGGAGAGTGCCATGAGTGATAATGCAAGCAAGACGGTGAAACCTGTACCGGGGATGCGAGCGGTTGTTCTGGGCGCTTTCCTGATTACCGGCGCGGGTATTACACCCGCCCCGGCAGTGGAGGGCGACGGCGCGCGGGGCGGAATATGCGCCACGGCGCAGGCGCAGGTGGATACCACATTAATCGCCCTGTGCGGTCGGCGCGGCGCGCCGGCGCCGGTGTCGCAAGCGATTGCGCCAGCGCAGGCAGCGCAGGTGATTTCGACCATCCGCGACCGTCAGGTTCCGGTTGTCCGGCAGGCCGAAGTTTTGCCGACAGTACCCGTGAAGCCCGTGGCGCGCCCTGCTGATTGGGCGCCGGTCCAGCCCCGGCCCTTTGCCGGGCGCATCTGGTCTGTTGGCGTCTATCGTTAGAGTTTGCGTACCCCCTGCCGGCAGTTCGGCGGAGCAATCGAGAACCGACATGAAGAAGCTGACTCTCGACTATAAAGCAACGATCCGGCGCGTCAGCGTGCTGGCGGCGATGCTGGTGGCAGGTGGTGCGGCGGCGCAGGAGGACACGCTGCAAGTTTTGCTGGATGTTGCTGCGGGGCGTGACCCCGGCGCGATCACGGTTTCCGATTGCACCGTCGTGGGGCCGGACCTGTCCGGCACAGCGATGATCTTCGACTGCCCACCTGTCGCCGCCTATGAGATCAGCGACGGTGACGACATCACATTCGGGCATGTGCAGGTGCGCGCGGGGGCCGGCGTCGCCACGTTTTCACCCCATCCGCTGTACCGCATTGTGACAGGTCACGCGACGCGGGCGGCGGCCGAGGAAGCCTTTGCCGCGCTGGAGGATGCCTATCGCCCCGTCAGGTTTAGCGCGGTTGTCATGGCCGATGATCCGGTGGAACAAGTGGAAACCACGGTGACGACCTTCGTCTGGGCGCAGGGTTACGGCACGCTGGCGCTGGACGATGGCCGCCTGCTCGAGATTGTGCGTGAGGACGCGGGCCAGTTTTTCGGACGCATCAGTCTGGCAGGTCCTGCGGGGACCGTGCGGGTCGTGTCAAATCTGAATGCGGACTGTGCTGTCGATGTCAGCTATTCGGTCGAGGACGCGGAAATTCCCGTCGCCTTGCCCTGTAGCAGCCATTCGGTCACACCGCCCTACGCGGGAAACTACACCGGGCAGGGGTGCTATGGCAGCTCTGACAGCACCTTGACCTGCCTGAGTGTTGAGGGCGCGCAAACCGTCATGCTGTCCACACCCGGCTGGCAGCCGGTCGCGGTACCGTTAGGCGCGGATGCGACCCTGACGGACGCGGCGGGCCTGCGGCCTGCGGTTGATCTGTCGCAGGTGTTGCATTTGGCCGAGGGCAGTTGCGGGGTCGCGCCGCCGGTTGTGGAATTTGCGGGCTATTGCGCAGGCGACACCTGTGCGGGCGAGGCGGTTCAGATCGGTGCGGAGCAGGGTCTGCCCGACTTGGCTGACAGTGGTTGGACCGGCGCAACCTTACCGGATCGCTATCGCCTGCGGGTGCTGCGCGATGGCGCGGAGCAGATGCAGGATTTCGCACTGGACGCGGGCGGGCAGCAGAGCGTCATGGCCTATCTACAGGAACAGTTGCGCGCCGGCGTTTACCCGCTGGATGTAGAACTGGAAAATACCCAATACGCGCTGGGGCGGCAGGTGCGGTTTTATTCTGATGACAGCTGTCAGGTCAGTCTGGCGGGTCAGTATGCCGATCTGTCCAACCCCGGAAATCGCACGCCGCAAATCCCGCAATGCAGTTATTTCCAGGTGGCTGATCGCGGTCAGGTGCGGTCCGCCTGTACGCCCACCACATTTGACGAGGACAGCCAGCGCATCACCGCGCAGTTGGCGCCGGAACCCTGTGGTGCGGATCGGGTTGTGGTGATGATCTCGGAATATGCCACGCTGAACGGAGTGGCCGGACAGGCGATTATCGAGGGTGTGCGCGATCTGGCGCAGGACCTGTGGCAGCAGGAGGAATGCGTCAGCATCGATATTGCCCATTCCATCGCCGAGGATCGCTCGATCCTGCTGGCGGCGGAGGATATCTATTTCGCGTCGGATGAGGATGCTCTGGACGCACCGCTGCGCATGGATTTCGTCAGCCGCACCACCGATGTTTTGCGTGATTTTGAATGGGTGTACCGCATCTGGGGCGACGATCTGTCCGCGCTGGTCATTGTGGCCGACGGGGCGCAGGTGCGCCCCGTCAATATGATCGACAGCCCCGCCGCCATGGCGTGGAAGCTGAACAATGTGATGACGCAGGTTATCACCTTTGACCCCGCCCAAAACTGTACCGAGTTCGAGCAAACCTTGCTGTTTGACGGCTGTGTTGCGGGCGATCCGAACAATTTCGAAGCGCAGCTGACGGACGCCGTCGAGCAGGCGGTCCAAACGATCAGAGGAACGCAATGATGACGACGTTGAGCAAAAAGACTCTTTGGACGCTGGCCCTGCTGCTGGGGCTGCCCGGCGCGGCATCTGCTGCAATCCAGGGGTCGTGCGATGGCTATTTCGAAACCCGCAACGCGGTGGGTGACATCATTAACGGCGTGGTCACGCGCAACGATCCCATCGCCGTGCTGCGCGATCAGGCTGAGATTTACACCACCCCCGATGCAAACAGCCGCGTGGCAGGCACGCTGGATTTTGACGAGCGGGTTTTCATAAGTCGTGAGGAAGACGGCTATTTTCTGGTGAACCGTGACACGCGCGACACTGCACAGGACGATCTGGGCTGGGTGCAGGGCAGTGATTTGCTGTGCCAGACCCGCCCCTTGCAGAACGAGGATTCCATTGCGCGGAAATTCTATGTGCGCACGCAGGCCAGTTATTCGGATGAAGGCGTCAGCTCGATCACCGCAAAAATTGCGCCGCAGGGGGATACCTGTGCGCAGGTGGCGGGGCGCTGTCGCGAGCTGACGCGCTTTACCCTGTATTACCTGTACGCCATCGACGAGGCCTCGCAGCGGGTGCTGCTGTTGAGCGAGCCGCTGAACCAAGGCGCCACGCCGCTGATCGGCTGGGTTGATTTCGATGACGGCTATCTGTGGGACACGCGGTTCGGGCTGCGGCCCCGCGAAAACCTTGTTTTCGACAGCAACTCCGGTGAATGGGAGGAGGGCGAGGAGCGTCGCGCCTGTCTGTACCAGACGTTGGAGGAGGCCGAGACGGCGGATGGCACGGTGTGTCAGGTGCCTATTCTGGGCGGCAACCGCTGGTTCAACTATTCCCTGCGCATTCCGGTGTTTGAGCGCGTAGAGCAGGGCGATCAGGCCTATTTCCGCGTGGCACTGCCCAGTGCAGGTGTCGGCTCTGGTGTACAGGATGATGTGCTGACGCAAATCGCCGGTCTGGACGAGGCGATCCGCCTGCTGCGCCAGCTGAGCAATCTGGATGTGTTTTTCCTGCTGGACGGCACCCAATCCATGAAGCCGCACATCGACAGCATCGTGGGAACGGAAACGGAAAACGGGGTTCTGACCTCGATTCAGGAAGCATTCACCGATGATCCGCGCTTTGCCAATGTGCAGGTCCGCTATGGCTACCGTGTTTACCGCGACCATTACGCGGGCGATTTCGGGATCGGGGAGGGGATGCCCTTTGACGGCAATTGCGCCCCGAACGAGGAGGAGCTGCTGGCCAACCATGAACGGTTCCAGACCGAAGTGCGCAATATCGACACGCAATTCGCGGGCGACGGTACAGTGCGCGATACGGATCACGAGGAAAACCTGATCCTCGGCCTCGCCTTTGCGGCGGATGATATGATCTCGTGCCCCGAGCATGTGAAGCTGCTGTTTGTGGTCGGGGACACCGGATACGATCTGGACACGCAGTTGGAGCGGGGCAATCCGATCAACAGCGAGGAAGAAGTTCTGAGCTATCTGACGCAGGGCTTTTCCGGCGATCAGGACCCGATCATTCCGTTTTTCGTCCAGGTGCCGCGCGTTGGAAACACCAGCGCCGCCTATTCGGCCGCTTACGATAAATTCACCGTTCAGGGCCGCTATTTCACCGAGCGGATTGGCGAGCATTTCACCGAGGAACTGAACGATAATTCCGAGATCAACATTGCCGATCATTTCTTTTCGCTCGACGGGTCAGACCCTGCGGCCAGTCAGACGGAGCTGGTGAATTACGTGCTGGACCGTGTATCCCGCTTTGGCGATGCGCGCCCGATCAACGAGATTATCGCGGAATTGCAGGGTGGCACCGCGCTGGTGGACATTATCTCGACCCTGTCCGGCGGGTCGGACAGCGTGCCTGCGCTGCGCCTGGCCCAGATCGAGAAGCGGATTTGTGACGAGCTGGGATCGGCCTGCACCGAGCGTGTTTTTAACGACATCACAGAGGGCTACATCATCGACAACGAGGATGTCTCGCTGGACGTTTGGGTGGATGCGGCGGAATTCGACAACTGGCGCTCGAAACTCGATCTGATGGAAAACAACATCCATGTCACCGCGCGTGAGCTATCGCGTCTGATCGTGGATATGATGGTGGACGGTCTGGGCAAATCCATCGGTGATCTGTCACCTGCCGAAATGAACATGTCCATCGCGGAGTTTCTGCGCCTCAAGCAAGGATTGCCGACGGGGTCGCAAACGCCGCTGCTGAACTATTCCATGAACGATCTGGTGTACGAGGATGACAGCGCGGCAGGCGGTGGGGCGCGCAACCTGATCGAGATTTGCGAGCTGTACCGTGTGGCCCGTTGGCTGGAACGACACCGCGAAATCTTTGCCGCAGTGAACAACAACGAGGTGCCGCTGTTCAATCTGGAGGACGTGGACGCCGCCGTGTGCGACATGCGCTATGACACCCCCGAGCTGGTGTTTGACGGACGTGAGCGGTTCCCCGAACTGACCATGAGTTTTCGCCAAACGCAGATGAGCAACTCGATCCTGTGGTTGCCCAACCGGTTCCTGCCATAATGCAACAGGGTCGGGCATCAGGTCAGTGGGGCGTGCGCGTCAGCGGATTGAGCTTTGCGCGGCAAAACGCGCGGGGTGAGACCAGCTTTGCGCTGGATGTTCCTGACACGCTCGACATTACAGCCGGTCCCGGTGGCATTGACCGGCTGGCGGTCATGGGACCGAGTGGTGCGGGCAAAAGCACATTCCTCAACTTGTTGTCCTGCACCAGCTATCCGCAATCAGCGGCGGGGCGGGTGTCGTGGGTGTTTCCCAATGGCG
>Ga0209309_10004147_pt1 | contig 12113 bp, 12 predicted proteins | sample COGITO_mtgs_1204_2_FD_184807 | JGI IMG/M metagenome (GOLD analysis project Ga0209309, IMG submission 184807) | Pelagic marine microbial communities from North Sea - COGITO_mtgs_120412 (SPAdes) (version 2) | ecosystem: Environmental > Aquatic > Marine > Epipelagic ...
GTCCCGTCGCAAGTATGGCCGCACACCAGTGTCCCTTCACTGCAGAAGCCGTAGGTAGACATACCCAATACCCACAGAGGGGTAGCAAACTCTGCAGCCATTGGATGTATGGGTTCGATGCCCGTAGTGGGTTGCCAGCGGTAGATATTCCACCAATTGTCGCGATCAGAGACAAAATACAGTTGGTTGTCAGGGGACCACTGTGGTTGAAAGATAGCTTCTCCCCCATTGCCAACCACCGGTGTTTGATTATAGAAAAGACCATTTTTATCCAAAGAGCCCAGCCAAAGTGTGGTGTTATCCCATGGCATGTCTGGGTGGTTCCAGCTGATCCAGCAAAGTTTTTCGCCCGTATTGTCGAGCCGTGGATAGGCATAAAAATCATCACCGCTACATAGAGTGATAACTTGCATTGAATCATCCAGGGGGATTGCGACAATCTGATTGTCGGGCATCTGGTTTCCATGCTCAGATTGATTGGTATGGATTTCTGCTACGCAGATCAGACGGTGGTGAAGTTTGTCATAGCAAAAATCGGCAAACCGATAGTCCTCATTCGGAGTGATGGGGATGGGCAGCGCTGGGGTTGACAAGGCACTGTCTTCACTCAGGTCGAGGCGGTAAAGTCTTTGGTCATCATAAAGGCAAAAATAGAGTGTATCGTCTACGACAATGTAGGGTGTTCCGCCATATTCATGCACCTTGCTCCGGGCACTCAATGGCGATGGTAGAACATCGTGTATGGCCCCTTCACTGTCGCGCCGTACTACCACCGATCGACCATTTTCCCAGGGGCGGGATTCAATCCAGTAAAGGTTGTCTCCATCACTACTGGGACAAGAAAAAGAGGGCGATGATGAGGCAAGCAGCTCCGGATCAATGGGTGAGGTCCAGCTGCCATAGGGGGCGATTATGGGCATCGTTTAACCACCTGCCAGTTTGACGCTATGACCCAGTCCTTCTAATTCGTTGCGGAGTTTCTCCCGGTGATCCCCTTGTATTTCAATCACCCCACTTTTTACCGAGCCACCGGTGCCGCAGAGTTGCTTCAGGTTCTTGGCCAGTTGTTCATTGTCTGGTAAGTCCAGACCACTGATGGTAGAGACCCCTTTACCTTTACGGCCACTAACTTCCCGCCGGATACGAACGATACCGTCACCGCTGGGTTGTTTCTGAGGTTCTTCAGTTGGCTTGATGCGGCCAGTGTCCGTTGAATAAACCAGCCTGGTTTCTTTGCTCATGGGGTGAGAACGTTCCTTGGTGTAGGGTTAATCAAAAAGGGTTAATTAAAAAGAGCTAATTGAAAAAAGTTAATACAATTTTGCCAATATGCTCATTACTCTCCATTAGTCGGTGAGCGTTGGCAACATCTGCCATCGGGAATGTAGCGCAGATCTCCGGGGCAATAGTGCCATTTTCCAATAGTGGCCAGACATTAGCCAGCAACGCCTTTGCGATGGTCGCTTTTTCTTTTGTGGGCCGGGTGCGGAGGGTAGAACCCGTTAATACCAGTTGCTTGAGCATCATTGGCATTAAGTCCACATCAACTCTTGAGCCTCGAAGGAACGCGATGGAGATAATTCGGCCCCGAAACGCGGCAGCACGAATATTTTTCTGTACATAATCACCCCCCACCATATCCAGAATGACGTCAACTCCGCGGCCATCAGTAAGCTCTTTGGTAGCAGTGACAAAATCCTGTTCCTGATAATTAATGGCCGCTTCAGCACCGAGCTTTAAACAGTGCTGACATTTTTTATCGCTACTTGCCGTGACAAATACTCGATAGCCAAGGGCCTTTGTCAGTTGAATTGCAGTGGCGCCAATACCACTGCTTCCACCATGTATAAGTAGTGTTTCACCCGGTTTTATTGCCGCATGCTCAAAAATATTGTGCCAAACGGTAAAAAAAGTTTCTGGAAGTGCTGCAGCTTGAATCAGGTTTAGTGGCGAGGGGATAGGTAGACATAAATCCTGGTGTGCGGTGGCATATTCACTATATCCTCCTCCCGTGAATAGAGTACAGACCTGCTGACCTACTTGCCAGTGATTCACCTTGCTCCCAATCATGAGGATTTCTCCTGCCACTTCGAGGCCTAGAATGTTTGATGCGCCGTCTGGTGGTGGGTAGAGACCTTGTCGTTGGAAAATATCGGGCCGATTGACGCCGGCAGCCGCAACTTTGATTAGAACCTCGTCGTCTCCTAGTGTGGGTATAGGCCGCTGTCCAACGACAAGGGTATCAGCTGTGCCCGGTTCAGTTATGTCAACACAGCGCATTTTTTTGGGTAATGACAGGTTCAATTCCATACCTGAAATCCGAGGAAACTGATACACAATAAAGCACCGATAGTGGGTGCCAGTAGACCAGGGATGCCCCAGTTTTTTTCACGGCAGTTCAATACAAGTAGTGAAAGGTTGACCAGTGTAAAGACAACTAAAATCAATGAGCTGGTGGTCTTTGCCAGTGTGGTTATCGGTAGCCAAAGTGCAAAGATAACGACCAGAGTACCCGTGATCAAGGTGGCGGTTATAGGTGTTCGAGTCTTGGGGTTGACTGAGCCCAGCAAGCTAGGGGCAATATTACGCTTTGCCATTCCGTAGAGCACGCGGGAAACCATGATGATCTGAATCAAAGCACCATTAATGATGGCGATCATACTGATAACAGCCATAATTTCTACGGGAATATTACTATTGTATTCAATGAGCAGTGCCAGTGGTGCCTGAGAATTGCTTAGTTCAGCCAGCGGTAATGTCACCAGTGCCGTGATTGCCACGGCACCATAGAGTAGACCCGTCGTCACCAGTGCAATGGCAATACCGAGAGGTAAGTTACGCTCGGGGTTTTTGACTTCTTCGGCCAGATTGACCATATCTTCAAAGCCAATAAAGGCAAAGAAAGCGAGAAATGCACCACTGACAACGAAGGTAAGATGGGCTTGATCAAAAACAGGTACAAATTCACCCCAAGGGATTTCCTGGTGGGCGATTTCATCGCCGCTAACGATCACGACTAATAGAAGTCCGCCAATCTCTATCAAGGTGGTTAGAACGGCCATGATAACGGACTGCTTAACGCCCCAGCAGGCCAGCGTTGTTAGCGTGACCACTAGAAGGGTAATAATTGTCCATTGGGGCAGGGCTGAAAAAAATGAAAAATAACCAGTAAAGCCGCTGGTGAGAGTAGCGGCAGAGACGATGCCACTGACCGATATAGCGAAACCCGTCAGTGCTGACAGGTGATTGGATTTCAGTCCCTCAAAGATGTACACAGCTTCACCCGCGCTATTTGGAAAGCGGCGGGACATCTGGGCGTAGGAGTAGGCGCTGAAACCGGCAATGATCACTGACAGTAGGAATGCAGCAGGGGTTGCCATGCCGCTTTCATTGACAACCTTTCCCAGCAGTACGTAGATACCGGCACCGACAATAGTGCCGATTCCATAGAAGCTGATTTCAGTGAGCGATAGTGATCTGAGTAGCTGGCGTTGTTCCTGCATGAACAAAGTATATAGCCATTATTCATTAAATTTCAGGTAATTCTCTCATTGTCTTTAATGTGCGAATGTGTCGATTTTTTGACGTATAGGTTACTGTGCTAGCAGTAAGGATAGGGCTGGTGTGGCGGTGCTGACATGTGCCTATAATGAATCTACTTAAGTGGGGTTGAATCGCCAAATTATGACAAAGCAACAATTACGACAAGAGCTATACCGAATAATTTTTGGAACAGACACACCCGCTGGGCAGCGTTTTGATATGTTTTTAATCTACGCCATCCTGATCAGTGTATTTGCAGTGATTTTCAGTACGGTTGAGTCTTTAGTCAGTACCTATTCCAGTAGTTTTTTTCTGATTGAGTGGATATTCACTGGGTTGTTTACCGTGGAATATATACTGAGAATATTCTGCTCTCCCAATAGACGAAAATACCTGTTTAGTTTTTATGGCATTGTTGATCTGGTTTCCATTGTGCCGTCTTACTTGGCTCTCGTGGTAGCCGGTGCCCACTATCTGTTGATTATTCGGTTGGTTCGCGTTTTACGAATATTTCGAGTGCTAAAATTAGTTCGCTATCTGTCTGAAGCTGATGTTTTGATACGCTCAATCAAACAGGCACGGCGTAAGATTTTTTTGTTTTTCACAGTTGTTCTCGTACTGAGTACGTTATTTGGTTGCCTGATGTATGTGGTAGAAGGGCCGGGTAATGGTTTTACTAGTATTCCAAAAAGTATTTACTGGACCATTGTGACTATTACCACTGTTGGCTATGGCGATATCACTCCCCACACTGTTATGGGACAAATAATATCTACCCTAGCTATGCTGACGGGCTACTCCATCCTAGCCATTCCCACTGGTATTATTACGGCTGAATTGGCTAATGAAATGCAGCGGAATAAATCAGTGTATCCCTGCCCAAATTGTGTCAAGGCAGGGCACGATATGGATGCAGATCACTGTAAGTGGTGTGGTGCGGACCTGGGTGATATGAGAGAAAGTTCGCGCATCGGGCCGGAGCACTAACTCATGGATCAGTGGTCGTCACTGATCCTCGACACCTTGGTTCAGGGTGGCAAGTTGCTGGCCCAATTCTGGGTACCACTCTATGCCTTGATGGGCGTTCTTGGGGTGCTATTGGCTATTGAGTCGATTTTCAAATCTCGCACACCTCAAGGCGCCATTGCCTGGGCACTTGGGCTGGTATTCCTGTCGCCAGTCGTGGTGCCGATCTATTTGTTTTTTGGTCCGCGTAAGTTCTATGGCTATGTGGAGGCACGTCGGAAGGGTGATCTCGAGATCCACCGTATAGCAGAAAAGCTCATGGCTGAGATGTCAGCGCTGTTCAGCCCGGAGGAAGATAATTCACCGGGGGGGGTGTTGCTGGAAAAATTGGCTCTTATGCCCTTTACCAAGGGGAATAAAGTTGGGTTGCTGATAAATGGAGAACAAACTTTCGCGAGTATCTTTGATGAGATAGACAGAGCAAAGCACTACATTCTCCTGCAGTTTTATATTGTGCGTGACGACAAACTTGGTAGAGAGCTTCAGGAAAAGTTGATCGAAAAATCTCGTCAGGGGGTACGGATTTATTTCCTCTTTGACGCCATTGGCAGTTTCAGTCTGTCGCGGTGCTATTTGAATAAATGTCGGCAAGCGGGCATCAATATCGAGCCTTTCAGAACCTGGCGCTGGGGTAAGCGCCGTCGTTTCCAGATTAACTTTCGAAACCACCGAAAAATTGTAGTGGTCGATGGTTGTACGGCATTTGTGGGTGGTGCAAATGTTGGCGATGAATACCTCAATGGTAATAAGCGGCTTAGCCCATGGCGAGATACTCACGTACGGATGGAAGGGCCATCTGTACAGGGTTGCCAGCTATCATTTCTTGAGGACTGGTACTGGGTCACCGGCGAGGTGCCAGAGATGGACTGGCATCCGGATGGTGTCAACAGTGATCAGCGAGTCCTGATATTGCCCACAGGGCCGGCGGACCTAGTTGAATCCTGTCAGCTGATGTTTCTTCATGTTATTAACAGTGCCACTGAGAGACTGTGGATTGTCGGCCCCTATTTTGTACCGGATGAATCCATTCTAAATGCCCTAAAGCTGGCAGTTTTAAGGGGGGTGGATGTCAGGTTGATGTTGCCGGGAAAAACGGACAACCGGATGGTGCAATTGTCTTCTTATGCCGTACTTTTAGATTTAAGAAACACTGGTGTCAGGGCCTTTCAGTATCAGCAGGGTTTCTTGCACCAGAAAGTTGTTTTGGTGGACAGCGATCGAGCCTATGTGGGAACAGCAAATTTTGACAATCGGTCTTTCCACCTGAATTTTGAAATCACTGTGATGGTTAAGGGACAGCAGTTTGCCGCAGAAGTTGAGTCCATGCTGAATGATGATTTCAAGCATTGTCTTCCTCTAACAGGTGACGATCTAGCGCAGCGCAATGTGGTTTTCAGATCGTTGATAAAATTGTCCCAACTATTCTCACCGATCCAGTAATTTCAATCTAGATGGAGAAAAAACGGTTTTTTTTAAAAAATGTCATTGGTCATTGTTGCAGCTTCATAAAACTACCAGTATGGTTGACTAAATTGATTTGGTGTTACAAGGGGATTTCTTTTGAAACCTACCGATATCAAAGATCCAGAGTACTTCCATCAGGTTGTGGATTGTCAATACGCCTGTCCCGCACACACCCCTGTTCCTGAATACATTCGCCTGATTGCTCAGCAGCGATACACTGATGCTTATATGATCAACTGGGAATCCAACGTGTTTCCCGGTGTGCTCGGGCGTACCTGTGACCGGCCCTGCGAGCCGGCGTGTCGCCGAGGGAGGGTAGAGTCCGAGCCTGTAGCGATTTGCCGTCTCAAGCGAGTGGCGGCTGACAATAAAGACGACATATCATCCCGTTTGCCCACTATCCCATCTAAAAAGAATGGTCGCAAAATTGCACTAGTGGGCGCGGGCCCAGCATCATTGACCGTCGCTCGTGATTTGGCCCCGCTGGGGTATGAGTTGACTATATTTGACGAGCAGCCAGTAGCCGGCGGCTTTATGCGTAGTCAGATACCTGCATTTAGATTGCCCGAATCTGTCCTTAATGAGGAGGTGGGTTATATCTTGGGTATGGGCATGGTGACGCATTTCAATCACTATGTGGATAGCCTGAAAGGGCTGTTGAGCCAGGATTATGATGCCATCTTTGTGGGTTCAGGGGCGCCCCGTGGTCGTGATTTACCAAATTTGCCAGGTCGGCAGGAAGGGGACGCGTCTATTCATATTGGTATCGACTGGCTGTCCAATGTGGCCTTCGAACATATCGAGAAAATCGGCAAGCGTGTCATCGTATTAGGGGGTGGTAACACCGCGATGGATTGTTGTCGCACCGCCCGTCGAGTTGGCGGTAACGAGGTTAAAGTTATTGTACGCAGTCCTTTTGAGTCGATGAAGGCTTCTGCTTGGGAAAAAGAAGATGCTATTCATGAGGGCATCCCTATTATTGAAAACCATGTGCCGTTGGAATTTGTGGTTGAAAAAGGCAAGTTGGTGGGCATGCGTTTCGAGAAAGTGAGCGCAGTTTTTGATGAAAGTGGGAAGCGGTCTTTGGTGTCCACCGGGGAAGAGCCGGTTTTCTATCCTTGTGATGAAGTGCTGGTCGCGATTGGACAGGAAAATGCCTTTCCCTGGATTGAGAAGGATGCAGGTATCGATTTCGATGATTGGGGAATGCCAGTATTGAACGCGCAGACCTTCCAGTCATCTTCTGCCAAAGTGTTCTTTGGAGGTGATTCTGCCTTTGGGCCTGAAAATATTATTACTGCTGTGGCCCACGGTCATCAGGCAGCGGTGTCCATCGATCTCTTCTGTGATGGGAAGCAAGTTAACCAGCGACCACCTCCGGGTACCAGTTTACTCAGTCAAAAAATGGGTGTTCATGAGTGGAGTTATGACAACGATGTCACGACGGATCTTAGAAAAATAGTGCCGTTAGTGGAACTCACCAGCGCACTGCAAAATCGCACCATGGAAGTAGAGCTGGGATTTGATATTGAAACGGCTTTTGCGGAGGCTGAGCGCTGCCTCAATTGTGATGTACAGACGGTGTTCTATGACGATAAGTGTATTGAGTGTGATGCCTGCGTAGATATCTGTCCTATGGACTGCATCAACTTTATTGAAAACGACGATGAACCTCAGCTGCGTCAGAGCTTGAGGGTCAAAGCCGGAAATATTGGCCAGGATATCTATGTGTCCGGTGAGTTGGAGACAGGCCGGGTGATGGCAAAAGATGAAGATGTTTGTCTTCACTGTGGTCTCTGTGCCGAGCGCTGTCCCACAGCAGCTTGGGATATGCAGCAATTCTTCTATCAGGTGACCAAGGCAGTGCCACTATGCAGCAAATAAAGTCGGTTAACGATTTCGTTATACGTTTCGCCAATGTTAATGGTACCGGTTCTGCCAGTGCCAATAATCTGTTTGCCAAGACTATTTTCCGGATGGGTCTTCCGGTTAGCCCCAAGAATGTATTTCCCTCCAATATTCAGGGTTTGCCCACGTGGTATGAAGTGAGGGTAAATGACAAGGGTTACCTAGGGCGCCGTGGTGGTGTCGATATTATGGTGGCGGTAAACCCCCAGAGCATGGCTCAAGACATTAAGGGGGTTGAGCCAGGCGGTTATTTCATCTATGACAATACCAAACCTCTAGATGTAAGGCTGCATCGCAATGATATTAACCTTTTTGGTATTCCTCTGACCGATATTTGCCGTCGTGAATATACAGACCCACGCCAACGCCAGTTGTTTAAAAATGTCATTTACATTGGCGCGTTAGCAGCCATGTTGGATCTTGAGTTTGATGTACTTAAAAATCTGATACATGACCAATTCAAGGGTAAGGAAAAACTTATTTCGCCGAATATCCATGCCCTGGAACTAGGCTATCAGTATGCAGAGAAAAACTTTTCTTGCCCTTTGGGTATTCGAGTAGAGCGCCGTGACATGGTAAACGGACACATCCTGATGGAAGGGAATGCTGCTCTAGGCCTTGGGGCTCTTTATGGCGGCGCTTCTGTGGTGGCTTGGTATCCTATTACCCCGTCCACGTCTGTGGTTGAACAGTTTGAAAAATATGCCAAACGATTACGAATCGATCCAGGCTCGGGTAAACGCAACTACGCTATTGTTCAAGCGGAAGATGAGTTATCTGCTATTGGAATGGTGGTTGGAGCCTCATGGAATGGCGCTCGGTCATTTACCGCAACCTCAGGGCCCGGTGTATCGCTGATGAATGAATTTCTCGGGCTGGCTTACTTTGCCGAGGTTCCAGCGGTACTGTTTGACGTACAGCGCGCGGGCCCCTCAACCGGTATGCCCACACGCTCCCAGCAGTCGGATTTGTTGCTGTCGGCTTATGCTTCACATGGTGATACCAAGCATGTATTGATGTTTCCCGCTACACCTAAAGAGTGTTTTGATATGGGGGCTGCTAGCTTTGATCTTGCGGATAGACTGCAAACCCCGGTTATATTGATGACTGATCTGGACTTGGGCATGAATGAGCATTTTTCCGAACCGCTGGAATGGGATGACAGCCAACGTTATGACCGAGGAAAGGTGTTGTCTGAGGCTGAACTGGAGGCAATGTCAGAACGTTATGGACGTTATCTGGATGTGGACGGTGATGGAATTTGCTACCGAACTTATCCCGGCACCCATCCCACAAAAGGGTCATTTTTTACTCGTGGCTCATCCCGTGATCACTACGCAAAATATACGGAAAGTAGCGAGGAATATGTAGACAACATGGAGCGGCTACTGGTGAAGTGGGAAACTGCAAAGCACTATGTGCCTCAGCCTGAAATCCGGCCAGCTAAGCAGTCAACAGACATTGGGATAATCTATTTTGGTACCACCACTGCATCGGCAGAAGAAGCGCTGGATATCTTGAGCGAGAAGAGTATTCACATGGATGCTCTGCGTGTAAGAGGCTTCCCCTTTAATGCTGATGTTGAGTCCTTTATCGAAGAGCACGACCAGATATTTGTGGTCGAGCAAAACCGGGATGGCCAGCTGAGAACTATGCTGATTAATGAGTGTGAGATTAACCCCAGAAAATTGAAGCCACTGTTGTGCTTTGACGGATTGCCAGTAACCGCTCGTTGGATAGTTGATGGCATTATCGGTAATGAAAAAACCAACAATGTGATCCCCCTATCAAAGGAGGTTACGGTATGACTTACCATCGTCCAGAGTTTCGTCATCCCGATCTTCCCACCAATGAGTTGGGTTACACCAAAAAACAATACGAGGGGGCTATTTCTACCCTTTGTGCTGGTTGTGGTCATGACTCTATTAGTGCTGGAGTGATCCAAGCCTGCTTTGAGTTGTCCATTGAACCGCACAAAGTGGCAAAAATCTCGGGTATTGGCTGTTCGTCAAAAACGCCCACTTACTTTCTGGGAAATTCCCATGGGTTTAACTCGGTGCATGGTCGGATGCCATCGGTAGCGACCGGTGCGAATCTAGCTAATCGAGAGCTAATTTATATCGGTGTTTCTGGCGATGGTGACTCTGCTTCCATTGGTATGGGCCAGTTTGCCCACGTGGTACGTCGCAGCTTGAATATGCTGTACCTAGTTGAAAATAATGGCTGCTACGGACTCACTAAAGGTCAGGATTCCGCTACTGCTGATGTGGGCTCTATGAGTAAAAAAGGCGCAGCTAATCCGTTTGAACCCATTGATCTTTGCACCCTGGCCATTGAGCTAGGCGCTACGTTTGTGGCCCGCAGTTTCTCAGGAGACAAAGATCAACTCGTGCCGTTGATTAAAGCTGCTATCAGCCATTGCGGTTTTGCTCTGATCGATGTGATTTCACCCTGCGTAACCTTTAACAACAACTCATCTTCTACTAAAAGCTATGAATTTGTTCGCGAACATATTGAGGCTACAGGGAAGACAGATTTTATACCGATGCGGCAGGAAATTACCGCAGACTATGAACCCGGGTTTTCACAAGAAGTGACGCTTCACGATGGCTCGGTGATACATCTCTATAAAAAAGATGAAAACCTAGATGTTCACAGTCGACTCAGTGCTCTACAAGCCATTTATAAATGCAAGGAAAAGGGCGAAATCCTCACCGGTCTTTTGTATCTTGATCCGGATTGCGAGGATCTGCATGAGATCATCGACACGGTTGAAAAACCATTACGTGATTTGGATGAGAAGGCACTTTGTCCTGGTAATGCGTCTTTAGATAAAATCAACGAAAGCTTACGTTAATCTAATTACTAAAATTAAGGTATTATGCGAATGTCCGGACAGGGTTCTGGTGGTAATGTGCTTGCTGCACTGTGTAGTTTGTTTATTCCTGGATTAGGGCAGCTGCTACAGGGTCGCCTATTGATGGCAATTATTCATTTCGTGTTTGCGGCTGCACTATGGGTCATTATGCTCGGCTGGATTGTCCATTTGTGGTCTATTATTGATGCTGCAAGATTTAAGCCTAAGGGATAATCAATCAACTGTGCGCATTCATTAACATCACATTAAATGCGCCTAAAACTCCAGAGAAAGTTATGACGTTAACCGCCAAATTATTAGGAGATTGTTCTCCGTACATCTATAACCTAGTCTATGATATCGACGTTCGTTTACTCTTTATCGAATGCTTGGAAAACCCTGCAGATTCAGAACCTACATTACGCATTATATTTCCTGAAATCATCGCTTATACAGAAACAAATCAAAGCGATGCTTTGGATGATGAGCTAATGGATGATCTAGTGAGCATGGACTGGTCAGGTGACAATAAAATTGCCATTATTACCTGCAAGAAAGAAATAACACTTGAGCTGACAGGGCAGCCTTTTTCAGAAAAAATTGTATAGAAACAGTGTCTCATAATTTAATTCCAGCTTGAAAATAAAAGCCTTTCTCGTCGATGAGATGGACTTTTTGTCAGTTAGGATACTTGAGTATTGACACGTTAATCAGTTCTGAAATGGTTCCGAACCACGAGTGCATTCGCTCGCATAATACTCCCTTGCTGCAACATAAAACCAGTGTCGGTTATATATGACTTAGGAACATCACAGTTGCCATGCTCTTGCTTAGTTCCAACTTGCTGTTCACCAAATTCATCTCGTAGGGAACGAAGAAATACATCAAATCCTGCCATCTTTAACTTGTCAGCCTCGCACCTGAAATATCCTGATTACAGCTTTAGGCGGCCTGTGCTCTTTTTTACATATCAGCGATAATTTCTTTACGCTTCAAATTGTACTCTTCTTCTGAAATCAGCCCAGATTCCTTTAAGGTGGAAAGCGCTTCTAGTCGCCCTACAACAGAATTCATATTATTTTCCTGCTGCTGATTTACTTGAGCAGCTCCACTATCAGACGTACAACCCTTTTTAGCGTACAACTTTTCTAATTCCATATAGCGATTCTGATAAGCCTTGATTTCCTGTTGCTCTGCTTTACTTAAATCCATAAAGTGTACGTCGTCAAAACCTTTTGGACAGTAGACCACCCGATCTAAGAGACACATTAGCTCATCTGGTTTAATTGTTCATCGTAATGCATTTGTTTGCGCA
>Ga0209309_10004148_pt1 | contig 12110 bp, 13 predicted proteins | sample COGITO_mtgs_1204_2_FD_184807 | JGI IMG/M metagenome (GOLD analysis project Ga0209309, IMG submission 184807) | Pelagic marine microbial communities from North Sea - COGITO_mtgs_120412 (SPAdes) (version 2) | ecosystem: Environmental > Aquatic > Marine > Epipelagic ...
ACGAACGGCGAATTGACGATCACTGTCGTCCCGTCGTCGATCGCGAAATTCCTGACCTTCCTGCGGGCGAATACGGCGTGCCAGTTCCAGACCTTGGTGGACATCACTGCGGTTGATTGGCCGGGCCGCGAAAAACGGTTCGATCTGGTCTACCACTTGCTGTCGATGCGCCAGAACTTGCGCATTCGCGTCAAGGCCGGCGTGCGTGAGAAGGAGATCGTTCCTTCGATCACTTCCGTCTATCAATCTGCGGATTGGTACGAGCGTGAGGTGTTCGACATGTTCGGTATCCTGTTCTCGGGTCATCCGGATTTGCGCCGCATTTTGACCGACTACGGTTTCCGTGGGTATCCGCTGCGCAAGGATTTCCCGACGACCGGCTACACCGAGGTACGCTACGACGAAACCGCCAAGCGGGTGGTCTACGAACCGGTCAGTCTGACGCAGGATTACCGTAGTTTCGATCTGATGAGCCCGTGGGAGGGTGCCGAATATATCCTTCCCGGTGATGAAAAAGCGCCCGAAACCCCCAAGGGGTAAGGCCAAAAGTGTCCGCCGCAGCGCAGCCGTAGAGCAGCCGCAGCGCAGCCAGTGATTTTAGGCCTAGGAGGGCTGACAAATGGACGGTTCGAAATTCGAAGACGTGCTGACCGGTGAGCAGCAGATCCGTAATTTCAACATCAACTTTGGCCCGCAGCACCCTGCGGCCCACGGCGTGTTGCGCATGGTTCTGGAACTTGACGGTGAAATCGTCGAACGGTGCGATCCCCATATCGGCCTTCTGCATCGCGGCACTGAAAAGCTCATGGAATCGCGGACTTACCTGCAAAACTTGCCCTATTTCGATCGGCTGGACTACGTCTCTCCGATGAACCAGGAGCACGCTTGGTGCCTCGCGATCGAGAAGCTGACAGGTACGCCAGTCCCACGTCGCGGCTCGCTTATCCGGGTGCTGTTCTGCGAAATTGGCCGTGTTCTCAACCACTTGCTGAACGTTACGACGCAGGCAATGGATGTTGGCGCACTGACCCCACCGCTTTGGGGCTTTGAGGAACGCGAAAAGCTGATGGTGTTTTACGAGCGCGCCTGTGGCGCCCGTCTGCACGCAGCCTATTTCCGCCCCGGCGGCGTTCATCAGGATCTGCCACAAAAGCTGTGCGATGATATCTGGCAGTGGACCGAAGAGTTCCATCAAGCCCTTGATGACATTGATAGTTTGCTGACTGAAAACCGTATTTTCAAACAGCGCAACGTTGATATCGCCGTCGTATCGCAGCAGGAATGCTTCGATCTCGGCTTCTCCGGCGTCATGGTTCGCGGCTCCGGCCTTGCATGGGATTTGCGCCGCGCGCAGCCCTACGAATGCTACGACGAGATGGAATTCCAAATTCCTGTCGGCACACGCGGCGACTGCTATGACCGCTATCTTTGTAGGATGATGGAGATGCGTGAAAGCGTCAAGATCATGCGCCAGTGCCTTGAAAAGATGGAACTTGTTAAAGGTGAACCTGTCCAGACCAAGGGCAAGATGTCACCCCCGCCACGGGCCGAGATGAAGACCTCGATGGAAGCATTGATCCATCACTTCAAACTCTACACCGAAGGCTTCCACGTTCCCGCCGGTGAAGTTTACGTCGCTGTTGAAGCTCCCAAGGGCGAATTCGGCGTTTACCTCGTCGCTGACGGCACCAATAAACCTTACCGCGCTAAACTTCGCGCACCCGGTTTCCCGCATCTCGAGGCGATGGACCACCTGTGTAAGGGCCACCAACTCGCTGATGTTTCAGCAATTCTCGGTTCGCTGGACATCGTGTTCGGCGAAGTCGATCGCTGAAGCTCAAGGAAAAAAGATATGCTCCGCAGACTTCACAAAATCCAACCCGACAGTTTCGATTTCAGCCCGGCGAATCTCGCGTGGGCCGAAAAGCAGATCGCCAAATATCCAGAGGGACGTGAGGCATCAGCCATCATTCCGTTGTTGTGGCGCGCGCAAGAGCAGGAGGGTTGGTTGACCCGTCCTGCCATCGAAAAAGTCTGTGGAATGTTGGGCTTAGCAAACATCCGTGGTATGGAGGTCGCAACCTTCTACTTCATGTACCAGCTGCATCCAGTTGGCGATGTCGCCCATGTTCAGGTGTGCGGCACAACGTCCTGCATGATCTGTGGCGCCGAGGATCTGATCGCGGTTTGCAAAGACAAAATCGCACCTGAGGCTCATGCCCGTTCCGCTGACGGCAAGCTAAGCTGGGAAGAGGTCGAATGTCTGGGTGCATGTTCAAACGCGCCCATGGCTCAGATCGGCAAGGATTATTACGAGGATCTGACAGCGGAAAGTTTCGCCCAGATCATCGATGAGCTGTATGCAGGCAAGGTTCCCGTGCCGGGCTCCCGCATCGGTCGTTTTGCGGCAGAGCCGAAATCGGGCCTGACATCGTTGACCGAGCAGGGCGAAAACCGCCAAGCTGCAAACATGTCTGTTACGCTCGCCACTGAAAAGGGTGATAGCATCGCCCGCATTACCGAAGGCTGAACAGGAGCTTCATCATGTCAGACGATAACCCATTCACGGCCTCGAAATTTCCCTTTGCGGCGCTGGTCAGTGTAGCACTGTCGTTCATTCTTGCTGTGATCCTGATGTTCATCCTTGGACTTTCGGGCGTTATAACGATGTTCGCGGGACTCATGATCCTGATCGTTTCGTTCGCGTTGCTGATCTATTTTCTGGGTGACGACGCCGCTGTGGATCAGGTTGAAAACGTCTTGAACGTCAAGTTGACCGACCCTGCACCCGTCACGGCGGCCGATCATTCGAACAAGCCCGATCCCGCTGCCGTCCCCGTCGCGGAGCTCGAGGCGGTTCCTGCGCCACGCGGTGCTGAGGAGGAGATCGCGCCGGTCGCGTCCACTGCTCCCGCACCAGCAGTTGAAAGCAGCTCACAGGGAAAGCCTGAGGGGCTGGACGCGCCACGGGGCGGTTCTGCTGACGATCTGAAGGAGATCAAAGGCGTCGGGCCAAAGATGGAGACGCTGCTGAACTCGATGGGATACTGGCATTTTGACCAGCTTGCATCGTGGTCCGAAGCAGAGGTCGCGTGGGTCGATGCGAACCTTGAAGGGTTCCATGGACGGGTTACGCGTGATGAATGGGTAATGCAGGCCAAGGCGCTTGCCGCTGGTGAAGTTCCGGAGTTTGCCGATAAGGCGGACGAGGATGAAGCGAGCTGAAAACCCGATGAATGAGAAGCGAGACGTCAGCCTAAAGCGGCAAACCCGGCAAGCATCGATTGTGATCATCGTTGGGTTTTTAAGCTGGATGGCGTTTCAACTGCTGGGTGGGGTGATCGGATTGCCGGTTCGGTTCGCCTTTTTGGCAGATTTAGCGATGCTGGCCGCACTGGCTTGGGCGTTGTTCGTATTGATTAATGTCTGGCGCGCACGCCGGAGCGAAGGGGACTGAAATGCTGACCGATCAGGATCGCATCTTCACCAACATTTACGGCATGGCCGACCGCTCGCTGAAGGGCGCGCAGTCACGTGGTGCTTGGGACGGAACTGGCGACATTATCGGCAAGGGCCGCGACTGGATCGTCAACGAGGTTAAGGCCTCCGGTCTGCGCGGCCGCGGCGGCGCTGGTTTCCCCACCGGTCTAAAGTGGTCCTTTATGCCCAAGGAAAGCGACGGTCGCCCGTCCTACCTGGTCGTGAACGCAGATGAGTCCGAGCCGGGTACCTGTAAGGACCGTGAAATCATGCGGCACGACCCGCATCTGTTCATTGAGGGCTGCCTGATCGCCTCCTTCGCGATGAACGCACACGCCTGTTATATCTATATTCGCGGTGAATATATTCGGGAGCGTGAAGCGCTTCAGATCGCTGTGGATGAGGCGTACGATGCTGGCCTGATCGGCAAGAATGCCTGTGGTTCTGGCTGGGATCTGGATGTTTATATCCACCATGGAGCGGGCGCCTATATTTGCGGTGAGGAAACCGCGTTGCTGGAATCGCTTGAGGGTCGCAAGGGGATGCCGCGGCTCAAGCCGCCGTTCCCTGCGAACACCGGTCTGTACGGTGCGCCAACGACTGTGAATAATGTTGAGTCTATTGCGGTTGTTCCGACGATCCTGCGTCGTGGCGGGGCTTGGTTCGCAGGCTTTGGTCGTGAGAATAATGCAGGCACCAAGCTGTTTGCGATCTCCGGCCACGTGAACAACCCGTGTGTCGTTGAGGAAGCCATGTCGATTCCGCTGCCCGAGTTGCTGGACAAGCATTGCGGCGGCGTACGCGGCGGCTGGAAGAATTTGAAAACCGTTATCCCCGGTGGCTCGTCCGTGCGCTGTTTGCCGCACACGATCTGTGACGAGGCAATTATGGATTTCGACTGGCTGCGCGGGCAGGGTTCCGGCCTTGGTACGGCGGCGGTGATCGTGATGGATCAAAGCACGGATATCATCAAGGCGATCTGGCGTTTGTCCAAGTTCTACAAACACGAATCCTGCGGGCAATGTACGCCGTGTCGTGAGGGTACGGGCTGGATGATGCGCGTGATGGATCGCTTGGTGACTGGCGATGCTGAGGTCGAGGAAATCGACATGTTGCTGGATGTGACTAAGCAGGTCGAGGGCCACACGATTTGTGCGCTTGGCGATGCTGCGGCATGGCCCATTCAGGGTCTGATCCAGCACTATCGCAATGAGATCGAGGACCGCATCAAGCATAAGCGGACCGGTCGCGTCAGTGCGGTGGCAGCCGAATGATGGGCAATATGGGATCTTCCAGCATTCTGATGATGCTCATCATGATGGTGATCGGCGTTGTTCCGTTCTGGAAACTTTGGAGCCGAACAGGCCATAGCGGCTGGATTGCGCTGCTGATGCTGGTGCCTATTGTCAACCTTATCATGCTTTATGTCCTTGCCTTCAAGGACTGGCCCGCAATGCCTCCTCGGCAGAACGAAGCGGAGTAAATTCCATGACCGACTTACGTAAAATGATTATCGACGGCGCTGAGATTGACGTCGATCCGGGCCTGACCATTCTTCAGGCATGTGAGCAGGCGGGCGTAGAAGTGCCGCGTTTCTGCTACCATGAGCGCCTGTCCATCGCGGGCAACTGCCGCATGTGTTTGGTCGAGGTCGTTGGCGGCCCACCAAAACCGGCTGCATCCTGCGCGATGCAAGTACGGGATCTGCGCGGAGGCCCGAACGGTGAGCCGCCCGAGGTCAAAACCAAATCCCCCATGGTCAAAAAGGCCCGCGAGGGTGTGATGGAGTTTCTGCTCATCAACCATCCGCTCGACTGTCCGATTTGCGATCAGGGTGGTGAGTGTGATCTGCAAGATCAGGCAATGGCCTATGGCGTTGATTTTTCGCGATTCCGCGAGGAAAAGCGGTCTTCGGTAGATCCTGATCTAGGTCCGCTGGTCGGCACCAAAATGACTCGGTGTATCTCGTGTACCCGCTGTGTGCGCTTCACGACTGAAGTTGCTGGTGTGTCCGAGATGGGCCAGACGGGACGCGGTGAGGATAGTGAGATTACCTCCTACCTTGGCCAAATGTTGACCTCGGAATTACAGGGTAACGTGATTGATTTGTGCCCTGTTGGTGCGCTGACATCCAAGCCTTATGCCTTTACCGCCCGCCCGTGGGAGCTGTCCAAGACTGAGAGTATCGACGTGATGGATGCGCTCGGCTCAAACATTCGGATTGATACGCGCGGTCGTGAAGTGATGCGGTTCTTGCCGCGCAACCATGATGGCGTGAACGAGGAATGGCTGTCGGATAAGTCCCGCTTCGTTTGGGATGGTCTGCGTCGCCAACGTCTGGATCGGCCCTATGTGCGGGTGAACGGAAAGCTTACTCCTGCCAGCTGGAACGACGCTTTCGCAGCGATTGCAGCGGCGACTGAGGGTAAAAAGATTGCTGGCGTGGCCGGTGATCTGGCTCCGGTTGAGGCGATGTTCGCGCTCAAGCAACTGGTCGAGGGTCTGGGCGGCGCTGTTGAGTGCCGGACGGATGGCGCGAAACTTCCCGCGGGCAATCGCTCGGGCTACGCTGGTACAGCGCGGATTGAGGATCTGGACACGGCTGAAATGGTACTGCTGGTCGGCACCAATCCTCGTGTTGAGGCTCCGGTACTGAATGCGCGCATTCGCAAGGCCTGGCTGCGTGGCGCACAAATCGCGCTGGTCGGTACGGCTGCTGATCTGACCTATGAATACCACCATGCCGGCGACACCATCGCCGCATTGACCGAGATGAACGACAAGGGCGTCTCCGATACGACGAAGGAGAAATCCAGCATCGTCGTCATCGGGCAGGGCGCGTTGATCGGCGATAATGGTGCCGCGAACTTGGCCGAGGCGATGCGCATGTGCGACATCTCCAATTCCAAGTTGCTGGTACTGCACTCCGCTGCAAGCCGTGTCGGTGCGATGGATATCGGGTTCACCAACGATTCTGCGCTGGGTGCGCTGAACGAGGCGGACGTGATCTGGAACCTTGGCGCTGACGAGATTGAGATCGGGGCAGGCGCCTTTGTGATCTATCAGGGCAGCCATGGTGATCGCGGCGCACATCGTGCTGACGTGATTCTGCCAGGTGCGGCGTGGACTGAGGAAAACGGTCTGTTTGTGAACACTGAGGGTCGTCCACAGCTAGCCAACCGGGCTGGATTTGCTCCGGGTGAGGCGCGTGACAACTGGGCGATCATTCGTGCGGCGTCTGCACACTTGGGTCAAAAGTTGCCTTACGACAACCTTTCCGCACTGCGCGCAGCATTGTTTGAGGCTGTTCCGCACTTGGCTAGCATCGATGTTGTTCCAACGAATGAGTGGCAGGCGGTTGACGGTGGTACGGGTGGTGAGGGTGCGCTGAGCACTCCGGTCACAGATCATTATCGCACCAACCCGATCGCACGGGCGTCCGAGGTGATGGCTGAATTGTCAAAACTGGCCCATGAGCGGGCTTTGCCGATCGCAGCGGAGTGAATATGACGCTTTTGATTCAAGCAAAACAAAACACGACACCAGCTTCGGTGATGTGTGGTTTGCGCGTTGAGAATCGGAGGCTTCCAGCGAAGTGTTTTTACCAGCAGTCAGTGGCATAGGAGTGAATATGAGTATTTTTGCACGCATGCTGATCTTGGCGACTCTGGCCCTTAGCGCCTGCGCAGGGGCCCGTGGTGACAATTTTGCGGGTGAGCCGATTGAACGGGTCGCCCGTGACATCGGCTTTCCCAGCCGGATTACGGATTTGCCCGACGGACGGCGAACCTATGAGTGGGATATTACGCAGACCGCACAGGTTGGCCCGATGCGACCGACCTTACGCGGCATCTCTATCAGCAGTTCTGGTGGAGCAGGTGTCGGAATCGGCATTGAGCGTGAGACTGTGACAACAGGTGTTTGCACCTACACGCTGACCGCGAAGCGCGTCGGTGAAACGTATATTGTGGAGCCTTTCCCCGTCGGAAATGCGAGTTGCCTGTCCTGATTGGGCAACAACCGCTGGATGAGGCAAGGTTTCACTGGAAGACAGCGCGGAATTGACTTAGCACCGCGCTAGGAATGACGAAGGAAGCGATATGGATTTCTGGGACGGCAATTTCGGGGTTTTCCTGATTATCCTCGCGCAATGTCTGGCTGTGACGGTCAGCGTGCTCGTCGCGTTGGCCTTTTTGATGTATGCCGACCGTAAGGTTTGGGCCGCCGTGCAAATGCGCAAGGGCCCGAACATGGTCGGTGTCTTCGGATTGCTGCAAAGCTTCGCTGACTTTATCAAATACATCGTCAAAGAGGTGGTTGTGCCTGCTGGCGCAGACAAGACCGTATTTTACCTCGCCCCGATGATCAGTTTCGTTCTGGCGGTTATCGCATGGGCTGTTATCCCGTTTTCAGACGGCTGGGTTGTTGCAAACCTCAACGTCGGTATCCTGTATATCTTCGCGATCTCCTCGCTTGAGGTTTACGGCGTTATCATGGGCGGATGGGCCTCGAACTCGAAGTACCCGTTCCTTGGTTCGCTGCGGTCCGCAGCTCAGATGATCTCATACGAGGTTTCAATCGGCTTCATCATCGTCGGTGTGCTGATTTCAACCGGCTCGCTGAACCTGACGGAAATTGTACGGGCGCAGGATGGCGCGTTTGGGCTGTTCTCATGGTACTGGTTGCCGCACTTCCCGATGGTGTTCCTGTTCCTGATCTCCGCCATGGCGGAAACGAACCGTCCACCATTCGATTTGCCGGAGGCTGAGGCCGAGCTGGTAGCAGGTTATCAGGTTGAGTATTCCTCGACACCGTTCCTGCTGTTCATGATCGGTGAGCTGATGGCCGTTGTGCTAATGTGCGCGCTGATCACGCTGCTGTTCTTTGGCGGTTGGCTCAGCCCAATTCCATTCCTGCCGGATGGTGTGCTGTGGTTCGTGCTGAAGGTTCTGTTCTTCTTCTTTATCTTCGCGATGACCAAGGCAATCGTTCCACGGTTCCGCTATGATCAACTGATGCGGATCGGCTGGAAGGTATTCTTGCCACTGTCGCTCGGCTGGGTGGTTATGGTTTCGGTTTTCGCACAATATGGATGGTTCTGGGGCGCCTATGCGCGCTGGACCACGGGGGGCTGATCCATGGCATTCACCTACACACGCGCCGCACGATATTTCCTGCTGGCTGACTTCTTTGGCGGGTTCAAACTGGGCTTGAAGTACTTCTTCGCGCCCAAGGCGACGCTGAACTACCCGCATGAAAAGGGCCCGCTTAGCCCTCGTTTCCGAGGTGAGCACGCGTTGCGCCGCTATCCGAACGGTGAGGAGCGGTGCATCGCTTGCAAATTGTGTGAGGCAATCTGCCCCGCGCAAGCGATCACGATTGAGGCTGAGCCACGTGACGACGGTTCGCGCCGCACCACGAAATACGATATCGACATGACGAAGTGTATTTACTGCGGCTTCTGTCAGGAGGCCTGCCCCGTCGACGCGATCGTCGAGGGGCCGAACTTCGAGTTTTCGACCGAAACACGTGAGGAATTGTTCTACGATAAGGACAAATTGCTCGCGAACGGGGACCGTTGGGAAGTTGAGATTGCGCGCAATCTGGAACTTGACGCACCGTATCGGTAATCGCCTACCCAGCTGCCGCGGCCTTGAGCCGCTGCGGCTGGCACGATAGAGAGACGCCGAACCGGCGCAAAACATCGCCCTAGTGGCGAGAGACTAAGGGACTGCCATGACCGTCGCAGCCGTCATCTTCTACCTCTTCGCCTGTACCGCGATAGCCGCAGGGTTGTTCGTTGTGCTCGCCCGCAACCCGGTGCATTCGGTTTTGTGGCTTATCCTCACATTCTTCTCCGCAGCGGGTTTGTTCGTGCTGATGGGGGCTGAATTTGTGGCCATGCTGCTGGTCATCGTCTACGTGGGCGCGGTGGCGGTTCTGTTCCTGTTCGTCGTTATGATGCTGGACGTGGACTTTGCAGAGCTTAAGCAAGGTCTGGCGCAGCATATGCCAGTCGCACTGTTGATCGGTATCGTGCTGATCATGGAGTTGATCCTGATCATTGGTGGTACGTTGTGGGCCGACGATTCCAGCCCTCTGCGCGTTGCAATTGCGCCCGCGCCCGAGGATATGGAAAACACCATGGCGCTCGGCAGGATCATCTACACCGATTTCATCTATCTGTTTCAGTCAGCTGGCCTGATCCTGTTCGTTGCCATGATTGGCGCGATCGTGCTGACCCTGCGTCACCGCGTTGATGTGAAACGTCAGAACGTCGTGTACCAGATGCACCGCGATCCGGCTGAAGCAGTTGTGATGAAAGACGTTAAACCCGGACAAGGACTGTAACCATGGACAACGCGATCTTCTATATTTTGATCATTGCCGCACTCGTGGTTGGCTACAGCCTGGGACGTTTGACCGGCAGTAAAGGCGACAAGAAATGATCGGTTTGGGTCACTATCTAACGGTTGCCGCGTTGCTGTTTGTTACGGGCATTTTCGGCATTTTCCTCAACCGCAAGAACATCATCGTCATTCTGATGTCGATCGAGCTGATGCTGCTTGCGGTGAACATCAATATGGTCGCGTTTTCTGTGCATCAGGGCGATTTGGTCGGGCAGGTGTTTACGCTGTTCATTTTGACCGTCGCCGCGGCTGAGGCTGCTATCGGCCTCGCTATCCTCGTCTGCTTCTTCCGCAATCGCGGAACGATTCAAGTCGAAGACGTTAACGTGATGAAGGGCTGACATGTATCAGATCATCCTGTTCGCGCCGCTAATTGCGGCGATCATCGCAGGCTTCGGCTGGCGAATTATTTCGGAGAAGGGGGCGCAGTACCTCACGACCGGTGCGGTAATGCTGGCCGCATTGTTGAGCTGGGTCGCCTTTATCGGTGCCGACTCCGGGCTTGAAGTCATTACGATTGCTCGCTGGATCGACAGTGGCTCGATGGTTGCTGACTGGGCGATCCGCGTGGATATGCTGACCAACGTCATGCTGGTCGTTATCACGACGGTTTCCGCGTTGGTTCACCTGTATTCCTTTGGCTACATGGATAACGATCCGCAGTGGCGCGAGGGTGAGACGTACAAGCCGCGTTTCTTCGCATACCTCAGCTTCTTTACGTTCGCGATGTTGATGCTGGTAACAGCGGATAACCTGATCCAGATGTTCTTTGGATGGGAGGGTGTAGGCGTTGCGTCGTATCTTCTGATCGGTTTCTACTGGCGTAAACCCACCGCGGGTGCGGCCGCTATGAAGGCGTTCATTGTAAACCGTGTCGGTGATTTCGGGTTTGTACTGGGCATCGTCGCTCTATTCCTGCTGACCGATAGTGTCGACTTTGCGACAATCTTTGGTGAGGTGGACACTCTCGCCGCAGCGTCGATCAATTTCCTTGGTGCCGAATTGCCGGCCCTGGAAGTTGTCGGGTTCCTGCTGTTCATCGGCGCCATGGGTAAATCTGCACAGCTTTTCCTGCACACTTGGCTGCCTGACGCGATGGAGGGGCCGACCCCAGTGTCAGCACTGATCCACGCCGCGACGATGGTTACAGCTGGTGTGTTCCTGGTTTGCCGGATGTCGCCAATTTTCGAGGAGGCGGTCTACGCTTCGGCCTTCATCACAACGATTGGTGCGATCACAGCATTTTTCGCAGCTACTGTTGGTTTGGTTCAAACGGACATCAAGCGGGTCATCGCGTATTCCACCTGTTCGCAGCTGGGCTATATGTTTGTGGCTGCTGGCGTTGGATTCTATCAGGCTGCGATGTTCCACCTGTTCACGCACGCTGCCTTCAAGGCGATGTTGTTCCTTGGCGCGGGTTCGGTAATTCACTCGATGCATCACGAACAGGACATGCGGAACTACGGTGGTTTGCGTAAGAAGATCCCGATGACATTCTGGGCCATGATGATCGGCACCTTGGCGATTACAGGTGTTGGAATTCCGTTCAGCTATGACCTGTTCGGCGTGCCGATCGGTTTTGCTGGCTTTGTCTCCAAGGATGCGATCATTGAGGGTGCCTTTGCTGGTAACGCTTACTTTGCCTTCACCGCGCTGGTCATTGCGGCATTGTTCACCAGTTTCTACAGCTGGCGTCTGATGTTCCTGACCTTCTACGGTAAGCCTCGTGGCGATCAGCACACGCATGATCATGCGCATGAAAGCCCTTGGGTGATGACAGTTCCGCTAGGTGTATTGGCAATCGGCGCAGTGTTCGCGGGTATGGTCTATTACAACAGTTTCGTGGGTCATGACGCTGAGGAGTTCTTTGGCAGTGCAATCGGTGGGCCGTCTGAAGTTGCGTCGAGTGATCATGGTACGCTTGCTGTAGATGACCACGCGGATGTCGTGGTTGAGGCAACTGACGATCATGCCGTCGTTGAGGATGATCACGGTGGCGATCAAGAGAGTGTTCTGAACACGTATCACGACGTTCCTTGGCTAGTTGCTCTGTCGCCCTTTATCGCGATGCTGATCGGCCTGTTCACAGCCTATATGTTCTACATTCGCAATCCGCAGACACCGGCACGCTTGGCGGCCGCGCTGCCTGGGTTGTACCGGTTCCTGCTGAACAAGTGGTACTTCGATGAGATCTACGATGTTCTCTTTGTACGTTCGACT
>Ga0209309_10004151_pt1 | contig 12104 bp, 8 predicted proteins | sample COGITO_mtgs_1204_2_FD_184807 | JGI IMG/M metagenome (GOLD analysis project Ga0209309, IMG submission 184807) | Pelagic marine microbial communities from North Sea - COGITO_mtgs_120412 (SPAdes) (version 2) | ecosystem: Environmental > Aquatic > Marine > Epipelagic ...
CACAGTCATCGCAGGATTCAGGATCGCACATGGAACCGCTTGGCCGGACAGCTATTGAAGCGTTATCAGGCCACCTGTTTGCCTGTTCATGTGGGGGGAGCTAACAGCCGGCTATTCTATGCGGCTGGCATGGTCCACCCTCGATTGCGCACGGCACTACTGCCGCGCCAATTGGCTAACAAGCAGAGCTTTAATCTGCCGCTGCGCTTCGGTCGGCCCATTCCTGCGGCAGAGCTCAGGCTTCTTCAGAGCCCCAGAGCGATAACCGATTATCTGCGAGTGAGCACCGATGCCCTGGTGCGAGAGCCGCTGCGATCGACTGACTCGAAGCATCAATCGGTAGCGGATGGCAGCTCGACCATAGGCCCCCACGAATTGCTTGAAACGATTGAGAGCCTCGAAAAATTTCGGCTAATCGAACACGAGGAGTTCGACGTCTACTGCGCGCCATTCGAAAGCCTTGGGCCCATCATGGAGCAGATCGCAATCGCGAGAGAGCTGACGTTTCGTTCCGTGGGTGAGGGTACGGGGCTGTCCAAAGATTCCGATGAATTCGATCCACATTATCTGCATCTATTTCTCTGGGATAAGACGGCCCTCAGGATTGCAGGAGCCTATAGGGTAGGGCTCGTGGATGAGATAGTTGCAGCTCATGGTGTTAAGGGATTGTATAGTCGTTCCCTGTATAAGTACGATGAATCCTTCATCAATCAGCTGGGTTTGGCGATCGAGATGGGGCGGAGTTTTATTCATCCCGATTATCAGAAGAAGCCGGTATCGCTTAACTTACTATGGCGTGGAATCGGTAGAATCCTCGTAGAAAGACCCAGGTATCACACTTTGTTCGGGTCTGTGAGCATATCGAGGGAGTATAGTGATCTTGCGCGCGCTCTTATTGCCGATACTATGCTGACTAATTTTAAGGCAAGCGAGTACGATCAACTCGTCAAACCAATAACGCCGCATAAGATTATGAACCGTGTCTGGACTAGCGAGATGCTAGCCGAATTGTCTAATGTAAAGATGTTGGGGAAATTAATTGGACGCTGCGATCCTGGGAAGGCTGTTCCCGTTTTGTTGAGGCATTATCTCTCGGTGAACGGTAAGCTGGTTTGCTTTAACATACACCCAAATTTTAATGACTCTCTCGAAGGTCTTATTATCGTCGATGCTCGCAAGACTGATGCGAAGACTCTAAGCCGATTTCTTGGCGCCGATGGCTATGAGCACTTCATGAACTTTCACAAACTACAAGATACTGCCTAGTGACTTTCCAGGGGCTACTTAGAGACAAATAGATGAACAAAATTATCGCCATCATTCAACTAGTCGGATCAGCTGGAGTTTCACTGGCGGCCATTGCTACTCTGGTCAATCTGATCTTCATCTCGACACGGCCAGAGACTATTTCAGTGGTCAATACGCTGGTAGGGCAGGGCGTGCTTATCGTCTGCCTGCTGGTGTTAGCTCGCATTCTCTTCAGGAAAGGCCTGGCAGGACTAAAACAGGGGAAGCCTGCCACGAACCCCGATGCGGAGGCCTAGACAGCCCCTGTGCACGAGCCAGACAAGAGCCTGGCCGGCACGCAGCCCAGGGCATGAGGTGGATTTGTCCATAAATCTGCAAAGTTTGGGCATAAAGGAGTATAATTCCGCGCTTTTCCGAGTAGTAGCCTCTGCCAATGATAATCTTCGAAGACACGAACCGCTTCTCTCAGCTTCAGGAAAGCTGTGTAGCCACCATTGGCAAATTTGATGGTGTGCACTTAGGTCACCAGCTTATCCTGGATCAGCTAAACCAGAAGGCGGAGCAATTCGACCTGCCCTCACTGGTCATTCTAGTTGAACCGCACCCCGAAGAATTCTTTGCCAGTGATGCTCGCAGCTGCCCGGCAAGATTGACGATATTGAAGGAAAAGCTGGAGTTACTGGAAAGCTTCGGCATCGACTTTGTGTTTCAGCTGCAGTTTGATAAGGCGCTAAGCGAGTTGAGCGCACAAGACTATATAGCGGATATACTCGTCAAAGGGCTAGGGGTGAAAAGCTTTATCGTGGGTAATGATTTCAGATTTGGTCATCAGCGCAAGGGCGATTTCTCGCTGCTGCAAGAAGCTGGCGAGCAGTTTGGTTTTGAAGTAGTCGAAACTGCGGCCTACGAACGTAATGGCCATCGAATTAGTAGTACTTTCATCCGTGCACAGTTGGCAAATGCAGATTTCACTCTCGTAGAGCAGTTGTTGGGTAGGCCGTATTCGATTAAGGGTGAGGTAGTGCAAGGTGCGCAGTTAGGGGCCGATCTGGGTTTCCCAACCTGCAATATCAATCCGCAGCGCCTGCGTATCCCTCTGCATGGAGTCTATGCCTGTGAGGTGCGCCTGGTGGATCGCTATCGGCCGGCTGCGGTGAACATTGGCTACCGGCCTACGGTAACCGAATCGGGCGAGGCGTTGTTGGAGGCTCATATTCTGGACTTTAATGAGGATCTCTACGGCAAGACGATCGAAGTCATCTTTAGACAGAAAATCCGCGAGGAACTTAAGTTCTCTGGCCTCGACGAGCTAAAAAGTCAGATAAGTGCCGATGTGGAGCAGGTAAGAGAAATTTTTGGCATTACTAACTAAGAATATTTAGCTACTAACAGATACATAACAGAAGCCACTAAGACAACGTATAGATCTAGCTATGAGTGATTATAAAGATACATTAAACCTACCGCATACCGAATTTCCGATGAAGGCCAATCTGGCGCAGCGGGAACCGGGTATTTTGCAGCAATGGCAGAAGCTCGATCTCTACAAGCGCATAGCCCAAAAGAATAGCGGTAAGCCCAAATTCATCTTGCACGACGGCCCTCCTTACGCGAATGGAGAGCTGCACCTTGGTCATGCGATCAATAAGTCGCTAAAAGACTTCGTCGTCAAGGCGAAATCTCTGAATGGCTTTGACGCACCTTATATTCCGGGCTGGGACTGTCATGGCTTGCCTATCGAGCACAATGTAGAGAAGAAGAAGGGAAAAGCCGGCCAGAAAATCTCCCACGCCGAGTTTCGTAAAGCCTGTCGGGAATATGCGGCGAAGCAGGTCGACATCCAGCGCAACGGCTTTATTCGCTTAGGGGTATTGGGCGATTGGGAAAATCCTTATCTGACGATGGCCTTCGAGACAGAGGCCGATATCGTGCGCTCATTGGGGAAAATTGTTGAAAATGGCCACCTGGTAAAAGGCTATAAGCCGGTCTACTGGAGTGTGGTTGGAGCCTCGGCCTTGGCAGAGGCTGAAGTCGAATATCAGGATAAGGATTCCTTCGCGATAGACGTGCGTTTCGCACCGCAGGATAGAGATACGTTTCTAGGGCTGTTTTCAGCCACGGCTGCTGCCGATGAGCCTGTTTCTGTCGTTATATGGACAACTACGCCCTGGACACTGCCTTCGAATCAGGCGGTCTGTCTGCACGGGGAATTGAGCTATGCCCTGCTGCGCTGTGAGCTGGATCAAGGGTCTGAGCTAATAGTGGTAGCAACGGACATGGTCGAGAGAATCATGAGTCGCTACAACTGCGAGTCATTTGAGATTGTCGCCGAGGCGACAGGCTCGCAACTGGAAAACCAGATTCTGCTGCACCCCTTCGTAGACAGGCAGGTGCCACTGATATTAGGTGAGCATGTCACTACCGAAGCGGGTACCGGAGCCGTGCATACTGCTCCCGATCACGGTGTAGATGATTTCAATGTTGGCGCAACCTATGGCATAGGCACCCTAAATCTCGTCGACGAGAACGGTGTCTTTACTTCAGCTGCGGGCGATTTCGCCGGCGGGCATGTCTATAAGGTTGATGAAGACATAATCGCCAAACTGCGCGAGGTAAAGGCGCTGGTTGCACTGGATAAGATAAATCACAGCTATGCACATTGCTGGCGTACGAAGACACCACTGATCTACCGTGCCACTCCACAGTGGTTTATCAGCATGAGCGAGAATGATCTGCTTGGTAAGTCGTTAGCCGCTGTAGATGGAGTTAAGTGGATTCCAGATTGGGGCAAGGCGCGTATCGAACTCATGTTGAAGGGCAGCCCAGACTGGTGCATCTCACGACAACGTACCTGGGGCGTGCCGATTACTCTGTTTGTTAACAAGGAAACGCAGGCTCTGCACCCACGTACCGGCGAGTTGATAGAGCAGGTCGCACAGCTAATAGAGAAGCGGGGTATCGAGGCCTGGTTCGAACTGGAAGCCGAAGAATTACTTGGCGAAGATGCGGCCAACTATGAAAAAGTCACAGATACCCTCGATGTCTGGTTCGATTCGGGTGTGAGTCACTATTCGGTCATCGGTAAGCGCGATGAGCTAAGCTATCCTGCCGATCTCTATCTGGAAGGCTCCGATCAGCATCGCGGCTGGTTTCAATCGTCATTAAAAACGGCGGTGGCGATGAATGGGTCGGCTCCGTATAAAGAAGTGTTGACCCACGGTTTCTTCGTCGACGCCGATGGTAAGAAGATGTCCAAGTCGCTGGGTAATACGGTGGCACCCGATTTGATATTCAAGCAGTACGGAGCCGATATTCTGCGCCTGTGGGTTGCTGCCACAGACTATCGTGGTGAGATGACCGTGTCGGATGAGATCTTCAAGCGCGTCGCCGACTCTTATCGCAGAATTAGAAATACCGCACGCTTTATGCTGTCAAATTTGAGTGGCTTCGATCCAGAGAAGGATCAGCTCAAACCTGAAGAAATGATAGCCGTAGACTATTGGATAACGCGCCAGTGTCAGCAGATGCAGAAAGAGGTCATCGAGCACTATGACAACTACAATTTTCTGAATGTGTATCAGAAAATTCATAACTTCTGCGTTGTCGAGTTGGGCGGTTTCTATCTCGACGTTATCAAAGATCGGCAGTATACGACTCAGGCCGACAGTGTCGCCCGTCGCTCGGCACAAACCGCGCTGTACAATATTCTTGAAATGTTTAGTCGTTTGATAGCACCTATACTTAGCTTTACCGCCGATGAGATCTGGCAGAATATCCCGGGCTCCAGAGAAGAGTCAGTGTTTCTTTCGAATTTTTCAGATTCAGTTGCAGACTTCGCTGAGCTCGACGCGTTCCCAGATGTTTTCTGGCAACAGATCTTGCTAGTGAAGACAGCGGTAAACAAGGAGCTGGAAGCGAAACGGGCCGCTAAAGAAGTCGGTGCTAGCCTTAGTGCTGAAGTTGATATCTATTGTGACGATGCGCTGGCCAAGCAACTAAATTCCCTGAAATCAGAGCTTAGATTTGCATTGATCGTGAGCAGTGCGAAGGTGCATGCTTTGACTGATGCACCCTCCACGGTGAGTCCTACAGACCTGGACACTGTAAAACTACAGGTTAGTGCTTCTAGCCATGAGAAGTGTGAGCGCTGCTGGCATCACACAGAGGACATCGGTCAGAGTGCCGCTCACCCCACACTATGTCAGCGCTGCGTCGTGAACGTCGACGGACAAGGCGAGCCTCGTGACTTTGTATAGAACGAGAGTCTAGTAAGGGCTTGGCAGACTACTTTCTTCGGACCTAGCTATGACTCGCGAACCAAAGCAAAAAATACAGGCTGGCTCTCTCGTCAGTCTACACTTCTCCCTTGCGCTCAGTAGCGGGGAGTTGGTCGACGGCAATTTCGACAAAAAAGCGGCGAGCTTTCGTTTGGGTGATGGCAGTATGTTGCCTGGCTTCGAGGAGAAAATACTAGGCTCTAGCGCGGGTGATGAGATTGAGGCCAAGCTGGCTCCTGAGCAGGCTTTCGGAGAAATCAATCCGGCTAACGTACACCGATTCCCCATTGCCAAATTCCAGAATTTACTGGAAGATGATTTGATTCCTACCGAGGTTGGCTCAGTGGTCTCTTTTAAAGATGCCGGCGGCAACGATCTGCCAGGAGTGATCGCAGATATTACAGCATCGACGGTAGTCGTGGACTTCAATCATCCTCTTGCTGGAAAGGATATCGTCTTCACTGCGCGAATAATTTCGGTAATCGATGCAGATGTCGAAGCCGTAGAAATTAGAGTCTAGGTAATTCTAGCTTGAGGTCATTGTGAATATTCAGGTTTCTAAAGATTCCGCAACAACATCTATTCGCCTGGCAAATCCGCGCGGCTTCTGTGCGGGAGTAGATCGTGCGATAGACATTGTGAATCGCGCGTTGGATATATTTGGCGCTCCCATCTATGTGCGTCATGAGGTGGTACACAATAAATTTGTTGTCGATACTTTGCGTAAGCGCGGGGCCATTTTTGTCGATGAATTGGAAGATATACCTAATATTGATGAACGAGGGCGTTCGTCGATTGTTATCTTTAGTGCGCATGGTGTGTCGCTAGCCGTAAAAGACGAGGCGCGGAATAAGGGTTTTAAAGTATTCGACGCAACCTGTCCGCTAGTGACCAAGGTACATTTAGAGGTTACCAAATTTAGCCAGGACGGTAGGGAGTGTGTGTTGATTGGGCATCAATTTCATCCGGAAGTTGAAGGTACCATGGGTCAATACGACAAATCTGCCGGAGGGCAAATCTATCTGGTTGAGTCGGTAGAGGATGCGAACAAGCTGCAGGTGAATAACCCGGAGAATCTGAGTTATGTCACTCAGACTACGCTGTCCATGGATGATACATCGAAGGTCATCGATGCGCTCCGCGAAAGGTTTCCCTCGATTAGGGGGCCGCGCAAGAAAGATATATGTTACGCCACGCAGAATCGCCAGGATGCAGTAAAACAACTTGCCCTGGAGTGCGAGCTGTTATTGGTGGTGGGTTCTCCAAACAGTTCAAACTCGAATCGGCTAAAAGAGTTGGCAGAAAGATTGGGCTGCGAATCCTATCTGATCGATAGTGTGGATGACATCGATTCGGAATGGTTCGATGGCAAATTTAAATTTGGTATTACAGCTGGCGCATCAGCTCCTGAGGTTTTGGTGCGGCAAGTGGTAGATCGATTGCGCGAGATCTGCCATCAAGAGCCAGAAGAGTTGAAGGGGGTTGAGGAGAACATCGTCTTCAGCATGCCTCGTGAGCTGCGTAGTTAAAGTTAAAGCCGCTGGCGCGAATTCCCCTCAGTCCCGATTACATAGCCAACAACTGTTCCAGCTTTTCCTGTAAGGCGCTCAACGCGGCGGACATCTGCTCGGCCTTACTGCGTTCTTTTTCTACGACAGCGTCTGGCGCATTGTCCATAAACTTCTTGTTATTCAATTTCGCAGAAACAGCCTTCATACCGGATTCGAGCTTCGCAATTTCTTTCTCTAGTCGTGCGCGTTCTGCATCGACATCGATTAGACCTGCCATTGGAACTAGGATCTCGATATTGCCGTGCAGTTGAGTGGCGGCGGCAGGTAGTTCCTGCCCATCATCGAGCCACTGAATAGATTCTAGCTTCGCCAGCTTCTCTAGATAGTGGTGATACTGTTTAAGTCTCGCTCTGTCGCTCTCATCTCCCTTGTTCAGATATACCGGGATAGCCTTTGCTGGCGAGATGTCCATCTCGCCGCGAATGTTTCGTATAGCGATGATAATGCCTTTGATCCATTCGATGCTCTGCTCGGCATTTTCGTCGACGTTTCCAGCATCGGGTTGTGGATAGGGCTGCAACATTATGCTCTCACCCTCGATGTTGAGAAGCGGGGCTATGCGCTGCCAAATTTCTTCGGTGATAAAAGGCATGAAGGGGTGTAAGAGGCGTAGGCTCTTCTCCATGATGTTCAGCAACATCCAGCGTGTAGCCTGTGCCTGCTGCGGGTTGTTCTCTTCGTCCCATAGTACGGGCTTGGAAAGTTCGACATACCAATCGCAGTACTCGTTCCAGATAAATTCTTGTAAGGCCTGAGAGGCGAGATCGAATCGGTAATTAGCCATGGACTCTTCGATGCTTCTCGCGGTCTGTTCGAAGCGGCTGCTAATCCATTTGTCGGCAATAGAGAAGTGTTCGGTCGAAATTGTGGATCCATCGACGAGCACTTGCTCTTCACTATTCATGAGGACATAGCGCGCAGCGTTCCATATCTTGTTACAGAAGTTTCTATAGCCTTCGGTGCGTCCCAGATCGAATTTAATGTCTCGGCCTGTTGATGCCAGAGAATAAAAAGTGAAGCGTAGCGCGTCCGTGCCATAGCCGGTTATGCCTTCAGGGAAGGCGTCTCGAGTATGTTTCTCAATCTTCTGCTTTAATTGCGGCTGCATCATATCGGCGGTACGCTTCTGCACCAGCTCTTCGATCTCTATTCCGTCGATCAGATCGATCGGGTCTAGAATGTTCCCCTTCGACTTGGACATCTTCTGTCCTTGCTCATCGCGAACCAGGCCCGTGATGTACACCTTCTTAAAAGGAATCTCGCCGGTAAATTTCAGAGTCATCATTATCATTCTGGCGACCCAGAAAAATATAATGTCGAAACCGGTTACCAGTACATCGGTTGGGTGGAACTTGTCGAAGAATTCTCTCTCATTGGGCCAACCCAGTGTCGAGAAGGTCCACAGTGCAGAGGAGAACCAGGTGTCCAGCACATCTTCATCCTGGCGCAGTGCTACCTCATCGCCCAGATTGTGCTTGGCGCGAATCTCAGCTTCAGATTTGCCCACGTAAACTTTACCTTCCTCGTCATACCACGCGGGTATGCGATGTCCCCACCAGAGTTGGCGGCTGATACACCAATCCTGAATATTTCGCATCCAGGCGAAGTAGGTGTTTTCCCAATTCTTGGGTACAAATTCTATGTCGCCATCTTCGACGGCTTTGATCGCCGGGTCGGCTAGTGACTGAACGGCAACATACCATTGGTGAGTGAGATAGGGCTCGATAACTACGCCGCTGCGGTCGCCGCGAGGTACTTTTAATTTATGCGGCTCGATCTTATCGACTAAGCCCAGCGCCTCCATGTCTTCGACGATTTTCTTGCGCGCATCGAAGCGGTCCAGGCCTTGATAAATTTCAGGTGCATTCTCGTTTATACAGGCATTGTTCGTGAGGATATTGATAATCTCAAGATCATTGCGCTTGCCGACTTCGTAGTCATTGAAGTCATGGGCTGGAGTGATTTTCACACAGCCAGTACCAAACTCCGGGTCTGCATAGTCATCGGCTATTATGGGTATCTGCCGGTTACAGAGCGGAAGTTCAACAAACTTTCCGACTAGATCTTTATAGCGCTCATCATCTGGATTAACAGCGATTGCGCTATCGCCCAATAAGGTTTCGGGTCTAGTCGTGGCAATAACAATGTGGCGAGTAGGATCTTCCGCCAAGGGGTAGCGAAAATGCCACAGGAAACCATTCTCTTCCTCGGAAATGACCTCCAAGTCTGATACGGCGGTATTCAGTTGAGGGTCCCAATTCACCAGACGATTGCCCCGGTAGATCAGGCCTTCATCAAACAGCTCGATGAATACTTTTTCTACAACGGAAGAGAGTTGCTCGTCCATGGTAAAGCGTTCGCGAGTCCAATCCAGTGAGGAGCCGAGACGGCGTATCTGTTCGGTAATAATACCGCCAGACTCTTCCTTCCAATCCCATACCTTCTTTACAAATTCCTCGCGGCCAAGCTCCGCTCGCGAGCTACCTGCGGCGTTGAGCTGCCTCTCGACGACCATCTGTGTAGCGATGCCGGCATGGTCGGTTCCAACTTGCCATAGCGCGGAACGACCAAGCATTCGATGGTAACGGATGAGGGCATCCATGATGGCATTCTGAAACCCGTGGCCCATGTGGAGTCGGCCAGTTACATTGGGCGGAGGGATGACGATGCAATAGGGGTCGCCGTCTCCTTGAGGGGCGAAATAGCCGCGCTCTTCCCAAGTCTTATACCACTGATTTTCCAGCTGTTTTGGTTGGTAGGTCTTGTCCATACTGATGTAGAGTCGCCATGCTTAAAAAGGCGCAAGTATACATGATCAGGCGCGAATTTGCTGGATCTAACGGCATTGAGCACAAGATATCTCTTCGCCCGCGGTAGCGCGGATCTTACCTGCTCACGGACCCTCGGTCCTGATTGTTCGCTGGAAAGATCCGCGCTACCGCGGGCTTACACCGGCGATGCAGTTTGAAAAGTTTCAGCGGAAAATCTTAGGTTCAGAGCTTGAAGGTCTCGATTTGCATCGCTTTTTCTTTATAGAAGCGATAGCGGACACGGCCCTGTTCCAGGCTCTCGTTGTCGGCGCTAATAACTTCGTTTATGCGGCTGAACTGACCCTCGCTAGCGCAGGGCTGCGCGCTAAGATTAATCAGCACATCGGCATGTGTGGCGGCTGCCAATTCCGTGCCCAGTGTTACCGGTTCGCCGTTGTCGCTGCCGCTATCCAGCAGGCGATGGGGCACGAAACTGCTCGCGGAATATTGCCAGAGCATGTCATCCAGCGCTTTCGACTGCTGCTGAGAGTCGGTGAGTATATGGATACGATGCCCCAGCGAGTAGGCTTTCTCGGTCAGCCGGCAGACGAACTGCAGGCGTGGCTGCAGTTCAGGGCTGGGTAGTGTATAAAAATTAACCTGGGTCATGGTCAGCTGTACTAGGCCTTCTGCTGACTCAGGTATTCAACTAGAAGCGCCACAGGACGACCGGTGGCACCCTTTTGAGCGCCAGAATTCCAGGCACTGCCTGCGATGTCCAGATGTGCCCACTTGAACTTCTCCGCGAACCTGGAGAGAAAGCAGGCGGCAGTGATAGTGCCTGCCCTAGGCCCGCCAATATTCGCTATGTCGGCGAAGTTACTATCCAGCAAGGGCTGATATTCCTCCCAAAGCGGTAACTGCCAGACGCGATCGAGGCTGTTCTGTCCACATTGGATCAAAGATGCCGCCAATTTGTCATCGTTGCTAAGAAGAGCGCTCACATGTGAGCCGAATGTCGCAACGGCGGCGCCGGTAAGTGTGGCAATATCGATGACACTGCGCGGCTTGTAGCGTTCTGCATAGGTAAGCACATCGCAGAGGACGAGACGGCCTTCGGCGTCGGTATTGAGGACCTCAATAGTCTTACCGGCCATGCTGGTCACTACGTCGCCAGGCTTGGTCGCTGTGCTGCTAGGCATATTTTCTACAGCGCCAACCAGGCCGACTATGTTGATTGGAAGCTTCAACTGAGCGACCGTGGCCATGGTGCCAATAACACTCGCCGCGCCGCACATATCGAACTTCATTTCGTCCATAGCAGCGCCGGCCTTCAGGCTAATGCCACCGGTGTCGAAGGTGACACCCTTGCCGACCAGGACGTGAGGCTTGCTGTCGGCCTTCGCGCCTTTATATTCCATTACGATCAGCTTCGCTTCCTCGGCAGAGCCTGCGGATACAGACAGCAAGGAGCCCATTTTCAGGCGCGCCATCTGTTTCTCACTGAGAACCTTTACCGTGAGAGCGCTGTGCTTCTTACCCAGGGCGACGGCCTCGCTGGCAAGGTAGCTTGGTGTGCAGATATTGCCGGGCAGATTGCCCAGGTGGCGGGCACGATTGATGCCGGCACCGATGGCGGCGCCACTGTTCAGGGCGATTTCCAGAGTCTTCCTACGAGCCGTCTTAGCACCGCAGATGCTAATCAGCTTGGTGCTGACGGCCTTGCTCTTCTTGCTCTTGGTCTCATCGTATTTGTAGCTTTCACACTCTGCTTCCTGGGCGAGTCGCTGACTTAGCCAGCTAGCCGATTCACCTTTGACCTCGATACTGGCCAGGGCAAAGTGCACGCTAGTCGCGTTCGATCTAAAGATAGCCTTAAGCCCGGAGCAGAGCATCTTCGTGGCATTCTTGCTATCCAGTTTCTTGCTTTCCCCGCCACCGAGCAGTAGCAGGCGTTTACTTTTTAAACCCACTGGATTGTGGACGATTTGCGTTTCGCCCAGTTTTCCGGTGAAGTCTTCTGAGCGGACAATCTTGCTAATTCCCTTATTACAGGCCTTGTCAGCTAGTTGCGCTTCTTCGCTTAAGCTGCCCTTGTTCCAGACTACAACCGCGATGCAGTCGGCATTAATAGTGTCAACGGCACCGGCTTTTATTGAATACTTCATGTTTGGATGAACCCCTGCTAGGGCCGATAATTCGGCTTGAATTCTGTGGATCGATAATCCTAAAGATATTCAGACACTTAAGCAACAATG
>Ga0209309_10004159_pt1 | contig 12090 bp, 10 predicted proteins | sample COGITO_mtgs_1204_2_FD_184807 | JGI IMG/M metagenome (GOLD analysis project Ga0209309, IMG submission 184807) | Pelagic marine microbial communities from North Sea - COGITO_mtgs_120412 (SPAdes) (version 2) | ecosystem: Environmental > Aquatic > Marine > Epipelagic ...
GAAAATGTTTACGCTAGAACTGTTAAAGTACCTGTAATTGTAATCGGACCAATTGGGGAAGATTGTCATTCAGCACATGAGTGGGTTGATATAGGAAGTGTTGAAGAGTTGTATGAAATCTATAAGAAAATAATTATGTGTTAGCCCACTGGATTGCTAACTTAGGCAAGGCATCGTGAATCTGTTCAAGTTCTCTTTTATATGCGCCTTCTGCAGTTTCATGTTCAGATCCAATATGTAATAAAGCATTTTTAAGGTGGTGTTTAATGGCTGTTTGTGGATTTGGGGAATGTAATTCTCCTGTTGCATGGTGCCAAACTTGTCTAAGGTTTCTATATATTCCTGCCAAGTGGTAGGTTTCTATGCCCTGTTCTTTAGCTTTTTCTGGGATGGTTTCTAGAAAAGTAGTGTATGTAAGATTAGCTGTTCTGTCGGAAATGTTCATTCCTGGTGTATCAAGAATCATCACTAAGTCATCACAAATAAGGGTTTTTCTATCACATTTTTCAAAATCAATTTGATAAAGGGACTTAAATACATGGTACTGATTTTCATCATTTTCTTCCATAGTTCCTAATGAATTTAATTGTTCATCTTCACTACCTCTGATGCCTGTTAAAATTGCCAGATCTATTTTTGCATTAAAAAGGGATCCATCTCTCATGAGCCACTGTGTTGCCTGTTGTAGTCTTGATGCTAGTTCATCTGTTTCAATTCCCATTCTTGACAAAATAAAAGAGTAGCTAGGTGTTTTTGCTGATTTAAATCTTCTTTCAAAATTAAGGAAGCTCAGTTTTGCACAATCTTGTGCATGTTTTTGAAATAATCTTTTTTTAATCCACTCAGGTACTGTTTTTTCATTAAGTTGACTAAGTGTCTCTAGTGTTGGTCCTTCAATTTCGCCCATACACATAATAAATGGATTATGACTTCTTGTAATGTAGAACAACTCTGGTGTACCTATCTCTGCTAGGTGCTTTGCTTCCTGAAGAAACATTGCACTTTGCTCTACATCTTCTTGAGTTGTGAATTGTTTAAGGATGGTGTGTTCATCAGATTTATTCTCTCTGCGTATATTAAGACTTTTGTCAAAGTGTGATAGTGGACTGGAGGGTAGTATTGGTGTTCCATCTGCTTCTGTGAATGTTCTTCTAATCTTATTGACTCTTTTTGACCCTTCAACTTCTTCTTTTGTGTAGTTGATGTTGAGAATTTCACTTGAAACAGAAAATGACTTAGTTGAAAGAGAAAAAGTAATTCCTGTATCTTGTAGACATTTTCCAATCTCATTTCTTACCTCTTCCTCATTTTCACCATTGGTGGACATGAAAAATTCTAATGCTTGGGCAATTGCAAAAGATTGTTCTTCTATTCTCTCTGTACTTTCATCATGGATGGCTAATTCACCAATTTTTTCCTCGAATTCTTTTACCGTTTTAGAAAAAAGGGCAGTTACTATTTCTGTATCTGTTGTTGTACTTTTTTTGTTAATGAGTCTCTGTGCAATAGTTTGGTATATGGTTAGCACCTCTGCCATGTTTACTGCTCTTCCTTCCATGATGGGAGATTCTTTTCCTTCCTGTCTGAGTAAATTATTCTCCAGGCATTCTCCTAATTCCGTTCGCATTCTGCCGCTTAAAGAACTATTCCCTAATACGAAGCTACCTGCCTCAAGGGGTGCTACTATTTTTGAAATGTTGAGATCTGTCAAGTATCCTTCATCATCGTCTGTGAAATTAACCTGGGCTGCATGATCTAATGCGCTAATGAAGTCTCCTCGTTTGTAATCTGCTCTTGCCAGGTGCATGTTCATGTATCTGTATAGAAATAGATGATCTCGTTCATAGGGCTCTGTTCTACTAAATATTTGTCCAAATTCCTCTTCAAAATTTGTTCGATTTTTCCCTCTGATTCCATATATGGCAAGTCCTCGAACTAGTTGAGCAATTTCTCCTGGTATATTCCAATCACTTGTTTTGCTCGTGTTGATGAATTTTTTAAGATTAGTTAATTGGATGAGATTTGCTTCATGATCTGTTTCTTTTGGTGTGAGATCTTTGAAACCTAAACTAACTCCTTCAAGCGTTTCTAACACTTTTTTATATTCAAATTGATCAAGTAAGTGCATTGCATATCTTGTTTTAAGATATTGATTTTCGGGTTGTAACTTTAGTGCGAGTTCATATACTTCTGAGCCATGTTGTGGATCTGTTGAAAGAAAATGTGCAGTGTCTGCAACCATTCTATAATTGGGATCGCTAGTTAAGGCTGAAGGGTTTAGTGATCCAAATGAGGCAATCCTATCTAGGAACTCTTGAGATTCTTTATCTTCTAGTTTCTGGGCAAGGAATGATGCAGCAATAAAGTTTCTACTATCATATGGAAATAACTGAAGTGCATCCATGAAGTACTTGAGTGACTTTGGATAATCGGGAATACTTGCAGCTTCTCTTGCTTCTATATGATTATTTTTAGAAGGTTCAATGAATATTTTCATAATCCCTTCTGCCAAATGTGTGTTTAGGGGATCGATTGCTATTTCATCTACAAGGGATAGACAAGCGTCGAGATAAGCTCTATGCCTTAGAAGTATTGCTCCTCTTTTTGCATGGATAGTTTTCGTATTTGGAAATTTTCTTGCACAGACGTCAAGCATTTCAAGAGCACTTCTTTCCTGATCTTGCTCCTGTAGAAAGTCTGCTTTTGCAATATAATGGGCGGGATTGTCTGGTTCGCTTACAATTGCGCGATCAAATTCTAAGAGTCGTTCTTCCAAATCCATCCATTTGGTAGTGGCTGATTATTTAAAAAGGATCGGGGACGAACGCTGTTACCACTCGATAGTTACACTAAAAGGAAAGGTTTATATACTAGTTATGCTCTACTACATGCATGGCAATTGAATATATTCTCGACAGTGCAAAAGGGCCAGAAATGACAGCAAACACTGAATTTTATACTAGTGCTAGTCCTCTGGAAAATGCAGCTAGAGCATATGATCTGCCCTCTTCTCAAGATACTATTACTGATAAAATTTATTCTACTGGAAAGCGTATTGCTGGAGGCGCAAAAAGCCTCTTTGGTAAATATATCGCTGGAAATAAAGATGCTACAAAGCTTGCTGATAAAATGAGTGGCAATGCTGATTATGTTGCAGAAAAAGCTGGTGAAGTCTTTGGTGACGACGCTGCTGGAATGCAAGCTCAAGCTCAAAATGCCTTAGTTGCAAGTGAAGGAGACCCTGAAAAGGCTCTTGCTCATATGAACAAAGGCCGAAAGAATCCATTTACACTTATTGAATTACTGGTAGTTATTGGTATAATCGCTATATTGGCTAGTATGTTACTTCCTGCGCTTAGTAAAGCTAGGTTTAAAGGTCATGAGATCAAGTGTATAAGTCAATTAAAAAATCATGGTGTTGCCCTAATACAATACACTGATGAAAACGATGGGATGATTCCAACTCAGATTACTGGTTCAGCTACATATTCTGGTGTATCTGCTGCGTTCATTAATTTTCCAGTGTTGGGTGGACAAAACCATTTTCAGTGGTCAACTCAATTAGGTGAGCAAAAAGGTGTTCTTTATGCTGACCCATTACACAGTGAAGCTACCCCTGAAAAGGTAACGGGGGATCTTGCTGCAGATGCACTGACATATTCAGCGTATTTAAATCGAGAAACAGATCATGGTTTTAATTCAAAATTTGATCTAAATCCAAATCCTTCTTCAACAGCTTTTTTTGCAGATGATTCAGATTCATCACGATCCACTGTTTCACATTCGGCTAGTTCAACCAATGCTCTTTTTGTGGATGGTCATGCACAAAGGAATAGTTTTGTTTTGCATGATAGTTCTGACCCAGCAGTGAATCTTTTTTGGGATTCTTTAGAGGATTAATAGTCTTTTAAATGACTAAATTTAAATACGGTTTTTCCTAATTAATCTATATGAAGTTAGCATTCCTACTCCTAGTACTGTTTTCTATTTTTTCAATAGGTATATTAGCAGCAAATGTTGATTGTACAGGGTCTGGTTGTCCTGCAAATGATCTTTGTGGAGATACGCTTACTACTTCAGGAAATAATTTTATAACAGGTGATCAATCCTGTGGTACTGGGCTAACAATTGGTGAAAGTTCCATTGCTTTTGATTGTAAAGGACACAGTATTACTTCAAGTAATGCTGCTGATGCTCTTACTGTTTCTTCAGGGCTATCGAATGTTATTGTTCAAAATTGTCTACTTGCTCAACCTTCAGGCACTGGAATAGCAAATTGTCTCAATAATGATGCATCATCTGATGTAACACTCATCAATGTATCTTTTTCTGCTGATTGTAATACAAAGGTCTTTAGTGGTCCTTTAAACATGACGCAAAATATTACTATTCATGTTAAAAATGCTTCAGGAGATCCACTCGTAGGTGCAGCTGTTCAGGCCTATAATTCTTCTACGTATAGCTATTCGGGAGATACGGTAACAGGTGGGGATATAAGCTTTCTATTGAATCAGAAGATAATTGCAAATGCAGGTGATACAGATACTGATGTCTATATTATCAACGCTTCACTTGATGGCTACGAAACCAACGAAACCATAAAAACGATCTCAGGTCAAAAAACATACAATCTTACGCTCTATGCATCTGCTGCTCCATTTGAAAATCCAACTGTACAATTAGTCAGTCCACTCGGAAGTACGATTGCTGCTTCAGGGAATGCTAATTTTACATTTAATGTAACTGATCCTGATAATATTGATGAATGTATTCTATACAATAATAAAACATCATGGGGTCCAACTTCGAGTACAAATCCATATGGTTCAACAACTAACTTTGAAGATAATTTCACAGTAGATCTTTCAGCATACAGTGCTGGAACATATGCATGGGATGTATTCTGTAATGATACGGATGGTAATTCTTCATTTGCACCTTCTAATTCAACATTTACTATTAGTGCTGCTACAAGTTATTTAACAGTAACACTTGATGATCCTCTAACAAATATTTCTATGCCATATAAAACCACTAGAGATTTCACTGCTACAGTTACGTGTAACAATGGCCCTTGTGGGCAAGTAAATCTCACACTAGATCCATATCCCCTTGAGGAAGAAGAACTAACACTTTTCCAAAGGTTCTTAAGATTCATGAAAGGAATAACTGGGGCAGCCGTAGGAGAACCAGTAAATGATACAACCGGGGCAACTCCATATTATACAACAGTTACAAATCCTAAGGGTTGTGGAGTTTTAGATTCAACAGGCACTGTGAGCTGCTCTGAAACGTGGACTGTTAATGCAACTGAAGCTGGAAGAGTTAATGATGTCTTCTTTGCATATGCGAATTCATCAACGGGACTTAGTAATGTTTCAAATAAAATAACAGTAAATGTAACTAAGAAAACAACCAGTACAGAAGTTCGAATCGATAATGTGTATGAGAATACCTCTCGAACATGGGGTACGACATTTATTATCAGCAAAAGTGACGTAAATGGAACTGCTGATTGGTACTTCAATGAAGCATTGGATTCAAGTAAGAATGATACTCCACTTAATCTTACTGTAGGTATCTATTATTTTACAACTATCATTGCAAGTAACACAACACATCAAGGAAGTAATAGCGCGATCATTGTTAATGTAACTAAAGCAGGAAGTTCTATTACGTTAACTCTCAATGGTGCTCAAGCAAATTACACAGGTCCATGGGGTACGAATGTAACATGGACAACTATAGGTCAAAATGGAACGCCTACACTTGATAGAAATGGGACTGGTCTTTCACTAGATGACACAGAAAATCTTACAGCAGGACTCTACAATTTTACCGCAACTATTGCAGGAAATGAAAACATTACGGGAACAAATGTCACGTTCTTTGCAAATGTAACCAAAGCTGCTTCTACTGTAACACTGTATCTAGATGCAATTCAGGGTAATGGACAAACTATTAATTATGGTGAGACTATTAATGCGTCTGCATCAACAGACTTTGGTGTACTTGGTTTATTTAGAAATGGTACTGATATTCTTGGAGATAATGGTGACGACGTCCTTATTGCTGCGGGTAATTGGACATTCTTAGCAAACACTACGGGAGATGAGAATCATACTAATGCAAGTGTTTCATACGACTTAACTGTGCAACAATCTGGATCCTATGTGAATTTGATACTCAATGGAGATACTTCTGGAAACCAAAATAAAGTTTATCCATCTAGTGCTAACATCTCATACACTGCTATGAATGGTACACCTACTATCTATAGAAACGGATCGGATGTTACACTTGCGGAAGTGAACATTTCTACGCCCCTGCCTGCTGGATATCATGAATACTTTGGAGAAATTTTAGCATCAGTTAATTCAACATATAGTAATGATACCCTTTACGTTAACATTTCAAAAGCAACGCCATTAGTAAATATAACCGAAAATGACTCAACCATCATCGAAGGAGCTCAAGTAGAAATAAATGGTACTGTTACTGCAGGGCTTGAATCAGTAACAACAATCTATAATGATACAGGTCCTCTTTCTTTCCCTAGCAATATCATTACCTTATCTACTGCAGGTATCTACAATTTCACAATCAACACAACAGGAAATCAAAATTACACAAATGCATCACAACAAGTGCAAGTAACTGTTCTCCCTTCTCAACCAAATTGGTCTACAATGCCTACGCAAACATGGAATAAAGGTGCAGATAAGACTGTTGATCTAAGTTCATACTTAACACACACTAATGGCGGCACTATCGATGAAGTGTGGAATTTATCTGATCCTTCTGATATTGGAATAACTATTACTGCAACAACTATTACCTTTGATTCTGGATCTTCATTTACAGGAACAAGAACTGTTACCTTTAGAGCGAATGATACCGTAGGTGTTACTGCAGATTCAAACACATTCACACTCCAAGTAAATTCTCCATCCGGTGGTGGTGGAGGCGGCGGAGGTAGTGGTGGTGGAGTAGATCCAGTAGATCCTCCTGATGATGACGGTGATGGTGATCCAGTTGACCCTCCAGTAGATCCGCCTGTAGATCCTCCTACTGAAGATCCTGAAGATCCAACAGATGATGATGATAATGATGGAGATGATGGCGGCGGAGATGACACTTTAGAAGATGATTTCATTGAAGTAAGTTGTCCTGGTGATCCTGATTGTAATCAATTTGAAGATGCACTAGAAAACATGGGTCTTACTGCAAATAAGGTGAGATTCGTTAAGCGTGTGGTATTCCATTATGAAACAAATACTACAGAAGCAGTCCTGCAAATCATTCCTATTGAAGATCTTACTAACTTCGAATATGTCCAAAGCATTCCTAAATGTATGGCTATTTTAGCACATTATGTTAAATTCAATAAGCCACCTACTGAAATCCTAAAGGAAGATCCACTCGTACGATGGCAATTTGATACCGTAAAAAAAGGAACTATTCTTGACTTTGGTTTTGAAGTACTTGGTGAAATTCCTGAAGATTGTCATAAGCTGTTAAATGAACTTTTCTATGAGGATATTGAACAAAAAAGTTCGAGTAATTGGATGGCAATTATTTTAGGTTTCGTCGTTATTGCGGGACTTGCAGGTACAGCAATTTATGCAGGTAGAAATAAGGGTGGATTGATATTACTGAAAAAAGGTAATTTAGATGAGGCGATGTACAAGATTAAAATGAAAAAAGTTAAAGACCGTATGAAAGAATTATAAAACTTTAATCTTTGTAAATATTTTTTCTGTGTCCTATATTAATTACAAGAATTTGTAATTCACCATGGTGTATTGCTGCAATGATTCGATAATCACCTATTCGAAGTTTATATCTCTTTTGACCTACTAGTCGTTCAAAATATCTTTCCGGTCTAATTCTAGCTCGTTCAATGCTACTCAGGATTCTTTTTTGCTTTTCTTTGGGCAGTTTTCTTATGAATTTAGCTGCACTATTTGAGTAGTTGATCTCGTACATTTACAAACCTAATTCCTTTTTTAGTGCTTCATGGGATATTACTTTGCCTTCTTTTACTTCTTTCACTGCAATTTCAATATCTTTCTTAGTTTGCTCACTTAGTTCCATGGTATCTTCGATAAGGTCCCATATCACTTCCTCATATGTTTCTTTTGTGTACATTTTTCTTTTTTTTAACTCTTGGGCAAGCTTTTCGCTTATTTGAATTGTAGTTGTCATAGTCAAATATAGTCTACTATATTATTTAAAGCTTCTCTATTGTCTTAGAATTAAGTCATTCATTAATTAACTCTCACTAAATCCGGAAATCCTTCGGAATTTCTCCATTAATCCTTATAAGAAACAGAGCGATCACTTATCTAGGCATGTGAGGAAGTAAAAAATGTATGATAGTGTAATTTGTAATGATGGAAGATCTTCTGAAGAACAAGTAATGAATAGAGTTGAAGGGGTTTTTGATGTAAATTTTAGTGGTCTGTATGTTTCGTTAACAGAAGATGAATGTAAATACTCTGCTTGGGAATTAGCAAAAGATGTTAAAGTACTCATTGATGGTAGCGTCACTAATTTGGATAATCTAAGATTAAATATTGAAACGATTGGGTATTTTTTACGAAAAAAATTTCCAGAAGACTCGGTTGCTGTGAAGAATTATTTGGTTGTTGAAAGACTGGTAAACCTTCCCTATATGACTTATAGAGAATAGATTTAACTGAGGTGTAATTTTTTTAATTAATCATTACATTGTTGAATTTTCCCAGTGAGGAGTCGTATTTTTTTCAATTTTTCCATGAAAACCTCTATTAAAGTAAATTCTTTATGGTGATTGCACAAGGGTGCAGGAGAATTAATATGAACGATAATTACAATGCAGGAAAACCAGATGACTTTAAACCAGAGGGAAACTATACTCCTAGAAACTCAGTTAAATCAGTGGGAAATATAAGAGATATATTAATTGAAATAAGTTCTTTGGAAGTAAAGAGGATAGATGTTTCTGATTCTGCACCGTCTATAGATTACTGTATGAAAGTTTAGGATTTTACTAAACGCAACACTTAAATAGCTCTTTTTTCTTTTTTCATTATGTTTTCCTATTTCAGAACTCGACTAACTGAATTATTCATTCTATTACTTATTATTTTCAATGTACTGGATTTTTTCAAGATCTTGCCTGCAGATTTAGACTTTGGAAAGAAGGTTGTAGCATGGGTATTTTTAGGGTGCATGTTTTATGGCCTGAATTTCACTTGGCTATTTTTTGGAAATAGGAGAGAGAGAACAGGACCTATTCCTGATAAGGTGATGAATCTTGTTTTACTACTTTTTTTCTATGCATTTGCAATGAAAACAATCCTTACTGTTTCAGCAAGTTCAGCACATGAAGTAGTTTTATTTAGTGCTTTGCTTAATTATGTCGCAGCCAATGAAGGTTTTTTACAATTGATCTTTTTCAATATTGGTTGGATTGGACTAGCCGTTTACTCACTTTACATCAGTATCTTTTCTGATATCAATCCAAATAGTTTACTTGGCAATTTACATATTGACACAAAACCGTGGATTGTTCGATTTGTATCGATTACGCTATTATTATTCTCTTTTTCATTGCTTGTATTTGATCTAGTTTTAGAGTGGCTTGGCATTGCTATTGAAAGTTTACTCATCATGCTTGCAATAGGTGCTTATCTCTTTCTCATAGTCAAGAAACATAAACATTTCAGTGCTGATAATCTTATCTATCGAATAGGTAATTTTGCAGAAAATTTTGAAGAGCATTTTTTAAAATTCTTTCATGATAAAGCGCATGTATTTCTAGGAATTACTGGACTACTTGTTTTGCATTTGTTAACTGATATTAGTACATTTCTTATTCCTTATATATTTGGACTTTCAAACTCATTTTATTTTAACATCTTGGGTCATGAACCCCTTTTAGCTCAATATCTCGCTGATATTTCGCTTGCAAACCCTATCGTGGTATCATTGGCATACGTATTTAATGTAGTGGGTGTTTTCATGCTTTTAATTTTACCAGCATACATGTGGTATGAAGTGTATAGCAATAATGTTCATATGCTTCCTAAGTGGCTTACATCACTTACGCTTAGTTCAATATTAGTAATCCTTGTATCGCCTTTATTCAAATTTACTTCACTTAACCATCCTCAACTCGTGGGCGTGGATATTGTTGGACTTAGTGTTGTAACGCCTCAGTTAACTGCTTCTGTGATTGGCGCAGTAGTGTTGTTCGTAGGTCTTTTAGCACTTGCTCATTTGCCATTGCTTAGAAAAGTGGAATATCATGCAATAATGACGCTTGCAGTTGGATTTATGCTTTATTACCTATTCTTCTTTTATACCAGTACGATGACGTATATGCGTCTTGAACTCCTTGGAGCATTTCAAGCAGGGGCTTATGTAATATTTGGCGTGTTTAGTTTACTCTTCTTAATGACGGTAGCATTTCTTGTTTTTGGATCGATTAAATTCATTATTCAAATTGTGCGTCATCACATATTGTGAGATTCCCGCAATACTTATAAAATCAAAAAATCTTTTCTTGTTATGACAAAACTAATTGCAATGCTCTCCACTGGTAAAGGATCGTGGGCAGAGGTAAGCGAACTTATTCAATGCGAACAATGGGAAGAAGTAATTCTAATGACTAATCAGTTTGGTAAAGATAAGTTTGCCTCGAAGGGAGACCTATTAGTCTTCAACCTGGATGCACCGCTTGAAGAACTAACTGAGCAAATGTATGAAGCACTCGGCGGATATTCATTAGGATTTGAAGTTGCCTTAAATCTCACTTCAGGGACAGGCAAAGAGCACATGGCACTTCTCTCTGCAGTAATCAGGAGAGGATGCGCATTTAGATTAGTCTACTCAAAAGACAGGAAGATGAAGCAACTATGAAAGACATTGTATTTGTAACGGGAAATGAGCATAAACTCAAAGAATTTGAACATATTCTTGGAAAGACACTAATTAGTGAGCCACTTGATCTTCCTGAAATACAATCCTTTGATTTAGAAAAAGTTGCATCATACAAAGCGGAAGAAGCATACAAAATTCTACAAAAACCGGTGATGGTTGAAGATACCGGATTTTACGTTGAAGTACTGAATGGTTTTCCTGGACCTTTTGTAAAATATATGGAGCAAACTATGGGTGATGCTAAAATGGGCATTATGTTTGAAGGATCTTCTGCAAAAGCAAGAACATGTATTGCATATTTTGACGGTAGGCAAGTTCATACATTTGTTGGAGAAACAGAGGGAAAGATAGTACCTTCTAGAGGTCCAACTGGTTTTGGCTTTGCATCAATCTATGAAGTAGGTGGTAAAACGCATGCTGAAATGAGTAAGGAAGAAAAATCAAAAAAATCTCAACGCTCAAGAGCAATTGAAAAATTTAAAAAGTTCTTAGAATCTAAATAATTCCGTACCATTTCAGTAAGAATAGATCTACAGCTTTTAGAAGACCAAATTCATCTCCAGATAGCGTAACGCATGTACCGTCTCGAACAACTCGTCCTTCTGGAGAGAGTTCATCAATTTGAATTGCAATTACTGATTTGTTAACTGCATCGTCACATGTGATAATAGGTCTATCTATACATGAAACATTATCTTGATACATGCAAGAAGCAATAGGACGTGCATTAATTCCTTTGGCAAGGTTTAAACTTAGTTCAGCAGCGCTTAGTGCGATATATTGCATCTGAGTTGAATTAGGTTCAAATGTGATGTAAATGTCTTTTTGAGCAAAACTGCTGTTTAATAGTCCAATATCATCAACTTGCTGAAGATCTCTTGGAGTAAAGTGAAGTGGAATCTCTATGATTGTATTTTCAACCTGTAGCCTAGTAAACCAGGTATCTTGATCGTCTTTTGCAAATACATAGCCGTTGTAAACATATCCTCTTTCTTCAGAAACTGTTCCATCAATAACTGCTAGGAATAGATCGTCAAGTGTTCTAATCTCTTTTTCAGGATCGTTAGATGCATTGATCAATAAGAATAGTACAAGGAAAATACCAATTAAAAATACCCCAATGAACCACATGCTTGTTCTATTTTGTTCTTTAGTCGGCTT
>Ga0209309_10004160_pt1 | contig 12090 bp, 4 predicted proteins | sample COGITO_mtgs_1204_2_FD_184807 | JGI IMG/M metagenome (GOLD analysis project Ga0209309, IMG submission 184807) | Pelagic marine microbial communities from North Sea - COGITO_mtgs_120412 (SPAdes) (version 2) | ecosystem: Environmental > Aquatic > Marine > Epipelagic ...
GCAGAAAGAGGCTTGGTGCAGTCTATGCATTCTCAGTTCGCGCCATCTGTCGCGCGTGGCCCTGCCAACGGCGTACCGACCGGCTCTGTTGGATTGGCCTCGCGGTCGGCGGCGCCCGTGATGTGGCCCGCGGGATACAGCCCGTCCAGGAGCCAGGTCCTCAGCGCCCCGGCGCCAAGATTCGACACATTCACTTCATTTGCGTCATCGAGTCACCCTGCGGGCACCGGCGGGGTTGGGATCACGTTTATGGACAGGCGCGGCCCAGGGGGGCTCACCGAAGTTTTTGCAAAGTCAATCGCTGAGGGGAGCGCCGCGGACAAGTCAGGCAGGGTGAAGCCTGGCGACATCTTGGTCGAGGTCAATGGTGAGGACGTTGACGGTCTTGATATTGCGGTGCGTCCCTACTCGCACGCAGCAGCACACCCTGCGGATCTAAAAGTGGCAAATTTGCGATTGCTTGCGAAGGGTTGCAGCTCCTTAGGGTCTCCACGGCTACGGCAAGCCACTTTGGTCTCATACAGCTCTGACAGCGGTTCGTGGTGCAGTCATTGTCCAAGCTTGTCCCAGGCAAGGTGGGTACTGCTGTGGTGCTGGGATTCCGCTCGGCTGACAACAACGCGTACTACGATGTTGAACTGGTGCGCGAGGAGAGCAAGCTGGGACCTCAGCAGCTGGTGCAGCTAGAGCGGGAGACCATTGCGCAGCCCGACTTCGGGGAGACGGTCATTGACGATGGTCCTGAGCCAATGACAGGGATGGGCCCACAGGCGTCGCCGGGGTTCTCAATTCAGAAGGGGGTACTGGGGTTCACTGTGGCCAACGTCACAAGGGGGTCGAGTGCGGAAAGGAATGGTTTCCGGCATGGTGAGGTGATTGAGGCGATTGACAACATCAAGACGGCGGATTGGTCTGAGAATCGCATCAAGAAGGCGCTCACGGGCCCGTACGGTACGCTCGTGCAGGTGCACACGGATCTCCGTATCGTCCCAGTGGTCCGCGACTGCGCGCCCATGTACGAGCGCGAAGTGGCTCCGCCGGCGGGTCCACCTCAGCAGCAGGCGCAGGCCGTGTCGATGATGAGCCCGGCAATCTACCAATCGGAGGCGCCGCCCGGCGCGCAGGCCACGTTGCAGCCGTATCAGCGGCAGTACTCGACGCTGCAAGGCGCCAATCCTGGCGGTCTAACGGCCGCAGATGTCTATGGTGCTGGCGCCAGTGCTGGTTATACCCCGGCATCGATGGGGCCGGGCCCGGCTGGCTCATCTGCAGGGGGATACATTTCCCTCGAGGGCCCGCCCATTTCGGGGGCCTTCGCCCAGCAGCTGCCCTACGCCCAGCCGCAGCCGCAGGCACAACCGCAGCAACAGCAGCAGCAGCAAGGCTTCGTCTCGCAACCCTACGGCCAGGCTCCGATGGCATCGCAGGTGCCGCACGGCGCTCCAACCTCGCAGCAGCAATTCGGTGTCGAGCAGTTGCCTATGTACTCAACGCTCCAGAACTCGCCCTTCGGTGGTGATTACTTCTGAGCCCTGCTCTCCTGTGGCCAGTCCCAAGACGTTGCCCAAAAAGTGTATGCAGTTTCTATGTGTCGAGGCAGATTGTATTCGCAAGTTGCGACGGTCGCGTTTCTCATTTCATTCCAATGAAGTGCCGCACAAACGTGCTGGGGAGAGGATGGTGAGGGTAGAAGCGATGATTAGGGTTGGGCCCACCCGCCTGGGTGTTCAAATCCGTGCATAAAAACAGAGTCTGAGAGCTTCCACATTCCTGTCACCGAACGCTGTCATCGTGCGCGTTGCAAAGGCCGGGTGGTGGGTGAGGGCGAACCGAGCATCAGCGCCGCAAGGCGCGCGACGGAAATGGCTCCGAGCGACAAGGTCTCGCGCAGGCGCTGTCGCAGCGCCACCAAGAATGCCTGCACGCAACGAAAGAAAGCGAAGCAAGCATTACACTACTGTAGCACAGGGAAGTTCAGGAGACGACGGACGTTACCTCCTGCCGTCGCTTGGACACAAGATGCAGCATGATTTGCTGGGGGCGCAGCGTGCGGAGCCACAAGAGGAGCAGCGCCTTGCCAACCAAGAGCAGCGAGTGCCCCAGCAACCGTAGACCTGCCACTACCCGCTGTACCCGCTGCGCGTCCCACAAAGTCGGTGCACGTGCACTGGCTCCTGGGGTATGATCGGCACCCCTTCTGCCGAGCCGGGAGTACGGCGCCCAGGCGCGTCGGCCGTGCCTGGCAGCTGCTAAAATCTCGGCAGAGCGCGAAGCCTGCAGCTGTGCGGATCGCATTTGCGTGGCCGCCAAAACTAGAGACGCCACCGTGGCAAACCCCAGGCTCGTGAGACCCGCGAGCGACACCTGCGGCCATTCGGCAGTGAGAAACAAACAGAGACAAGAGACGAAGACCGAGACGGACAGAGACGTGCTGCTCCGATGCATGCCCCAAGTAGCGGTCAAAATTCCAAATCATCCTCACTACCAGAATCGCATGTCACTTTTGGGGCTACTTACAGCAATGCCAGCTCCACCGCCCGCGCAGTCCCAGCGCGAGAGGGGCACAAGGCCCCTCAATCCGCGAGCTGCTGCAAGTTCCCCGGCACATTCGTCCTGGTCCCAGCGATCTGACACGACTGACATGTCCTCTCTAAGCGTCGAGACCACGCTCCATATCCCCAACGTCAGTTCAATAAGACATCCTGTTGCGACCAAGCCGGCATCTCTACAGATCGCGCCCTGCTGGGCTCCGGATTGCACCCATTCCTCTCTGCCAGCCCGTTCCCCAGTTGGGCGCAACCTGCATTTGCTGCCGTTTCTTACGTGCTACCAGGTCACAATCTATATCACGTACAACAGAGGGTTCTTTCATGTAAAGAGGCCGCTCGTCTCAAGAGGGCGCGGGAGCGCTCACCGTTTCATGGCTACAAATATGGGGCCAGTAAGGGCGGACATAAACATGATCAACGGAGAAAAACGTTCAGCGCGAGAACCATCGAGTATCATTGCCATCGCAAAGTGCAGTGCGACTGCAACGATAACAACAACCGGTGGTGGCGATCCATTGTAGACACGGTGGGCCGCCTCCAGCGACATCAGACCCCGCCGCCGTTGCCACTCCTGGGTTCTGCTCGATGACCAAGCGGACAGCGACTCGGCAGGGCGCACTGCAGCAGGATGTTGTGACACTGTTGCGCGCGGATGGATCGACAGCGGTGGACACAATCCTTCCATTCTAAGATGCATTATGCTTCCAGTGCCTCCAGATGGCCTGGAACTGACGGTGATCTGGCTGAGAAATTGACCTCCTGTCGGTTGAATGCCTCAGTTTTTGCTGCCACAGATTAAGAACGATCAAATGCTACGCTTGGGCGTAGAACTTTCGCAGCTAAATTTCAGGAAAGGGGGTCCCAGTGAGAACCCCAGGCGCTCTCCACTCCACAGCCAACAAGAAGTCCTTGGAGCGTCTAATTCATCATGATGACTTACGACTTAATACGGCCACTTTTGACGGGCCACCTTTTCAGAGGTTCCTGCTGGCGGGGAAGAGGTATGGGACTGGTCGCCTTGCTGGGCAAACAAGTTGTGATGAATTCGTGAGCTTCAGGCAGCTTGGCGTGAATATTGGTGCGGGTTGGGTAGGTATGGATGATCAGGACGGAATTGTGTACCATCTTGAGGCGCCAGAATCCCAGTGGGACAAGCCGACACGCTCGACGGCAGATGGAAATCACGTCACCTCGGCGCTCGAAATTGCCGGAGATGAGATTCGTTTTCCCGCGTCCGGTGCGATCGTGCGAGCCGTTCCCATGCGCTCTGGGCCGGCAATCAGTGTCCCGGGCGACACGTTCTGGAAAGGCGCGACTGGTATGGTGCCCGAGGAGGAGGCTCCACCAGAGGACATTCTGATGCACTGCACAGACGGAGAGGACCGAAAAACACTGCGCATCAGCTGGGATATGAGCTGGAGCGATGTGCTGGACCTGCTAAAGGAATCCTTTCACCGGGCCTGTGTTTTCGAGTAGAGACCCACCATTCAGATCCAGCAGCGCATCGCGGTTGCGCTGATTGCCCGCTCGTGACGACCAAATCTGGCACCAGGTACAACGGCTTGCCGGTTGCCAGTGAAGATGAGTTCGACTTCTTCTGCTCAGATTGCGAGAAGTACGGCAACGAGGCAATGGTGCGCTCCCCGGTCCTCAAAAGTGTTTTTGAACCCGAGCCTGTGAGGAATCTGCACAGATGTGAAGCAGCCGCGCGATTCGGGGACGAGCCTACACTTAGCGCTCGGGTTGGTAGGTGGTAATCAAGGACGCGACGTTCCGAGCGTCCTCATTCATCACGGACGCGAAGCCGACGCGGCCCATGTACTCAGCGGAGGCGAAGGCGTGGAACGCCAAGGTGTACCAGGGCTTCGGAGGAAGCGGCGCGGGGGGGGCACTGGAACCGCACCGTGACGTCAATCCCTCGGGTTTCGAAGAAGCTGCAGCTGACATCGATGGCGAGGCGCTGCTCGGCGCACGTCGCGGTGGGAAGTTGTGGTCGCGCCTGCAGGACGCGCCGTACCCGACCGCGTACATGGTCGCCTTTGGCGCAGTCGGGCTGGCTGTCTCGATAACGGCAGTTGTCGTTGGCTATATCCAGAATCTGAACTCGCTGGCAGCGGTGGCTCTTGCACTACCCTGCAATATCTTCATGCTTTCTTTCTTCGTCTCTGCGGTCGAGGACGGCTGGTCCTCCCTCGTGCGACTTGGGGTGGGCTTCTGCGGCTTTTACGCGTCCCTCGCAGTGATTGTGTGCTTCTCGATCACGCAAGAGCTCGTGGCGCTTGCGTCTGCATTTATGTTCTTACTTTCATCTCTCTGGTATCTAGAAATTTCAGTCAAAGCCCGCGGCTGGGACTCGTGGTTCCAGGGGCTTTTTACCCTGTGGGCGTGGATGCGCGGCGGCTGTCCGCTGGTAGGGGTGCGCGAGCCGGAGCCTGAAGAGGTCGTCACCATACTTGGCGCGCCACCGGAGCCGACAGTCTTCACAGCGCTGCTGCCCGTCGAAGAACGACACCCGGGTACAGAGTGGATCGCGCCCAAGGTTGGCATGAAGGTCAAACACGTTGGGCAGTGCCTCATGACTGTCTCAGAAAAGGGAAATCCTATGGGCCCATGGGAGGAGGGTATCATTGTCAAAAAGACTGCTCGTCAGCTGCGCAAGTGGCTGGTGCGCAACGGGGAGAAGACCGACGCGGACTTCAAGAAGTTTGCCAAGCTCGGGGAGGGTACTGTCACATACGTCGGCTCAATAGGTGTGCGTGTCGAATGGACCAACGGCGAGACGCCGGGATATTATTGCTCAGGCGAGGATCAAGTTTATGAGCTGTGTCTCTTTCAGGAGGATCAGGCTGAGCCGGAAGCAGGACTGTACGATGACGGAAAGCGCATCCATGACGGTGGATCGGGCATGCTTTCGCTGAGCACGTTTGTCAACTACTTCATGCGGCGCTTCTGCACGTTCCTCTGGTACTGGATTGCGTTCTTCACTTACTTCGCGATGCTTTATGTCTTCGAATTTTCGCTCACTAACTACGCCGTCGGGATGGCGGCGTCATCGCACTATGCCATGAAGGGTAGCTTGTATCCTGTCGACTCGAGAAATGATATTCTCGTCCATATCTACTGCAAAGGCCCAGGGCCCACCAGCACGTACGATGGGCGACCTGCGGTGGTGATTGAGGCGATGGAAGCGTTTGCTCAGGGTTCAGCGGTTGCACGACTGCAAGACACGATCGCTGAGCGCGGGGTGGCGTGCGTGTATGACCGCGTCGGCTTCGGTTACTCGTCAGATGTGGAGTCCACGAACGCCTGGACCAACCGTACACCCACGACCATAGCAGCACAGCTGCATTTCGCAATAAAGTACGGCACAGATACGATGTTCAATCGCAAGGTATCGTGGCAACGGACGTACAAAGATGCCAACAACAAAACGCAGACCGAGTGGGTTCCGATCCGTCCGCCGTACGTGCTGCTTGGGCACTCTGCTGGGGCACTCTATGCACGCCAGTTCGCGCATGACTTTCCAAACGATACTGCTGCTCTGATCCTGATCGATCCACTACCTGCGGACGAGAAAATACGATCTGCGCAGCAGCAGGCACTCTCACCGATGATGATGCAACTGTGTTTTCGCTTCCTACAGCCCATGGGCCTCGTGTATACTTTCTTTCCCTTCTCGAGCAGCATCTTCACCGAACAATTCAAATTTGTGCTGCAGGGCGGTGCAGACCGCCCATATGATGACCTAGACGTGCTGATGTGGCACATATACCAGCGCCAGTGGTGTCCATCAGTCCTCGCCGAGTACGAGGGCCTTTACGCCGGCGACTCTCCCGGCGTGCGTTCGGTAGCCGCAGCGGACGAGCATGGTTACGACATGCCTACTGTATTCTGGGTGCGGGACAAGAGGGTGGAGAATGGGAAATCCGTGTCGTCAGACGACCCGCAATACCCCACTGCGCCCGTGGCTCGCCGCAAGGGCATCGGCGGCGTGCTGGATCATCTCAACCAGTGGCTGCTCTCTCTCGGAGATGGAGAGCTTGTCGGGGGGGGGCAGCGCCGCATCGGTGTGTGCCCAAGTGGAAGCGGCGAGTGCCTCAGCTGGGTCGAGGTGCAGCGCAATCTGCTTCGCTCTGCCTTCCGGACGCCGTGGATTGACCCGTACACAATGCAGGGCGACATCAAGCGCGGCGACGCTGTGAATTGCGCAATAAATGGCTGCACGGACTACGCACCGATGGAAAACCCGGTAGAGATTTTCGATTCGGTGCTCGACACCTGGGAAACCCTCGGCTTTCGAGATGCCGTTCCCTCTGATCGCTACTTTTTCAGACTCTACGGGTCTGCAGCAGACTTCGATCGCATGTCATTCCAAGAAGGCCTCTCTGCTGTTCTCTCTCATATCAAATCGGAAAACATCGATATCATCGAGGACCCGACGCAAGAGACAGCAGTCTCGGTCGGTGCTGGGGCAGGGAGCACACAGGCTGCAGCGCGGCGCGCATCAGCACAAGGCCCGCCATATGATGGGTACTCTGGGTCGGTGATGGGCGCAGATTCGTACGTGCCGCTTACTAATCTCGGCGCGTACAAGGTCGTGGTCGTGCTGTACGCGCACAAGCGGCGCGCCATCGATGCGGCCGTTGCGAATCTCCTGGCTAAAGAAGATTTGCAGCTTGACCCCACCGCACAAGCACGCCGCACGCACTTCATACATGAGTGGAAGCTTATGTCGCTCGAGGAGGAGCTGTGCACGCCCACCAGTGTCCTTGTCGACGGTAAGGCCGAGCAGAGAACGGTCTGTACGCGTTCGATGCGTGACATCTTCACGACAGCATTTGCTCGACCCGCCTACGCGTGCCCGCAAAACACGTACCGCAACGATCTGCAATGCATATCGTGCCCGATCGAGATGACGTCGCCGACCGCATCGACCGAAGTTGCTGCTTGCCGTAACTGCGCGCCATCCTTCGATGTGGCGTCCCAGCGCTTCGCGTATTCGTACCTCTCCTGCGACGGCGCGACCTGCAATGCGTGCCCGCCGGGCACGCTCTCTGGACCTGGTGCCCTGGGCCTCGCGGCCTGCGTGCCCGTCCCGATCTTCGTTGCGGAAATCAAAGGTCCGTCAGGTGTGGGCGCCACCTCCGAGGCAATAACGCCGCACCGGCAGGGCAACCCTGCGCACCGTTCCTTCGAGGTTGCTGTGTTCCGCTCGGCCATCGCACGCATTGCCGACGTGCCTCAGGAGCGCATCTTCGTGTACCAGCCGCAACAGACCACAGACCTTCCCGACTCACGCTGTCAAGAGCTGCGGGGCGGCTGCACGTACCGCGTGTCGTTTGAGCTCATGACTGAGAAAGTCGAACAGTTGGCGGCTGCCAACGCCAATCTTCGAGGGCTTGAGTGCGTGAACCAGACGGAGGCAGACGCTTGCCTGCAGATACCACCAGGCCGAAATGAGACTGTGCAGGCTGCGCGCAGCGATTTCCTTGAGCAGTTTGAACTTATTTCTCTTTACACGACGACCAAAGCAATTGTGGACCTCAAGCGCTGTCCCGATGCCTGGGAAGAGGCAGAGGATGAGTTGACGGATCTCGTGAATTTCTTCGCCGAAGGATTTTCTGCGTCGACCTATGCGTGTCCATCGAAGTTCTACCGGGTAGGGCCGCGCTGTGTGCCATGCCCGGACATGACGACCTCAAATGCCGGTGCCTCAGCACTTGCGGACTGCCGTCCCTTCAACACCTATTTCTTCGTCATCAAGGATGCGTCGCTCACCTATGAAGCTCGTACCAATGCCGCGGTCGGCGGCATGCGCGGGGCGCAGCCAAACGCCATTGATATCTACGGCGCGGTGACCTACTACAAGATCCGCGGAATGGCCCTGCAGCCCAACGAACTGGTGTGGAACCAGGACCCCGCTCTGGGCCTGCAGGTGGAGCGCTGCGACCAGGGTCTCAACTGCTTTTCCGCTGAGGCGTTCCGCCGCCAACTCTCTTCGGTCCTTGGCGGCCGAGTCACTCCCAACGAGGTCCGTCTCACGAAGCCGTACACATGCCTCAATCGCCCGGAGCATCTTTCGCCAGCTGCGGCGCGATTCGACCTCTGCGGGCCCTGGCCCGGTCTCCCGCCGACTCCGGACCTCAGGGAGTGTGCATGCGGCGCACAAGACGGCCAGGAAAAATGCTTCTGGACTCTTGCTCCCGCCATGATCTCTATTTACATAGGAGGTGAAACAGACAATGACCCTGTGGAAGTTGGAACACCTGCTGAGTGTGCACAGCACACATTAGAATCTTCATCGGGAAACTCCTTCACGTACCACCCAGACACCGGACAGTGCGTTCCGCGAATTGTTGACGACATCACCAAGTTCGGCGTCGGTATGTGCTCCTCGCGCTCTCCTTTGTGCGTGGAGCAAGCACTCGCCGTCTCGCAGGTTATCACGGCCAACCTCAACCCCGGGGCCCAGCAATACTGGTTCACCGAAGACAAATCTACTTGCGCGATTACCTCATCAGTCGACGGCAAGTGCTCGAGCGCTCGGCCACTTGCGGCACCGTCCGACCTTTCATACCTGATGGTCAACTTGCACGCGGAGACTGCGGCAGAGCTGGAACATGCGGACAGCGTTTTGGTGAGCGGAGAGCTCGGTAGCGCCATGGCACGACGTGAGCTGCTGGATCGTTACCGCATTACGCAGGTGCTGCGCGCGTCAGACAAAGACCCTGCTCGTGCCCCAGAAGGCACTGCATCGCGTGAACGCTCTCTTCTCGAGGCCGGCAACCTTCGTGCCGACAGTGCGTTCGCACTTGAAAGCTCTTCCTTTTGCCCAGCTAGTGACACTGCTGTGTGCCTCACCGAGCAATTCGATGTATCGCCAGACTTTTTGCCCTCCTGCCGATGGGACACGAATGCGGCAGAGTACCTTCTTCTCTGCCGTGGCGCGCCAAAGGGCGTGTCGCTGGTGCCGCGCTGCAACCGCCAACGCGCGTTGGCGCCTGTGTGTTTGACAGGGCGGCTGATTGACGGGCTGCGTGCGAGCGGGATACCAATGGAAGCAGGTACGTACGTGGAGGAGCGATTCACGACGCGAACCGACGATAAGCTGAACGTGCCGGTGCTTCTGACTCGCATCGACGTGTCGCTGGTGCCTGACACCGGAGGGAATGGCCGTGTTCTCGCGCTCGCCTTCTCTGACGGCTCGGTGCAGAACATCTCGCTTGCTGCGTCGTCGTCCCAGAATGCATTAACATGGAGGCAGGTCGTGTACCTCCGCCCGGTTGTCACGCTTTTTGTGCGTGCTACGGTGTGGCCCGCAGACGCGGGCACAGAAGCCGCCAGCGCCGGGACTGTACAGCTTTCGGGACTGCTGCCGCACGGGCAGGAGCTTTCCGAGGCCCTCGATTCGGCGCAGACAGTCAATTTCTTTGCCCCGGGGTACCTCGCCTCCGCCAGCGAAGCGCCGTACCAGTGTCCGGCCACAACATTCCGCGCGGGCGCGGGATCTGGCACTGCACCGGGACTGTGCGGCGAGCAAGGCGTGGTCGGGGAGGGCGCGGGATGTTCATGCACCCCGTGCGCATATCCTCTCATGTCGCTACCCGGAAGCACACACGAGGGCAACTGTACTTGCCCGTCGTGCGGCGACGGGCGCCTTTCCTGGCAGAGCAATGAGCAGTGTGATGACGGAAATATCGTGAGCGAGGACGGTTGCTCGAGCGATTGCGTGATCGAGCAGTTGCAGCTGTGCCAGGGGTCGAAAGACGCAGAGGGAATTGGGCAGATCTTGCAGTCCTATACGCAAAAGGACGTCTGCCAGCGCCTCGGCTCCGAATGGACAGACTACGGCCAGGCGCCCTTCAAGCCGCGTTACGGTGCAGGCGCTGTGGTGCACAACAGAGCGATGTGGATCGTCGGAGGTGTGGGCGAAGCACAGGGTGAATTCTTCAATGATGCGTGGTTCGAGGATTCGAATGGTGGCAAGTGCGAGGCCCAAGAGCCAGATGATTCGTGCGCGTATGCGGGGCCCAGCGGGCTCACGCCGCTTAACTGGGGGCTTGCAAAGCGCCAGACTCTGCGCAACTCGGACGCGGCGTACGTTGATGCGGGTGCCTTTCCTCCTCGAGGATTCTTTGCCGTGGTCTCTTGGAGGGGCTTCATATATCTCTCCGGCGGCGCCGACCGCAGTAACTGGCAGACCCTTGCGCCGGCCAACGACACTGTGACATGCGCACGTGTGAATGCCGTACACGAGTGCCGCCTGAATCGAGCATATCAAGACGTGTGGAGGTCACTGGGAGTTCCGAACGGGTCTTCAGCAGAGATCGAGTGGAGCAAGGTCAAGGATCCTGCGCCGTGGCAGGAGAGGGCGATGCACTCGATGGTGGTGTACAACGACTCGCTCTGGCTCTTCGCGGGGCTGCGCCTTTCTCTCGGCACGGCAGAGATCGGAGAGCAGGCGCTCAAAGACGTGTGGCGCTCATTAGACGGCATGGAATGGACTCAGGTAGCAGGCGACTGTCCCAACTGCCGGCAGACGCAGTGGAGTATGGCGCGCGCGGACTCGACCGTTGCCGCAATCGGTCGATATGGGCAAGCGGCGACCGTTGCTCTCAATCGCATCTACATGATGGGCGGTGCGGAGATCGTTGGGGCGAAAACTCACTATCTAAACGACGTTTGGCGTACAGCGGATGGCGTCGACTGGGAGCTCATAGTGCGGCATGCCGAGTGGGGCGGGCGCTTTCTCTCTCAGTCGCTTGTCTACCAGGACTCGCTCTGGGTCATTGGTGGCCAACGCTGTGGAAACTCCACCGCTAAGAACCAAGGCGAATACGAGCGGGTACAGGAGTGCACACGTGCGGGGAGCGGAGAGATGCCGTTACACTATGGCGACGTGTGGGTGTCGACGGCGGACGGCTCGAAATGGAGTCTCGCTACTGCCAGTGCTGAATGGGCCGGCAAGTCCGCGCATGCGCTGCTCATGTGGAATAACCAAGGATACAACCCGCCTGCGGAGGTCGAGCGCAAGGCGCTCTGGATCCTGGGCGGGCAGAGCGGCTTCCAGACCGCATCCAACTCCACGCTCCTGAGTTACGAATTCTAGCGGGAGTTGCGCGCGATCCGCTCTTGCGCGGTGCACCTGTGCTGTGGTGTGGTCTTTTTTGTACATATCTGCGCTTATAGCTGTCACAGCAATCGCAGCGACAACAGCTGATGACATCGCCAAAACACTTACTGGAAATGGTCCCTCACCCTTGCGCCTGCGATCCCGGACGCTGCACCTTCCCGGTCTCTCCTCTCCCGCCCCCTGCGCCATTCCCTGACCCGTGCCCTCCTCGGCGTATCTGATTCCGCCAGACGTCTGTAGCCGTCCGACTCATTCCTCGCCCAGGCCACCTCTGATCCCGCTCGCGTGCGTCCGATCACGTTACACTGCTGGGGCAAGGGAGCGGAGTGACTACTTCTCCCCGTGCACGCGCCTGAAGGCATCGCCAGACGCCGAAGTCTCTTCGCTTCCTTCCGCGCAGAATCCTCT
>Ga0209309_10004162_pt1 | contig 12087 bp, 13 predicted proteins | sample COGITO_mtgs_1204_2_FD_184807 | JGI IMG/M metagenome (GOLD analysis project Ga0209309, IMG submission 184807) | Pelagic marine microbial communities from North Sea - COGITO_mtgs_120412 (SPAdes) (version 2) | ecosystem: Environmental > Aquatic > Marine > Epipelagic ...
AGATATCTCATTCAATAATTCTCCCCTATAATTCTGAAAAGTAGAATCGGCAAAAGTAGGATGCGCTCCAACTCCTTCTCTAATTTTTAGGATGTAAACATTATAATCTACCTCATTACGAGTTACAACCTTTGTTTCTAAAAGATCTGAATCTATAAGAGCAGTTTTATCTGAATTTACACCTGCAATAGAATCAAATTTTATTCTATAATCAAAACCTTCAGAAGGGTTTTCAAAATCTTCCTCGTTATAAAAATGTGTTTGTAAATAGGCAATTAAAGCTTCATCATCTTCTATAGCTTGTTCCCCACGATCTCTAACAGGAACTGCTTCCGGTCCAGTATCGTCGTCTTTTTTACAGGATATTATAGAAATGCTTGTAAGCATCATTAAAATAAACAACTTTGTCAATCTCATCATTAGCTAAATTTAAGGCCGCAAGATACAATAATCTTGTATTTTTGTTTAAGATTTAGACAGTTTTAAGAAGCTAATATGAGAGTTGATAAGTTTTTGTGGTGTGTGCGATATTTCAAAACAAGAAGTTTAGCTACTAACGCATGCAAACAAGGGAAAATAAAAATTAAAGGAGCAAATGTTAAACCTTCTAGAGAGGTGTTTCCGCAAGATAAAATTACTGTTAGAAAGAATCAAATAAATTACGAAATAGAAATTCTAGACGTTCCAACAAGTAGGTTGGGCGCTAAATTAGTAGGGTTATATATAAATGATATTACTCCGAAAGAGGCTTTTGAAAAATTAGAACTACTAAAGTATTCGAAAGAGTATTATAGAAAGAAAGGTGTGGGAAGACCTACTAAAAAAGACAGGAGAGATATAGACGATTGGCTTGATGATAAGGAAGAGGGAAAAGAAATAGAAAAGGAAGAAGGAAAGGAATGACTTTAGACGAAAACTATTGGGCAACTCGCTACAAAGAAGATAGGATTAAATGGGATGTTGGTGAAATTACTACACCAATTAAGGAATATATAAATCAGATTTCTGATAAATCCTTAAAGATCTTAATTCCCGGTGCCGGGAATTCTTATGAAGCTGAATATTTACATCTACAGGGTTTTAAAAATGTTTATGTTTTAGATCTTGCCCGCGAACCGCTGAAAAATTTAAAAAAGCGAGTACCAGGTTTTCCTAAAGCTCATTTATTAAAACAAGATTTTTTTGAACTAGAACAATCCTTTGATCTTATTATTGAACAAACCTTTTTTTGTGCTTTAAATATTAATTTAAGACCTCACTACGCAAAAAAAATAAGCTCCTTATTAAATGATGATGGAAAAATAGCAGGGCTTTTCTTCAATTTTAAGCGCACCAAATTTGGACCTCCTTTTGGCGGTAATAAAGAAGAATACTTAAATTTATTTAAACCTTATTTTGAAATTATTAAACTAGAAGAATGTTATAATTCTATTCCTCCAAGAGCTGGGAATGAATTGTTTTTTATCTTTAAAAAAATAAAATAGTCTATGCCAACCATCAACAAGATTCTTAACAACGAACAAATTCAGCATAAAATAAAACGTATTGCTTATCAGATTTATGAAAGCAATGTGGACGAATCTGAATTAATTTTGGCAGGAATAGCTAAGAATGGATTTGTTTTTGCCAACAGACTTAAAGAAGTTTTAGAAGAAATCTCAGATATTAAGATCACCTTATGCGAGGTGAAGCTAGATAAAAAAAAACCCTTAAATGGTGTAAAAACCTCTTTACCTACAACTGCTTATCAAGATAAATCTATAGTCTTAATAGACGATGTACTTAATTCTGGAACCACATTGATCTATGGGATTAAACACTTCTTAGAAGTGCCGTTAAAACAATTTAAAACAGCTGTTCTGGTAGATCGAAGTCATAAAAAATATCCTGTAAAAGCAGATTTTAAAGGGATTTCACTATCCACCTCATTAAATGAAATGGTGAAAGTTAATTTTACAAAAGGAAAAGATAAAGTAGAATTACTTTAATTTTTCTTCGATTTCGTTTGCAATTTCTTTTGGGGATTTATTCTCCACATTTACCACAAAATCTGATTGATTATAGTAATAACCTCTTTCAAAAAGATGTTTTCTCACAAAGTCTTCAAGATCGTTTTCAGTTTCTAAATGACTAATCAATGGTCGTTTTGCTTTTTCTTTGAATAATCTTTTTACCAAAAAATCTACAGAAGCTTTTAAATATACCATTTTAGACTCTGGAAAGTTTTTTATCAGTTCTAAATTGATTCCGTAGCATGGGGTTCCACCACCCAAAGCAACAATTAAAGAAACTGGTTCTTCCAAGACATCTTCCAATATTTTAGTTTCCAGTTTTCTAAAATATAATTCACCTTTTATTTTGAAAATCTCAGGGATTGTCAATTCTTCAATAAGTGAAATTTGTTCGTCCAAATCTATTATTGGAAGGTTTAATTTTGATGCTAATTTTTCTGAAACTACAGATTTGCCTGAGCCCATGTATCCTGAAAGAAATATTTTCATGCTGAAAAAGAGGTGTTTAGATATTAATTTAAAACATTTGCAAATTTATATCAAATTCCTCTTGAAAAATAAATTAATGATAGTATATTTGCACCCGCATTTGCAAAACAATGCAAGTAACGATTTGGTAGCTCAGTTGGTAGAGCATCTCCCTTTTAAGGAGAGGGTCCTGGGTTCGAGCCCCAGCCAGATCACTTAATTTTTTGGAATTATTTCCAATACGTTCTTTATAAAAAACCGATTTGGTAGCTCAGTTGGTAGAGCATCTCCCTTTTAAGGAGAGGGTCCTGGGTTCGAGCCCCAGCCAGATCACTACTTTTTTAAGTTCTTTTATTCTAGTCTCTACTAGGATTTATTTTTTTACAGCCTTTAGAAATTTAATTTCTAATCGCGCATTTGCCCGGGTGCTGGAATTGGTAGACAGGCATGGTTGAGGGCCATGTGTTCATTAGGGCGTGCGGGTTCAAGTCCCGCTCCGGGTACTTTATCCTTCCTGAATTATATCCATATTTTTAGATAAATAAAGATTTAGATCTAGTCGATAACTTGGTTAGCCTAAATACTCGAAATTTTAATCGAATTACATTTTTTTTATTCTCTATTTCTTTTTCCTGAAGAATTCTTTTACAAACCTGAAGCTCAATGTCGGTGAAACATTTAAAATCTGCACAGAAATTCATTTAAATACAAAATTTACTAGGCTTCTAACTGAGACTAAAAATTTTACACAAGAATTTTTGCAGGTATTTAAAATAAAATACCAGATACTTTTCTGAGGAAGTGCACAGAAAATGATAGAAATATAACAGGAAATCTTTTTTTTAATATTCCTGTAATATTATTGAATCTTTGTTGTTTATTCTTTCGTTTCCGCTACTGTATCTAACGCTGGTTTTTCAATTGTTTCTGAAACTTTCCAACCTGTAGCATACATCCATTGAGACATTTTTGTAAGCTTAGAAATATCAATTTTATCAGCCTCATCTGCAGTAGTATGATAATCTGGATGAAGAAGGCTAGTAAAGAAAATAGACGGTATAGTGGTTTCTGCGTATGGCAGATGATCACTTCTATAATACCAAAATTCAGGATGATCTTTCGCATCCCAAGAAGTATCTACTTTAAATTTGGTTATTTCGTTATTGGCACTCATCGCCATATTTACCAATTGGGTTGAATTTTTATGAGGTTCGATGGAACCTAGTAATGCAGCAGAATTGCCGTCATTTCTTCCAATCATATCACCATTTATTACAGCTACAATATTTTCCTTCTTAATAGTGGGATGTTGCACAAAATACCTAGAGCCCATTAGTCCGCGTTCTTCGGCCCCGTGCCATACGAACAATGCACTTCTTTTTCCTGGCTGTTTCTCCCAAGCTCTACCAATGGCGAGCAAAGCAACACTAACCGAAGCATTATCATCGGCTCCATTCCAAATAGAATCCCCTTTAACGGGCTCTCCTACCCCATCATGATCATGATGTGCGCTAAAAAGTACATATTGATCTTTTAATTGAGGATCTTTCCCATCTGATTTAGCAATTACATTAACCGATGGATATTCGTACTTATTAACTCTGATGGTTGCCTTTAATGAAGCATTTCCTTTTTTTAATTCCTCTTCATAAGAAGGAGTTACTAAAAATATAGGGGTATCATTCTCGTCATTTTTAAATTCACTCTTTTTGAGTTCATATTTTCCATCCTTAAATCCATGACCAAAGAAACCAATTTTAGAATTTGCGGTAGAATCTGCAACAAGAATGACTGCAGAGACTTCTTGACGCTTTAAAATAGTTGATTGTTGGCGAATAGCCCCAAGCGCATATCTATATACCCAAAGACTCATTCCTTCTGCTGGAAGCTTATCCGGAGGCAGTAATTTCATTGCAACTATTTTATTTTTAATATTAGAAGTAGTATCAGCAAGGGAATTAAGCCATACTAGATCGCCTTTTACACTAGTTTCTACAGGAGAAACTTGATAAATATCTTTCCATAATTTTAAATTTTCTCCGTTGAGCTTTACTTCGCTGTTATTAGCCACAGTAGTTCTGTGCAAAGGGAAAAATTGAAAATATGTTCCATTGTCCCCAGCGGGTTTTAAACCGGCATCGGCAGCTCTTTTTGCTATCCAAGTAGCAGCATTCAACTCATCTACAGTACCTGCCCTTCTTCCACGCATTTCATCGCTAGCTAAATAATAAATGTCGCTTTTTAGATCTACCTCTGTTATGGCCGAAAGAGCAGGGGGATTTTGTGAGTAAGCATAAGAAGAAATAATACCTGTTAGCAGGAGTAGTGGAATCTGCATATTTTTAAGCATAGCTAATTATTTAAGATTGTTTAATTTAGAAAGAAATACAAATAAAGATTCTTTTTAAAATGTTAAATCTGCATTACTTCCCTTCAATGCACTTAAATAATATTGGGAGATTCGTTTTATGCACTATATATTTTATTTAATATTTAAGATGGATTCCTTGACCCACAAAGGAAATTCGCTCTAGGTAAAACTTTATATTATTCTAAATTCTATTTTATATATAATTACTTCTTGAGAGTCCATTTCTCAACAACGTAAGTTTCGGTCACTTTATCATATAAATTCTGATTGTCTTTATCCCACAACAACCATACGACCGGTATAATTAAAAATCCGCCTAAATATTTCAATAATTCACGAATTGCTCCATCGGAAGCATGGTTATACTTTTCTCCAGATTTTGCCGAAATAACTTTTAATCCTAAAAGTTTATGTCCCAAATTTCCAGAAAATAATGGATAAAAAATAAAGCCTGTTGTAATGGACATTAAAGCTGAATAAAGAAACTCTGCTATATTTATCTCTCTATTCAAATAATCGTCTATAGAATTCCCTATAATTACATAATAGATCAAAACTAGTGTCAAGTATATAAAACCTTCTAGCATATGAGCTAACAATCGCTTGCCCATAGATGCTATTCTGTACTGATATTCTGGTTCTATTTCCATAAATTCTTCAATTAGCTAACTACTGTAATGTGGGCGAAAATAGAATATTAATAGCAAAGCTCACATTTTTACGTTAGCAAAAAATCAGTTTTAATCTGAAGTTATTACTAATTGATTATGAAAATATTTTTGTTTAACTTTTTTTATAAAATATTAAACATTTAACATAATCATAGAATAACCGCCTAATTAATTTATGTAGATTTGCTAATATTGCTTTAAGCACCTATATGGAACATATTAAACAGAATTTCAGCATAAAAGACTTAGAACATCTAAGCGGAATTAAGGCCCATACTATTAGGATATGGGAAAAGAGATATAATATCCTTACTCCAAATAGAACTGAAACAAATATTAGAACTTACGATCTAGAAAATCTTCAGAAGATATTAAACGTTACTTTCTTAAATGAACATGGCTATAAGATCTCCAGAATAGCCAAACTTACAGATTCAGAAATTTGTAAAATGGTTAAAAATGTAGCTGCAACTGCCAGCGAACAAAACAGAGCCTTAAATTCTTTTAAAATTGCAATGATTAATTTTGACACGGATCTGTTTAATAAAACATATTCGCATCTTCTCGAATCAAAAAGTTTTAGAGAGATTTTTATGGAAATATTTATTCCATTACTAAATGAAATTGGTCTTTTATGGCAAACAGATACTATAAATCCTGTTCATGAACATTTTCTAGTAGGTTTAATCAAACAAAAGCTTTATCTCAACATAGCACAATTGGAAGTTAATAATGGCTATAATGATGGAGAACTGTATGTATTGTTTTTACCTGAAAACGAAATTCACGATCTGGGAATCTTATATTTAAACTATGAATTGAATTTTCATAAAAAGAAGACTATCTACTTAGGTCCAAGTATGCCATTAAAAGATATGAGATACATTTTAGAAATTCATCCCAACCCAAAATTTATAAGCTATCTAACTATTGTTCCAAAAGATTTTTCTGATTTTATTAAAGAATTTGATGACACTTTAGGGAAAAACATAAAAATGGAATTAAATCTCTTTGGAAGCAAAATACAAACTATAGAAACTAACACTTTACCTAAGAATATCAAAGTTTTTAAATCTATACCCGAGTTTACTAATCAATTTTTAGATTAATGAACAAATCAGTAAGTATAATTGGATCTGGTTTTGCTTCTCTTGCAGCGGCTTCTTATTTAGCCCGCGATGGTTATAAAGTTAGAATTTATGAGAAAAATGAATCTTTAGGCGGTAGAGCTCGACAATTCAAAAAAGATGGTTTTACTTTCGATATGGGACCCTCTTGGTATTGGATGCCAGATGTGTTTGAACGTTTCTTTGCAGATTTTGATAAGAAACCATCAGATTATTACAATTTAGATAAATTAAGCCCAGCTTATAAAGTTTTTTTTGAGGAAGGAAAAAGTATTACTATTGAAGATACACTAGAAAAAATTTGTATAGCTTTTGAAGCTGAGGAAGTAGGAAGTTCCAAAAAGTTAAAGAAATTCATAAATCAGGCTCAAAGCAATTATAACATTGCCATTAAAGATCTTGTTTATAGACCAGGGGTTTCTCCATTAGAGTTAATTACTCCAGCAACAATAAAAAAGATAAGTCAGTTTTTTGGCACTATTTCATCAGATGTAAGAAAAGAATTTAAAAACAAAAATCTTATTCAGATATTAGAGTTTCCAGTTTTATTCTTAGGAGCTAAACCTAGTGATACCCCATCCTTTTATAGTTTTATGAATTATGCCGATTTCGGTTTAGGAACCTGGCAACCAAAAGGAGGAATGCATGCTGTAATTCAAGGAATGGTAACTCTTGCCAAATCATTAGGAGTGGTTATGCATACAAATGCTTCAGTAGAAAAAATAAATGTAGAAAATGGAATTGCTAAAAGTATTCTAGTTAATAGCGAAACGATTACTGCAGATATAGTTCTAGCGGGTTCAGATTACCATCATACTGAAACGCTATTGGATCCAGCCTATAGGCAATACTCAGAAAAATACTGGAACAAAAAAACCTTTGCGCCTTCCTCTTTACTTTTCTATGTAGGCTTCAGCAAAAAATTAAAAAATATAGATCATCATAATTTGTTTTTCGATGTAGATTTTGAAGCACATGCAAAGGATATTTATGATAAACCAAAATGGCCGGAAGAACCACTTTTTTATGCCAATTTCACTTCAGTTACAGACACTTATACTGCCCCTGAAAATTGTGAAAATGGATTTTTTCTTATTCCGTTAGCTCCGGGACTAAAAGATACCGAAGCTTTAAGAGAGCAATATTTTGATAAAATTATTAATAGATTTGAAAAACTAACAAACCAGCAAGTAAGAAAATACGTTATATTTAAAAAATCGTTTTGTGTAAACGATTTTATTAAAGAATACAATAGTTATAAAGGAAATGCATATGGAATGGCTAATACGCTGCTACAAACTGCATTTTTAAGACCAAAGTTAATGAGCAGTAAAGTTAAAGGCTTGTTTTTCACCGGACAACTTACAGTTCCTGGCCCAGGAGTTCCCCCCGCATTAATTTCCGGGAAGTTAGTTTCAGGTCTCATTCAAAAAGAATTTACCCTATGAAATCTATATTTGACTCAGTATCCAGGAGTTGTAGCCAAGCTGTAACTAATGCATATAGCACCTCATTTTCCCTTGCAACTAAAATGTTAGCGCCATCGATTCGTCAGGATATTTATAATATTTATGGTTTTGTAAGATTTGCCGATGAAATTGTAGATTCATTTCATGATTACGATAAGGAAATTTTACTCGAAGATTTTACAATAGACCTATATAAAGCAATAGATAACAAAATTAGTTTAAATCCTATTTTAAATGCTTTTCAGGAAACTGTGCATAAATACAAAATAGAACCTTCTTTATACAATGCATTTCTTAAGAGTATGAAGTTAGATCTACATAAATCCAAATATCTTACTCAAGAAGAATATAAAGAGTATATATATGGCAGTGCAGATGTTGTAGGCTTAATGTGTTTAAAGGTTTTTGTAAAGGGCAATAATAAAAGGTATGATGATTTAAAAGAATCTGCTATGAGTTTAGGATCTGCATTTCAGAAAGTAAATTTTCTAAGAGATCTTAAAGCAGATTTTGAAGATCTTAGCAGAAGTTATTTTCCGGATACAAATTTGGCAGCTTTAGACGAAACCAGTAAACAAAAAATAATTATTGAGATTGAAGCAGATTTTAAGGCAGGTTTAAGAGGAATTGCAAAATTACCTGTTGAAGCCAAATTTGGAGTATACACTGCTTATATTTATTATAGTAAATTATTGACAAAATTAAAAAAAGTACCCTCTTTGGAAATTAAGAACAAGCGCATTAGTGTTCCTAATTATCAGAAAGCAGGGTTACTTGCAAAATCTTACATTTCATATAGATTAAACTTAATATAATGGACACCATATTTTGGATAGTAGTATTTGTAGCTACATTTTTAACAATGGAAGGAATGGCATGGTTTACACATAAATTTGTAATGCATGGCTTTTTATGGAAATTACACCAAGACCATCATAAAAAAGATCATAGCCACTGGTGGGAAAGAAACGATCTATTTTTCGTTTTTTACGCAATTGTAAGTATCACATTCTTTCTTTTATGGAGATACGATGATCTATGGATTGGATTGCCGTTAGGCTTGGGTATTCTAGCTTATGGAATAGCCTATTTCATGGTACATGATATATTTATCCATCAGCGTTTCAAAATCTTCAGAAACGCCGAAAATAGATATGCAAAAGGCGTTAGAAGAGCTCACAAAATGCATCATAAACATTTAGGGAAAGAACATGGGGAATGTTTTGGAATGTTATGGGTGCCTATGAAATATTTCAAAAAATAGTTTTCAAAAAAGCATCGCTACATGCCACAAAAATTTGATTACATCATAATAGGCAGTGGTTTAGCAGGGCTTCAATTAGCTCTTGGTTTTTCTGAAGATCCTTATTTTAAAAACTTTAAAATTGCACTTATAGATCCTTCCAAAAAGGAAACCAACGATAAAACTTGGTGTTTCTGGGAAAAAGGAAAAGGAAAATGGGATTCGCTTATTACCAAATCTTGGAATTCAGGGAAATTTATATCTTCTTTTTGCGATCTAGATCTTCAGCTTCAGCCATATTCTTATAAAATGCTGAAGTCTATCGACTTTTATAACTATGCTAAGGAGCTTCTAAAAAAGAATTCCAATTTCTATTTTATTCAAGACGAGATCAAAAATATAGAAGAAGTTAATTTAATTGCAATAGGAAATATTGAAACTTATAAAGCTGAACATTTTTTTGATAGCAGAATTTCTTCAGCTTATATAGAAGACACTAAAAGCACTAAAATATTTCAGCATTTTAAAGGTTTACATATTAAAACACCAAAACCTGCTTTTGATGATTCTTTTTTTACAATGATGGATTTTCGCGTTAAACATCGAGAAAGCACCAGTTTTACTTATATCCTTCCAACTTCTCCTTCAGAAGCATTAATAGAATATACATTTTTCACCCCCTTTTTAACTGAAGAAGCTATTTATGATGAATACCTAGAAGCTTATATCAAGAATATTCTGAAATTAAAAGAATATGAAATTATAGAAACTGAAAAAGGAGTAATCCCTATGACAGATTATGCATTTCACAAAGAAAGTAATTTAAGTATTACTAAAATTGGAACTGCCGGATCTTGGGTTAAAGGCTCTACTGGTTATTCATTTAAGCATACAGAAAAAAAGGTTGCCAAAATTATAAGCAATTTAAAAAATGGTAAAAAGGTAGATCATTCTCTATTAAATTTAAGAGCTAGATGGTACGATGCAATTTTCTTAGATGTTTTAGCTAGAAGAAATGATCTTGGAGAAAAACTTTTTTCAAAATTCTATAAAAAGAATAGCACCGAAGAAATATTTGAGTACTTAGATGAAGAAACTGGCTTAGAGCAAGAAATAAAAATCATGCTAAGCATCTATCATCCCGAATTTCTAAGATCTTTTTTTAGAAAATTATTCTAGAAGCAATTTATCTATAGTTTTCCTCACGCTTTCACTGTTCCAATCTGCAGCGCCTACTTTTTTAATAACAATAGCTCCATTTTTATTAATAAGATAGGTTGTTGGTAATGTATTTCCATTTAAAGGATTTGGAGGCTCACTTAAAGGCCTATAAGCAGGAATTGTATAATTTTTTCTATTAAGGAAACCACGAACGGTTTCATGATCTTCTGAAGAAACATATAAAAAAGTGATCTTATCCTTATAGTCTCTATATAGCAATTCGAAGCTTGGCATCTCTGCAATGCATGGTGGGCACCAAGTTGCCCAAAAATTTACCAGAATCACTTTATCTTCCAACTTAGAAAACTCCAATCTATCCTTATTGTTTTTTTCCAAAACCCAGTTGTAATCTGCTAAAACATCTCGTTCCTCCTCTGAAGTTACAGAGGGGCTAAAAGCCAACAATTTATTTACAAAGATTTGAATTGGTTTTCTTGTTCCGGGAATGATCATTGCTAAAATTATTACCGCAATAATAATATTAGACCACTGATTTTTAAAAAGCTTCATTAATAGTAAATTGTTTTAACTAATTGGAATTCTAATATAACATCCCAAAGTTAAGACCTATTTATTAAGAGCACTAAGTTTTTTGTTCATTTTGAATAATTCTTGTTTCAAAAATTCTATGGCTTCTTCCATATTCTGGATTTTACCCTTAGAAGCAATTTGATGGTGAGGTAAAAGCACACTACTTATTTTCCCCCTTACAATCATTGCTTGATAGATATCAGATTTATTAATTTTATGATTGGCTTCAGGTTCATGCTCATTATCACTTTCAAGAAGCAAATAATCTTTATTGTTATCCAAACGGATACGTTTAATTAAAATTCCGTTTTCAGTAATTAATAAAATTAAACTACCATCTAAGATATTATCTATTTTAGGTTGATCTTGACAGATAATAATATCTCCCGAAAGCAATGTAGGAGACATGCTTTCTCCTGTAACCTCAAAGAGTTTTTGTTCTATCGCAGGGTTAAATCCTGGAATTCTATACCAATCTGAAACTTCAAAACTATTCTCTTCATGAAAATTTTTAATAAAACCAGCATGAGCTTGAGCTCTAATTAAAGGTATAAATCCATTTGTAGGATCCATTTTTATCAAAAATTTTTCTCCTTTAAGAATATAATCTGTAGTTACATTATAGAGTTTACTTAGATTAATAATATGGTTTACCGCAATTCCATTTTGAGAGTTTTCGATTAAAGAATATGCAGCTTGCGATATAAATAATTTTTCGGCCACAAGAGATTGGGAAAAAGCATTTTTCTTTCGAAGTACCTTAATTCTATCGCCAATATAAGATCTCTTACTCAACATGATTTTTTATCTTAAAAAATGATTTTAGTGCAGAGGATTCAGAACGAAGGTCGACTAATAAAGAACAGGGATTTAGGTTTATAATTAAAAATAATATAAAGCAATGAGAGCAGGACTTGTGATGTTAATATTATGTTAAATAATATTTATAAATTTGATTAATTATCACCCCTCAT
>Ga0209309_10004169_pt1 | contig 12080 bp, 6 predicted proteins | sample COGITO_mtgs_1204_2_FD_184807 | JGI IMG/M metagenome (GOLD analysis project Ga0209309, IMG submission 184807) | Pelagic marine microbial communities from North Sea - COGITO_mtgs_120412 (SPAdes) (version 2) | ecosystem: Environmental > Aquatic > Marine > Epipelagic ...
AATCTCCTGAATCTTCATCTTCAGATGGCGTCGGGTCTTCCGAACTTCCCGAATCTTCATCTTCAGATGGCGTCGGGTCTTCCGAATTTCCTGAATCTTCATCTTCAGATTCCTCCTCTTCTTCCTCTCCGTTGGCAGCAACTGCAGATTTGGTTTTGCTCGAGTGATGTTTTTTACCGACCTTTGCTTCTTCGTCCTCATCGTCTTCATCGTCATCGTCCTCCTCTTCTGCAGCTTGTTCAGTCTCCGCCACATCTTCGTTCGTCGGATGAACAGTAGTATCGATAACATCGTGAACTTCGTCGTCAATATCTTTATTGGCTTCATCGATTTGATCCAAACCTTCCGTGATCTCTTCTTGCGAATCTTCAACCTTTTCGGAAAAGTGTTCAATAGCTTTATCGACATGGGCAGTATACTCGTCGATGTGTTCAAAGGTGGCCGCCGTGGTGTCTTCCTCTTCTTCTTTCGGCGGGCACGATTTCGGTATTCCGTCGTGGTGGCAATCAGGTGCGTCATCATCTCCCGAATTTCCCGAATCTTCATCTTCAGACGGCGACGGGTCTTCCGAACTTCCCGAATCTTCATCTTCAGATGGCGTCGGGTCTTCCGAACTTCCCGAATCTTCATCTTCAGATGGCGTCGGGTCTTCCGAACTTCCCGAATCTTCATCTTCAGATGGCGTCGGGTCTTCCGAATTTCCTGAATCTTCATCTTCAGACGGCGTCGGGTCTTCCGAATCTCCCGAATCTTCATCTTCAGATGGCGTCGAGTCTTCTTCATCATCATCTCCCTCGTCATCATCTTCGCCACCTTGGCCAGTAATCTCGTTCCATGTATTATTAACTTGTTGAAAACCATCTTGAACCACATCCGTTACGTTACCCGCAGCTGCCTCAGCTTGCTGCGCCGCCTCGTCGACGCTGTCTTGCAAGTTCTGGTTGAACTTTTGCGTATCCGCGACGACGGTTTTGTCGTTCATGGCGCCAGAAACAGAACCAGAAGAAGGTTTCTTCGAGCTCATCTCTTTTCTGCCAACTTTCGAAACAGACATTGTCTGCGCGGCGTGTCCTTCCGGCCACGCCGCGCACGGCCCCGTCGCGTACATCTTCACCTGCGCTTTCGACGTCGTGCATTGCACCGAATCCAAAAGCTTCTCAGCTTCGCTCGAGCCTAATTTTGCACTCGGGCACTGCGGAATCGCGCTCAAATCCCCGCACTTTTCCGCCAACGCCGACGATGTCCCGAGACCGAACACTCGCATCGACGAGCTGCCGCTCGCGATCGCTATCACTCCACCGGCGAGACCGACCGTCAAGAGGGCGATTTTACTCGCCGTGGCGAATTTCGTTTGCTTCTCTCTTTTTATCAAAGGCGCATCTTCCGTGGAAGAATTGACGACTCCGTAGACGCGCATGTTAATTGATTTATTATTATTACGTCGCAAAACAACACGTTTGAACGTTTAAACTCTCGAAGCGTTGTTTTTCCCGTGCGTGTGTGTTTTGTGCAATATTCGATTCGAACGAAAGGGTGTTGAAATTGCTCAGGAACCCTAAACTAGTATTTGACTAAAACCTCTCTATCTGCTACTCTCTATCATAACTACTACCACCAATACGAGACGCTGATGCTGTTCGAAACGCTTTTCACGAAGTGCCACCACCCTTTGGGAATGAAGAGCGCGTCACCGGCGTCGAGTTGGACGTCGTAAAAAGGTCTCCGATAGAGCCTCGGGAACGCTCGAGGAGAAAAAGAAGCGAGCGAAATATCGCCCGCTTTGGAGGTGTTGGTGAGTTTGGTGTTTTCTGTGGAGGAGGCGGTGTACGGGTACATCGTGGTCGTCGTTGTCGCGTTCTGGTTCATTGCGTTTTCGTCGTCGTCGTCGTCGTTATCGTCTTTGTCTGTGTCCGTATCTAACGGTTTCCAGAGACGAACGCGCTTGGCGCCACAAATTTGGACAAACAAGTTATCTCGAGGGTCCGTGTGCGGCGGAGAGACCGTGTTTTTCGGACCTATCCAAAAATTCTTCGCGACGATGTTTATCTTACTTCCACCGTTTGCTTCGTCCTCCTCTTCCTCTCGAAAACAGCCGTGGACGTACTCTGGTTCGCGGATATCCTCTAAAAGTTTCGGAAATTGGTCTGCGAGCGTTTGCTGCGCTAAATAAGCGCCGCATTTGTCATCCGTCATGTGCTTTAAAAGAAACTCCTCGAACGTCACGACGTTTATTTTCCAGTTTTCGCTCGAATACGAGCTTCCAAATTCTACTGGCACGGCTCGAGCGCCAAAGTTGTCGAGGAAATACGAGGGATCTTTCCACTTCTCGTGGGCAGGCCAATGCGTGCAAAAGCGTCGCATGGCGCATGGTTTCTTTGGCAAGTAAAACTGCGTCATGAAGGTCTCCAACGATAGCGGTTCCTTGAATTTAGGCACTTTCAACGGTGGCTGTCCTCCTCTGTCTTTCTCGAGTATCGGAAATAAGACGTTCTTTTCTTCTTCTTCTTCTTCCTCTTCCTCTTCGCTTGCTTCTCTCTTTCGTTTCTTCCCATCGTCCTCTACGTCTTCCTCGCTCGCGTTCTCCACGTCCTCGCATTCAAATCTCCAATTCAGCACTCTCTTATCTCCTTCCCCGACATTCGCATCCATCATCTTTCTCACCTCTTTCAAACGCTCGCTCACTTCCTCCGCGACTTTCGCCAACGTCTTCCCTCCGCCGACGTCGCCCGCGAGCAACGTTCCCACATCCAGCTCTTTTATCACCCTTTTCAACACGCGCTCGACGTATTTCGCTCCCACTTCATCACTCTTCACTCGCGCTCGCGCGTATCTCACGCACATCCGGCAATACGCGAAAATAACCAACCCTTCACCTTCTCGCCATTTATCCTCCGCGTCTTTCCAGTCCCCCGTGTGGAGCTCTTCCCAGACGAAATCTTTCGCGTGTTGCAGTTTGACGAGCTTTGGCGCGAGGCGCGATGCCACGGCCTCGTCGTCATCATCGTCGTCGTCAAATGCCCCCGAAAAATGCGCGGGAGAATACCGCTCGATCGATTCCTTCCCTTCTTTACACCGGCGACGCACGTCTTTCAGCGTTGACGCACCTAAACCGTTAGCGTTGTTCAGGAGAGAATTGAGAAGACGAAGGAGATGTTGTTGACGATTATCATCATCATCATCATCATCGTCGTCGGCGGCGGCAATTGTTGTTGTTGTTGTTGTTGGACCACCGACGACGAGCCATTCGGGAAGGAACTCCTCCTCGGGGTTCATTCGATTTCAATCATAAACGCGAGCGCGTGTAAGAGTACGAGCATCGTTTGGGGAAAAATTCTTCACACGTGCACTCAAAAATGGATGGCAAACCATGACTGATAAAAAGAAGACGACGACGAAGAAGGAACAGTCCCCAGACGGAGAAGACGACGAAGAAAACGACGAGTCCTCGGAACAACGGCATCTTCTTCCCCCAGGTCTGGAAACCGATTGCTTTGACCTCGTTCGCGCGTGGCAATTTCGACGTCAGCAAATTCGTAGGGGGAAATTCGACGAAGAAGAAGAAGAAGAAGAAGGAAAAGAAAAAGACGGAGGAAAAGAGAAGAGGAGAATAAGAGACGCTAAAATCTCGTCGCCTTCGTCGCCGTCGTCGTCGTCGTCGAAACAATGCGGAGGAGGAAAAGAAGAAGAGTCGCCGTTCCAATCGTTTCGATTGCTGTATACCGAACGGAATTTCGACCGAATGTTTCACCTGAAAACAAAGTTTACCAACCCGAACGAACAGCTGCAAAGACTGTTCGACGCGTCGTTGGCGATTTGGGATCTCGCGAACGACCGAGTGTTTCGAAAGAAGGAAGATAAGAGTCCGACGTCTTCGAGTTTGACCGTTGGCGCTTTGTATTTACTCTTCATGTTCTACCGCAGACAACCGCGAAGAGACGTGTTTTTCGTGAGTCGAGGCTATCGAGAGAGAGCGAAGGTGATGGAAGAGGACGAGGAGTTGCCGAAAGCGAGAGTGTACGTGAGTTTAGAGAGAATGAGAGAGTTGCTAGGAGTGTTGGAGAGGTTAGAAGAGGAGGTAGAGCATAATAAGAAGAAAAAGAAGAAGAAGAAGAAGAAGAAGAAGAAGAACAACAAGAGTAGTAGCAACGAGAAAACGGAGGAGGAGGACGAAGATGGTGACGAAGATGACGACGTCGAAGCTGCGCTCGAAACGCTGGCGATTATTAAAGAGATGTTCGCAGATAACGCCTTTATCGTCGGATGTACGCGTCCGCTGACGCAACGAGAGAGACGAGATTTGGTGGAATCGACTAAAGTAGTTGTTAATAACGAGTTATTGGAGGCATACAAGGAGGTACGAGACGAGATGGTATCCCTTGAGAATGGCGGGATCCCGGGCGTGCAGACGTTGCTCGAGCAAACAGAAACGTACGGTAAAGCGTTGGATGCGATTTTGGTTAATAAGCAACGCCCGGTATCGTCGACGTACGCGGCAGGTTATCTCGATCCAGCGAAGAAGATTGGCGGAGCGGTTGATAGATTTGCGAAAAGGTTGGAAGGGAAACTCGAAGAAATTCTGAAAGCGAAACCGAAACAAAAACGCGCGAGGAAGACGCCGACACCAACAGAAACCTCTACAAAGGTTGTCACGACAACGGCTGGTGGTTTAACGGTCGTAAACACGAAGAAAATAACCGTCATTACCAGCGCGAAGGAGGCTCCGATATCGTCGAAAAGGAAAAAAGAGAGACGCGACTTGGAATCCATGCCGGATTACTACGAAAAGGACGAGGGAAACTGATAGCAGTAGAAGCAACAGAGATGATAGGATTAGAGTTTTAATAACTACATATATATTACTGGTATATATCACGCGCTTATGCATTTACAAATTTATAAGAATACACCACAAGTTTACATCGCTTCCACGAAATTCTTCTCTTCTTATTTACTATTTACAGAGAAATCAAGCGTTTGGACGGATCTTTGCAGCTTGATTTCCCGCAAACGCACTCGTCGATTTCTTCAATCATTTCGAATCCGCAATCGCACGATTCGGACGACGGCACGTCTTCCTTTTTCCTTTTTAACGGCAATGGCGCTCGAATCATGACGAGGCCGGCCAGTCGACCGAACCTGTTGCTATTAATACTCGCCAATGTCGTCGTCATCGTCGTCACTCCATCTTCTCCTTCTCCTCTTCCTGTTAATACATTCTCTTCGACTTCGGGAACGCATGCTCTAAAACCGTACGCGTGGTACAAACGTCTCGCTGCCGCATTTTCGCAGTGCACGTGCGTGAACATCTCCCTCGCGCCCCACGAGATGGCTTCGTTTGAAGCAGCTTCAAGCAACGCCTTCGCCGCGCCTCGACGCCGAGCGCGTCGCGCGACAGCTACGTTGTCCACATATACAAACGTTTCCGTTTTGGGACCGCTATTATATCTATTAATGCTATCATTTGTGTTCACAACTCCCGCGGCTGACGACTGGTACCGAGTCGAACTCGATTGCGGATTGTGCCGAATGGAAACGTCCAAGCACCCAATCACCGCTGAGGAGCTATTTCTCAACCTCTCCACGACCAAATGTTCCCCCGAATCATCCGCCACCAAACACACGCACTTTGCGCACGCCGACGTCGGCCTCACCACTCTCTCCGCCAACGCCTTTCTTTCCCTCTGCGCAAACTCTCGGTGAAACGTTGGCGTAAACCGAGGGGGGAACGGCAGCGCTTGTCGTTCCGTAAGATCGTCGTAGAAAGCAGTCGCTCTCAAATTTGCAACCACTTCAAAATCGTCCTCGCTCGTTGCAATCCTCACGTTATCTCTGCCTATAATTTGATCGCCTTTATTCCTACCACCACTCGAAAAAGTCTTCTTCGCCTCTTCCTCCTTCTCCAACATTTTCGATCCCGAAGAATTAGTAGCGTTCAAACCGCCCGAAGGAACGATAGATCCATTCGTAATCTTCGCGATAAATGCCATCCCTTTCTCTGTTCTCGTTTCCTCTTCTTCTTCACTCGTCGCAACTACATCGCTCTCTTCCACGGACAGCGCGTTCAATCTGTTGTTGTTGTTGTTGTTGTTGTTGTTCGTGATATTATTTTTCTTCGCGTTGTTGTTGTTTGACGAATTCGCGGATTTCGTGCCTTTCCTCGCATTTGTCTTTTGGGACGACGTCGTCCCAAGGGACAACAGGGAGGCCGATCCTCCTCCTTTCGAGGAGGCGACCATCATGGTCCTCGCGGCGTTCCCGGCGAACGTTCGAATCGCTCGGTTCACGCTCAGAGGACGCTCTCCGTGGTGAGAAGCGTTCGAAGTCGCCGAGTTCCACCCGGACCAAGACGATGATTTGTTGTTCTTGTTGTCTTGTTGTTCGTGATGATGATGATCTTCCGAGGAAGAATCTTCTTTTTTCTTCTTCTTCCCCGGAAAGGACGACGCGTTCGTCGTCGCTCGGGGAGTAATCGTCGTTTTTCGAAGAATTCTTCTTCGATTAGTATTCTCCGACGAGGAGGAAGAGGGAACGACTGCGAGGACGCGATGACGATGATGCGTCGTCGTCGTCGTCGTCGTCATCATCGCTCTTTATCCTCTGTCTCTCTCTTCTCGACAAATATATAAAGTGTGATATAAAACGCGCGCGCGCTCTCTCTCTCTAATGTCGTCTTCTCTCTCGGAGATACGACTGCCTTTCTCCCCTAAAGTTTGTCCCCTGTTTTGAGAGACGTGGCAACAAAAAAAAAGAAAAATTTTCTGACGTGATTTGTTCTTCCGCTTGCATCTGTGTCGCTCTCTGAACTTCAGCTCTTTTCACCCTCGCGAGTCGACTCATTCTTCGAGACTCTGGTGAGTGCTCTTTTCCACTCCTCTCTCAGTTTCCCCAAAAGTGTTCTTCTTCTCTAAATATAACACACACACAAACAAAAGCGAAAAGCAGCTGAAACGATGATGGCAACGACGACGTTTGCTTCTTCTTTGTCTTCTCCCTCGATCCGTTCTTCGAGTGGCGCCAAGACGTCGATTTCTTCCTCCTTTAATTCCACCACCTCTAAAAAATCATCGACGACGTTCAGTAGAAGAATTCGAGCGAATCTCGGACCGGAACTGAAAACGCAAATCGATAAGTGCGTGACGGAAAATAAAGTGGTCCTGTTCATGAAAGGCACGAAATCAGCGCCGAAGTGCGGGTTTTCAAACACGTGCGTGCAGATTTTACAAAGCATGAACGTGCCGTTTACGGACGTGGACATTTTAGCCAGCGAACAGTTAAGGGTTGGGATGAAAACGTACAGCAGTTGGCCGACGTTTCCGCAGTTGTACATCGGGGGCGAGTTTTTCGGCGGGTGCGACATTACCATGGACGCGTATAAAGACGGGAGTTTGAAGGAGGAGTTGGAACGGGCGATGTTAGAGTAAATTAATAAATCCCCGCGGCGGCGACGCGTTTGTTATATTCCTACTATATTATTATGTGATGAAATGAATTACGTTTTCAACTCGTTTTATGTTATTAATAACATACTTAACAATATTAAGCTTCTATGGCGGCTAACTTCCCCGCTCTTTTCTCCTCTTCCTCTTCCGTGCGTTTACGTTTCTTCACGTGCACGGAAACCGGTTTCCAGGCCTGGCCTTCCCTGCCTTTCGTGCTCTTCGCTTTCTTTTGACAGGTTATCTTCGTGTTCAAATCGGCGTACGTGACGCGATCTTTACCGAAATAAAAGCACACCGTGTTAATATCTTCAGTTTTCACCGCGTATTTGTACTCTCTCACCCAATCGTACTCCGTTCCGTTTTCGTTTTCGTTTTCGTCCAATATCTTTACATTTTCTGCGTTTGCGGCGTCTTTCGGGAGCAGTAACGCGATGAACTTGTCCGGCCGCCCGGCTTCGTCTTCAACCATCATCGGTTTCACCAGCGCTTTTTGCATCGCTTTCTCCTTGAGATTCTCCGCCGCGTCGCTCACGCCTTCCACGTCTAACGTTGGGTCCTCATCAAACGTCAACCTCACAAAGTTTTGCGGCCAAACCTTGAAATCTGGAAACACCGACGTCACCGAGATCGGTTTCAAACTCTTGTTCCTCGGGTGCGTCGCCGTTTCTAAAGTTAACTTCTCCGCCGCTTCGAACGATTTCTTGATCGCCAGGATCTGCTTCTCCCGTTCCGACAACGATTTGTTGTAATCTCTCAAACTCGGATCTAACTTTTCTTCTTCTTCTCTCAACTCTCTTTGCCTTTTTAAAATCAAATTCGACTTTTCCGATATCCCCGTCTTCAACGACAAACCGCCTTCGGAAATGTATTTCGTATTCATCAACCACATCGCTTTATTAACGTCCGGTTTCCTCCCAGTTCCACTCTTCGTCTCCTTATCCTTGGCGGAATCGTTGGCTAATAATATCAAATCGTCCGGGTGAATCTCTCCTTTCGTCCTCGCCGCTCGAAACGCGTCCGAGCCAATCGGGTCCAAATTTATCCCCAAATCTTCCGAAAACATTCTCGTCGATCGCCTCAACTCGTCGTACAGTAAGGCCACGTTATGTTCCGCCATCATGTCGTCGTCTACTAAACTTCCTTTCCTTCGCAATAACTTCCAATCCAACGCCCTCGGCGGCGGTAAATTGTTCCTAAACTGCATCGGGCACAAAAAAGCCGTCTCTCTCTTCAATCGATTCGTTTCGTCCACGACGGTGGTGTCCATCGTCGCTTTCGTTTTTGGCTGTTTCTGCGCGCCCCCGGCGGCGACTTTCTTCTTATTCTTATTCGTACTCTTCGCCTTTGCAGAGGGTGAAGAAGTCGTCGTCTTTTTCTCGTCATTGCTTTTGATCATCATCTTCTTCGCCGCAGAAGATGAATTTGGTGGTGCATTTTTCTTCTTCTCCTCTTCTCCCGGTGGTTCCACGCTCGCGCTTTTCGACCGTCCTCTTCTCAAAGCCACCACTCCTGGGGGTGGTTCCTGCGGGCTCGCGCTTTTCTCTCCTCCTCCTCCTCCTCCTCGCGCGCTTCGCCGCGGAGGCATGATGATTTCTTTTTACTACTAATTTCAATTCAAGCCTCTAGTAAATTCTTTTTTTGGTACGAGAGTGAGGAAAACAAAGAGAGGCGAACCAAAAAAAAACAAGAAGAGAAAAAATTTCTCTCGACTGCCCAAAAGAAAAAAAAAGAAAAAAAAGAGATCGCGAGCACATCCGCCGCCACAAATGCATCAGCGCTGAAACGAACCACGAAATATACACTACACTCTCGTATAATACGAATAATAATGTCAGATAAAAACGACGACGAGGAAGCTTTTGGAGCTGCTGCTGTCGACGACGACGCGCAAAAAGAAGAACAACAAAAGGAAGGGGAAGAGAGATGGCCGAGCGACCGAAAACAATTTCGGAAGGATTTCGTCCCGTTCGACGAAAAATTGGAGAGGAAATTACTCCGGCAATTGGAGTTTTACTTTTCGGATTCAAACTTACCCAGGGATAAGTTTTTACGCGAGACAGTGGAACGAGACCCGGACGCGTACGTGGATTTGAAATTGATTTTGAAATTTCAACGCATGCGCGATATTTTGAACGATTCCGGCGGCTCGAATAACCCCGAGGTTGTCGAGGCCGTGGCGAAACTGTTGAAGGAGAAATCGGTGAGTTTGCAAGTCGCCGAGGAGACGAGTCCGGATCCGAGAGTGAGAAGGAAGGAGGATTTAAGGCCGAAAGAGGAAATCGATCGAGATGTGGAGAAGAGGTCGTTGTATGCGAACCCTTTTCCGATGACGGCGACGATTGAGTCGTTGACGGATTTCTTCGAGAAGGAGTGCGACGAGAGAGTGTTGTCGGTGAGATTACGAAGACACATCGCGTCGAAAGATTTCAAAGGGAGCATTTTCGTCGAGTTTTCATCGGAGGAGAGCGCGAAAAAGGTGTCTGGAATGTCCAACACGTTGGTGTACGAAGGCGCGGAGTTGACGTTGATGTTTAAGAAGGAGTATTTGGAGAAGAAGAAGGAGGAGAAGGCGTTGAAGGCGGAACAGAAAGCGAAGGAGGAGGCGGACAGAGCGGCCAATCCGGAGAAGTACGCAAAGTTGGACGAGGAGAGGAAAAGAGCGGAAAGGGAAGTCGTGATGGGCGATCGTCGTCACGATAACTATAATCACAACAACGGTAGCAAACGTAGCAGAGACGACGATGACGACAGAGGAGGAGGACGACGAGAGAACAAAGAAAACAACGGCGAACCGCGCGAAGAGAAAGAGGTTGTGTACACGCCCGGGATGATTGCGAGAATCACTTTGGGCGAAAAAGCAAACATGGAGTGGAACGATTTCGTCAAGTTTCGCGAGGGCATTAAAAGTGCGTTTGAATCGTACGGTAAAATCAAGTTTGTCGATTTCAAACAAGGCGAAAAGTCTGGTTTTTTGAGATTCGAAGACGAAAAAGTAGCGGCGAAAATCATCGAATCCATACAAGGCGGCAACGCGATTGAAGTGGAAGGCGACGCGTGCGCGATCGAGCTCGTTGGGGGCGACGAGGAGAAGTCGTACTGGGAAGCCATCGACAGACGCGCGAGAGATCGCGATCGACAAGACCGTAATGGGAACAAAAGAGATCATCGAGGCGGCGGCCGAGGCGGCGGCCGAGGAAGAGGTAACCGCGGACGAGGCGGCGGTGGTGGTGGCGGTAACAAGCGTCACAAGAGCGATTAAAAAGAGAACGGAAAGGCTAGAGAGACACTTTTGTTACTACTATATTAATAAATATTGTTCTATATTGAATTTTGCGATAAGTTTATAATAATTTTGAAACAAACCACGTGATTGAGTCGTATCAAAACGCCGCGTTGCTTTTTTGTTCGACACTGCCATGCAATCAAAAACCATCAATCGATGCTTGAAAATCGCACTCTCCCACTTACCACCGCTTCCGTCTCGGTAATATGCAAACAAGCCATTTCCCTTCTGCAATACCTCTCCAAAGCCTTCGCGTTCTTCTCGTCCCCTTCGTTCATAAACACGTTCCTCCTCAACGATTTCATAAAATCGTCGTTCCCGCTGCTCAACGCCTTATCATACGCCAACGCGGACCCGTAAAAAGACTGCTCCAACTCTTTCAAAGTCGAACGAACTCTCACTTTTACGCCTTCGCGATGGACTCTTTTCTCCACCTCCTCTTGAAACGTGTCGTAAAACATTTGCGAAATCGCCTTCCCGGAATCCCCTTCGCGTCGTAATCGAGCTAAAACTAACCACACGTGCAACACAAACATCGCGTGCTCCGTTCGAAACGAGTGCTCTAATCCCAATATCTCGTAAAATTTCGCCTCGTCGCATCTCTCTACCACCGCTTTAAACAACCGCTGCGACGCTCGATTCTGCACGCTTTCCGAACTATCGTACCCGCCTACTTTCAACATGATGCGCGTGTACCACGGAAGACTCGTGGACCGCTTCTCCGGCACCTCAAACACCTCCGAGGTAGACTCGAACGGTATCGCTAACGATTTCGGTTTCGACGTGAACCGAGAAGAGTGTTGGTTTTGATTTTGACTTTTGCTCGAAGAGGTATAAAAACGCTTCGAATTCGATTTCCCTTCCTTTGCAGACGAAGACGACGACGACGAAGCTTTCGTGGATTTCCATCGTCTCTGCACGTGAGGGTCCGCGTCGTCTCTCGTAAAAAAACTTCCTCTCTTTTCCAGCGCATCGTCCTCGAACGCGTTGTTGCTCAAAAACCTCCTCCCTTTTGTAGGCGGAAAGGTAAAGAAAACATCGTCATCATCGTCTTTGGGGGTCTTCCAGTGACGTCTGACGATGTTTTTTCCCCCGACACTTCTCTGCTGCTCATGCTGCTCTAGCGAGCTTGAAAAACACGAAGAAGAAGAACACGCGGTGGTGGGAGTCGTCTGCGCGTGATGCAAAGAGGCCAAGCGCCGAAAGAAGAGTTTCCTCGTAGAGGAGCGTCGAAGCATGATGATGACGTTGGAAGAAGCCACAAAAAAGTGACGCCATCGACTGCTTAAAAGAGGAGGAGAATATTTAGTAAACGAAAAACGAAGCGAGCGTATTAAACACAATTTATAGCATTGAAA
>Ga0209309_10004179_pt1 | contig 12054 bp, 8 predicted proteins | sample COGITO_mtgs_1204_2_FD_184807 | JGI IMG/M metagenome (GOLD analysis project Ga0209309, IMG submission 184807) | Pelagic marine microbial communities from North Sea - COGITO_mtgs_120412 (SPAdes) (version 2) | ecosystem: Environmental > Aquatic > Marine > Epipelagic ...
ATTTAAGTTTAGGGATTTTTGAAAAAGAAAAAATTGGACTCATCGGACCAAATGGTGCAGGTAAATCCACTCTCTTAAAAATGTTGGCAGGTACTGACACGCCTGACGATGGTGAAATCAGCAGAAAAAAGCATTTAAGTTTTGCGTACGTCCCACAAACTGAAGACTTTCCTGATGACCGCATTGTATCCCAATACATGACTGAAAAGCTAAAAAAAGATCTGCGCATATCAGATGTTGAAGCCGAGGTTCAAACAGCTATTTACTTGAGCCTTTCGGGCTTTGAAGACACCGAAGTGAAAATTGAAACTTTGTCTGGTGGATGGCGCAAACGTTTGGCCATCTCTATTGCTTTAGCAAAAGAGCCGGAGCTTTTGATGCTTGATGAGCCCACCAACCATATGGATTGGGAAGGGGTGCTGTGGTTAGAATCTTATTTAAAATCTTATGAAAAAGCGTTCATACTTATAAGTCATGACCGGGCAATGCTTCAAAACACCACCAAACGCACTATTGAAATCAACAGAGCTTACCTTGGTGGCTTCTTGTCTTTAGATTTAAATTACAGCGATTTTTTAATAAAAAAAGAAGAGCACATCGAGCAGCAGCTTAAATTGCAAAGCTCAATGCAGAACAAAGCCAGACGTGAAACCGAATGGCTAAGGGCTGGCGTGAAGGCCCGAACAACTAAAAGTAGTGCGCGTATAAAAGAGGCCAATCAACTTATTGAAGACACCAAATCTTTAAACACACGCAATCAAGCAGCCACAGCAAAAGTGCGCTTAACCGTTCAAGACAGTAAAAGAAAGACTAAAAAACTTTTGGACTTTAAAGAGGTCAGCATTGGTTACCCTACCAACACTCTAGCTGAAGGCTTAGATTTTTCTCTTGGCCCAAAACACTGCCTAGGTCTTTTAGGTCAAAATGGCTCTGGTAAAACAACTTTTTTAAAAACCATTCAAGGAGAGCTCGAAGCCCTTTCAGGAACTATAAAAAAGGCTGATGATCTTAAGATTGTTTACTTTGAACAAAAAAGATCTGACCTTCCTATGGATCAAAACCTGGTTGATTACTTAGGTGAGGGGTCTGACTATGTGGTTTTTCAAGACCAATCAGTGCATGTGGCCTCTTATGCGAGTAAATTTTTGTTTTCTTCAGAAAGGCTGCGTTTAAAAATCTCAAGACTCTCTGGTGGAGAGCAAGCGAGGCTCTTGATTGCCAAAATTCTGCTGCAACCAGCTGATGTTTTGATTATGGATGAGCCTACTAACGATTTAGACATCGACACCATTGATGTTTTAGAAGATCTGCTGCTTTCTTTCCACGGTCTTTCTATTTTGGTGTCGCATGATAGATTTTTTTTAAAAGCACTGTGTGACCGTTACTTGGCCTTTGAAGGCGATAAGACTCACAATTTTTACGCTGACTTAGACCAGTGGCTTAAGCACACCTTCAACAAAAAAAAAGGTGGCTCAAAAGAACTAGAAGTGATTCAACCAGAAAAAGCCAAATTCAAACCCAAAACTAAACTCTCTTACAAAGACAAAAAGTTTTTAGAAGATGCTGAAGGCATCATTATGAAAGAAGAGGAGGCCCTAGAAAAACTAAACTCTAAACTTGCTTCAGCTGCCGAGAGTGGAAATTCAGATGAGATTCAAAAAATTTCAGTCGAGGTCTCTGCTATGCAAACCAAGATTGAAGGGCTTTACGCAAGATGGGAAGAGCTTGGCGCAGGGAACTGATCCCGCCCCATCAATAGCTGGTGATCTAAAATCAATTCAACAAAACAATTCAGGTAAGTTTTCGAATCTAAAGACTCAGACCGAGGCTAAAGATTACTTTGGTTTTGAGTACACCTATAAAAATAAAAATTACGTACAGCGCACAGCCAAGATCACTCCAAAAAAAATGGGGCTGTTTGTAACCCTGTGGAAAAGAGGATCTGATGGCCATAGCCAACCTTATGACAAGTCTGACCACTATGATTTTGTAGTCATTATCTGTAAGAGTAAAAAATTAAATGGCATGTTTTTATTTCCCAAAAAAATCTTATTAAAAAGAAAAATTTTGTCGAATAAAAATAAAAGTATAGACGGAAAACGCGGCTTTAGACTCTATCCCCCTTGGGACACGCCCCGAAGCAAACAAGTCCTGTCCACTCAGAAGTGGCAGCTAGAGTTTTTCTTTACTAGTCTCTGTCTTTAAGAGGTAATTTAAATTGAGTTAATGGGACATATTTCGTCTCACTTCACTTCTGGACTGAGCAATGTTACTCCGCTATATATAGATTTATGGAACAAAGTTATCTCGGCTCATGTTTCTGCGAAAAAGTTGCGTTTGAAATTAAGGGAGAGTTTAATAAATTCTTTTTTTGTCACTGCAGCCGTTGTCGTAAAGGAACAGGGACTGTTCATGGAACAAATTTATTTTCAAAAACGGCTAAGTTTAATTGGGCCTCAGGAGAAGAGTTTGTAAAGACATATGAAGTGGCAAACTCAAAGTTTTCAAAATCTTTTTGCAAAAATTGTGGCTCAGCAGTGCCAACAGTCAGAGACAACAATAGTATCGTTGTTCCTGCTGGTAGTTTAGATTCTGACATTGATTCAAGTCCAACAGGCCATATTCATATGGCAAGCAAAGCAAACTGGGATCAAAACCTTGATCAGGTAGCGAAGTTTGGGATTTATCCGTAATTTTTTTCATCCCAATACAGGAGAGTTTTGGTAACCGCTCTAATAAAAGAAGCCGCAGAAGAGATAATGGGACTACTATCTAAGAAGGTCTGAGTTTGATTCTTTCGCTTCCTGGAATAAATCTCACTGCTTTTCAAGCCGATTTTCTGATTGCTCATATGTATGCTAAATGCTACACTAAGCACTTAAGAGGGGTAAAGATGACTTATATAGCGATTACACTTTTAATAGCATTATTTTCATTTCAACTTTCTGCTAAAGAGATTGCTATAACTTTCGATGATTCTCCACGATTTGCAACTGGATATTTTTCTGGACAAAAACGTTCAACAACTCTAATCAAAACTCTTAAACGGGCTGGAGTTAAAGAAGTTGTTTTTTATTCTGTATCAAAAAACCTTGATAAAGAAGGTGTGGAAAGATTAAATCGGTATGCGAATGCAGGTCACGCTATTGCAAACCACACTCATACCCATCCTAATGTAAATGTGACCTCGCTTGCGGACTATAAAGTTAATATTTCAAAAGCTCATGATCTACTCAAAGACTATAATAATTTTAAGTTATTTTTTAGATTTCCATTTCTTCGTGAAGGAAATGACCTGAAAAAAAGAGATGGTCTGAGAGAACACTTAAAAGAATTAGGATATCGAAACGCTTACATCACCTCCAATAACTATGATTGGTACATAGAGAGTCTCTTTCAACGTGCAGTTAAAAAAGACCCTAACTTTGATATGAAAAAAATGAAAAACTTTTACGTCAATGTTCTTATGGAAAGCATTCGATATTATGACGAGATGGCCGTAAAGCACTTAGGCAGGTCGCCCAAGCACGTTTTACTTCTCCATGAAATGGATATTTCAGCACTTTTTATTGATGACCTTGTATCGGCTCTAAAAAAGGAAGAGTGGAAAATAATATCTTCGGATGAAGCATACACTGATGATATCGCAAACTATCAAACTGATCGAATAATGAGTTATAACCCTGGACGAATTGGAGAGATCGCAAGAGATAAAGGTCAGACTCAAGGTCTATGGCATGAAACGTGTAATGAAAGCTATCTTGATAAACGTTTTGCAAAAGAAGTATCTAAGTTCTAGTTGACAAACTAAAGTCAGATAAAATAACACCGTTGTAACTGTTCAAAGATAAGCATGATATTGGCCATTTTTCAAAAAAAACAACTTACTACCCCAACCTACAAAACCGTCTTCATCGCCTTAAAGTAAAAATCCTTATTAGCCGCATCTTGTTTTGCTTTTGCGGCGTAAGCAGCTTTGATCTCTGAGCTGTTTGCACCCGCTGGAATTCCTAGGGCTTGCCAGGCGTTGTATTTTTTTCCTTTATACAAAAATATATCTTTAGAAACTCTGGGGGGTTCGTCATCTACGACTTCGGCCTGCACTTTTCTCACCCCACCCAAGCTAGGCCCCTTAGATCGATTCTTAAAACTCGACAGATCCAATTTGGTCGGCAGCTTTTTCTTTTTGCGGTACAAAAGCAAAGCAATGATGAAAACTGTTAAATAAAAACTATATTTTAAAAACGGTGGCACCCCTAAAAAGTACCAGGTTGTTTTTTACCAATCAATAGGCTAGTCCTTAAGCAAACCTAGCCATGAAGGAACACCCTATGAACCCCTTTGATCAGCAAAAACCAATTCCAGGAATCAAAAAAGTCATTGCCTTAGGCTCAGGCAAAGGCGGAGTTGGAAAAAGCACAGTCAGTGCAAATCTTGCCGTTACGCTCTCCAAAAAGGGTTTAAAGGTAGGTTTATTAGATGCTGATGTTTATGGCCCAAGCCTCCCCTCTTTATTTGGCTGTATGGCTCAGAGACCTGAAATGACGGAGGGTGGTAAAATCATCCCGCTTTTAAGGTACGGCGTAAAACTTATGAGCATGGGATTTTTAATCGATGAAGACCAACCTGTTGTTTGGAGAGGTCCAATGCTCAACAAAGCGATGGATCAGTTTATCTTTGATGTTCAGTGGGGAGAGCTCGATCTTTTGATTGTAGATTTACCTCCAGGCACCGGCGACATAGTGATCACGCTTGCGCAAAAAACTCCTGTATCAGGAGCTGTTGTAGTGACCACCCCTCAAACCTTGGCTTTGAGCGAAGTTAAAAAAGCCATCATGATGTTTAAGCAAGTCGGTGTTGAAGTTAAAGCTCTTGCACAAAATATGTCTGGTGTTGAAAATGCAGATGGAAGCATCACCAAACTTTTTCCTGAAGGAAATCTAAACCAGCTTGTTGAAGACTACGCAGTCCCTGCAGTTTTTAAACTTCCTTTTGATCCAAAAATTGGAATGAGCGCTGAAGCGGGAATCCCTTACAGTACTTCGACTACTGAAAAAACAAAAACCCAGCTTGAAATTGAAAAGCTGGGTGATTTGTTGACTGCTAATTAACGCCGCTCATCTTTCTCAATTCAAAAATTTGAAAATCTTTTTTTGCCTTGTGAGATGTTTGGTAGTTAGTGAAATGATAACGGGCTAATTCTGCCGCGGACAAACTGCCATCAATACTCAAATTTGCTATTATATCGGCTCGGTACGTTGGTCCCAAAAGCACTCTATATCTGTAGTACAAGTGTTTCTCAGCTAAAAGTTCACGACTCAATATAAGATCAGGCCTGTCTGAAATTGCTTTTGAGTGAACGATCAGTCTAGTGTTCTTAAATCTAGCATCTTCTCCGTTCTTCTCCACAAGAAAAGTTGATTTTTTTAAAAATTGAGTTCGCCTATTAGGGCTATTGCCAATTACAAATTTTTTAAATCTAATGTCGTCTAAGTATTCAAATACACCGGCTAAAAACTTTGAAGCCGCAGGGTTGTTTAAGTGCTTAACAAGTTTAACAAACCTATTCGCATTTACTTGTGATATATGAATCTCTAACCAGTTGACGAGCAGGGCCAACAACCTCAGATCATACGCTGAGTCATCAGAGAAAGACTCCTTAACCAACGAGATTAAGCAGTGCTCGATATTTACATTCTTAACAGAATCAGAGCTTAGCAAAAACCCCAGTCCTACAAGAGACCTGGTTAAGTCGTCTCCACATAGGTAGTCCTTTGCTCTAAAAACTCTTGAGAATCCCATTTATTTATCCTTCCTTTCTTTTTCTAAAATTAAGATCAAATCATCAAACTTTCCCCTAGCATGCTTGGGCCAACCTGGGTGACCATCTCTTTGAGAAACCCATTCGTACGAATTCTCAACTTCATCTTTATTAGGCGACATCTTAATAAGGTCTCGAAGATCAACATCTCTATCTACATAAGCAAAGAGTTTTGATTTTAATAAGTTATCTCTACTTAATGTAAAAAGCTTAATAGCGTCACCTCTATATATGAGATCTAAACTCTCCCTCCAGCCCTCAGGCAGCTCTCTTTTCAAAGATACCGGTCCATTGTTTAGCCAATCAATTAGCAAGATCTTTTCACTATTGTTTTTATTAAATTCCGCAGCAAAGTCTTCAGAAGCCTTTTTAATATTAGGGTTAATATCAGGATCTAGAACATCCAGGTCTTGAGTGGCTCTTGAAACAACTTTCAAAAGGAGCAGCGCTCCTCCGCCAATCACCACACCTGAAAAAGTAAGATTTTTCTTAACTAAAAATTTATCAAAACCATCTAAAATTTCTTCTGTAAACATGTGATTTCTCTCCCCATAGTATCATTTTTAAATGATACTATAATTTAGAGTAAAAATCTACCCCTGGACCATTATTTATGAGATTGAGGTCCTAACCCAGCTTGAAATTGAAAAGATGAGCAAGTTATTCATTTAAATCAGTAGCTGGACAGCTGTGAGCTCTCTTGCTGTATAGTGAACGTCATCAAAATTGAAGAGTGGTCAGAACCGAGACTTTTTCCAAGTCTATAGGACACAACATTTATTTCTTGAGAGACCAAACAATGGTCGATCGGAATACCAAAAAAGCCCCTAAAAAAGGAGCTTTCGACTGAGTCCAGTTTTTCATAATTTTAACTAGCGTGGAATTCTAAGCTTCTTACCGACCATGATTTTTGAACGTCTGGTAAGGCCATTCAACCGCATCAGTTTAGTCAGGGCAACCGAATGCTTTCTAGCAATAGTTGTAAGGTTGTCCCCCCTTTTAACATAATAAGATGCTGGGGTGCGACCCGTTGAGCCACCCTCTTTGTTCACTTTAAGAACTTGGCCAATCTTAATTTTTGAGGAGTAAAGGTTGTTCCACTTCTTCATGTTACGAACAGACACACCAAATTTTTTAGAAATCGTCCAAAGGTTGTCACCCGATCTTACACGGTAAGACTTACCACTTAAAAGTTTAGCCGTAGTTTTTTTAATTTTTCTTTTTCTAGATTTAGAAGCCACAGCTGATCCAGGAAGTTTAATTTTACGACCAGGTCTAATTATAGAGCGGTTGCTAAGCCCGTTTAGTCTTTTTAAGGTGCTGACTGATGTTCTGTAACGTTTAGCTATGACTGATAAATTGTCGCCACGCCTTACGCGGTGATAAGATTTTCCGCTTGAAGCCACATACTTTTTTGTCGAATAAGACTTAGACAAGGCCGCAAGAGCAACACTCTTTTTACCAACCGGAACTCTGATCGTTGTTGTTGCCCCTCTGTAAATTGGAGCATAATCCGTTTTGAAAATCGGATTTAATCTTTTGATTTCGGAAACAGGAACACCTGTGTTCTTAGCAAATTTACTTAAGCTGATGCCTTTAGTTGTTTTGATCTCTTCGAAAGAAAATGCTGCTTGCCCTTCAATATGGCTGAAACCATATTTAGTTGGGTTGCTAGCAATTTTTGCTGCGGCGATAAATTTAGGAACGTAGTCTCTAGTTTCACGTGGAAGCTGCTTTTTTTCATGAAGCTCCCAGAACTCTCTAGTCATATTTCCCATGATCGCTCTTAGAACTCTGTGCTCACCAGCATTGTAAGAGCTCATCGCTAAATGCCACGAACCAAATGCTTGGTACAATGCTTTGAAGTAACCAGCTGCAGCTCTTGTAGACATGATCGGGTCTCTTCGCTCATCCACTAACCAGTTTTGTTTTAAACCGTAGGCTTTTCCAGTTCCTCTTATAAACTGCCAATAGCCAACAGCTCTTGCATGACTTCTTGCAACTGAGTTGAAACCAGATTCGATCAAAGCAATATAAATCAATTCTTGTGGAACACCCTCTTCTTTTAGAATGCCCTTCATCAAAGCTTCGTATCTAGGAAGACGGTCCAAGTAGCGGTCCATATGTCTTCGACCTCTACCCAAAAAATAAGTTTCCCATTTTTTAACAAGAGGCTCACCGTATTCAGTCACATAAAAAATATCAGCGCGACTGTGGCCACCTTTTCTAAGTGGTGTAGCTGTATTAGTGATTCTAATTGGTGATGGTGAACTTTTAGCAATTTCAACAGCAGCTTTAATTTCTTGAGGGATAACTTCTGCTTTGTCTTCAATACGAACGCCGTAAGTAGGGCCTGGACTAGCCACTTGATGAGGAGTATAGCCTGGTGAAACTTGTTGATCCGATCTTGTTTGAGGAGCATGCATACAGCCGCCTATCAAAAGCGTACAAACACTTGAAATCACTGAACCTTTAATAGCAAAACCTCTGTCCAAAATCGAATTCATACACTCTCCTAACAGTTCTATTATAATACCAATAGGCGGTCTAAGGCGCAACAGCCCTTTGTGAGAGATTCCACTCTGTGCCTGAATTTTAAGCCTAAAGGCTGCTTCTATGGCAGCGCCAGAAAGGAGCACATTTTAAAGCTTCTTTGTTGTTCATCAGTGCTAAATAGATGCCTGTGTTTCTCAAAAGTGCTTTGGCGTAAAATCTTGTCTCTGACCATGGGAGCTCTTCAATCCAGAGGTCATCCAAGGGGTCAAAAACTTTGCTTTCAAAACCCTCTCTTAAACTTTTTACATCCAATCTCTGCTTACTCCATTTGTACATTCTACCTGGGCCCGCATTGTATGAGGCAAAGGCATAAGGAAGGTAGCCTTCACTCGCGTTGATCAAACGGTTCATGTAATTAGAACCTAGGGCTATATTAACTTCTGGCTTATAAAGATCTCTTCTTTTTCTAAAAGACTTGTTCTTTGAACGTCTTGCGACCTCTCTGGCTGTCGAGGGCAGAAGCTGCATCAGCCCCATAGCATTAGCAGTGCTTTTCGCCTCTTCATTAAATGCGCTTTCCTGTCTGATCACTGCATAAATCAGAGAAGGGCTCATCCATTTTAGCTTTTCAGAAACTTTTTGTGAAACCTTATCATAGGGCTGGGGAAAGGAGCTTCCAACAAAAGGAGTGGCTCGAAGGTCGTTGTCTTCGTCCCAAACTTTATTAAGCGCTCTGATCACTTCAATCTGATGGTCTAAATTAGAAAAGACCAAAGACATTAAAGATTTTTGTTTTGGACTTAATTTAGACTTCACTTCAAAGTATGTTTTTTTAAAATCATTTCTTTTGTCGGAAACGTAGTAGTAATTCAGTCTTTCAATTTCATCACCCGTTAAAGTTTTCCCGAATTCTTCTTTGATGTGGTTGTCTTTAGTGTAGCGGTCAAAAAAAGTCGGCCCGTACAAATCTTTTGCAACCATTAAACCAAAATAAGTAAAAGGGTAAGACTCTAAAAGTGTCTTTGCCGTTTTTGTTGCTTTGGATTCTTTCTGCTGTTTTTTGTAGGAAACCCAAGTCCAATAAAGTCCTGATAATTTTAGGTTTTCAGCTCTAGATAGCAAGTTGGAGAGTTCACGCCTTGCAGCTTTAAATTCACCTTTTCTAAGTAAGGCCGCAGACCTCATCAACAAAATCTCTTCTGCCCAACTTTCATTTTTCCATTTTAAGTTTTTTGAGACCTCTAAAATCTCATCACCTTTTTCAGCAGCGGCAAGTGATTTAACAATATAAACAAGCGCTTCTGGTTCTAAATCAGGCTTTTTCTTTTTATGCAGGCTCATATAGCCGGCCAACATTTGGTATTTTCCGCCATAAAAAAGATTTCTAATAATGCGGGTTTGGATATAATGGGGATATTTTTTGATTTTTTTCCACTGAAGTTTTGATCTTTTGGACTCGGTTAGTTTTCTATATCTTGGAAAAGAGCGGTAAGCCTGTCTTGAAACTTTGTCTCTTATATAAGAAAAAAGGTAGTCGCGCTTAAAGCGTTTTTTTTGTTTTGATTTGTTTAGTTCGGTCAAAAGTAAGTTGTAGGATTCATCAAGCTCTAAACCACAAGGAAATTTAGAAAAGTTTTTTTTATAAAAGTTTAAATCTGCCTTAACTAGTGAAAGCACTTTTTGGCTATAAACTTTTTGATCCTCAAAATAGCACAGCAGGTTAGGTTCCGAGACCAAAAGGTTAGTGAGTGGCTGTTCTGATAAAAAGTACTTTGAGCCCAGAAAAGGAATGATCTGCTTTGATGGAAAATGTTTTACCAACTTTTCCAGTTCTGACTCTTTGAGCAGGAGCGGGTTTACAAAAGACAGAGCTGAAAGCTCCAATTTGCTATCTAAAATTCGGCGCACTAGTGTTTTAACGACTAAAGTCTGAAAACTGATGTATTTTGACGAATGGTAAATAGTTTTGCCTGCTTTAATGCAGTCTTTTGCAGACTTCGAAGAGCAGCTGTCTAAAAAAAGATTCAGCTCATCATAGTGATTTGTTTTTTTTATCAGAGAAAAATGGTCTTTGCCAGCGAGCAAACTTTTTGTGTCTAGCTCAAAGCCATGCGACACCTGAGCTACAAAAACTAGCGTAGATATTCCCGAAATTCTAAAAAAAGCTCTTTGAATACTTTTAAACACGTCTCTAACTTATCCTTATTTGTGTAGGATTCCAAACTAGAACCAAATCTCATCTCTTGAAGCTCATCGTTTAAGGATTTAAGTTTTAAACCGCCAGACTTTAGGCCTGTCGGTAATGTTTTTACAGCCTGTTCAATTTCTTTTTCCGCCCCAAACCTCTTTCCATTAACGGCTCCCACCAAAAGTGAGAGTATATTAATCAGTTCTGAAAGTGCCTGGTTTCGTTTATTTTCCTTCAACAATTGGGCAACAGCTAAAGCCCTTTTTTCAAGCTCAAAGGCCAAGCTTTCTTTTATAGGTGGTACATAAGAGGTTTTTTTAAAAACTATAAGCCCTGCAATTAAAAAAATCACCCAAAGCACCAGGGTCCAGACCAAAGAAAGCTTTGAATATAAAATTTCTAATGCGCCATTGCCACTTGTGTTCTCTTTAAAGCTCAGTGCAGCGAGCTGGTCTTGATCAGCCAAAGCTCCCAAAGACTTTTCTTCTTCGAAAATCTCATCTGCTATACTGGGAGCATTTTTATTAGGCAAAACTTTATAAGTAGGAAGTTTAACATATTCGTCATAGTACTCGCCCGAATTTGCATCTAAAAAGCTCAGCTTTAAATCTGGGAACCTATAAACTCCAACTTTTCTAGGAATCAAACTGTATTTAAAATACTTGTAAGAGCTCACATTTGAAACCACAAACTTGTGGTCTTCTTTGACTTTGTAGAGTTTAAAGTTTTCATCTAAATCCATTTCAGGTGTTTTCAAAAATTTGGTTGTAGATTCATCACCTACAACGCGAAAGCTCACCTCAAAAGGCTCTCCCAAAAGCACACTGCTGATGTTTGCACTTACAGAATCAACTTTAAATCTCCCCACCCCTCCCGAAAAGGTTTTTGGAACAGGTTCTGGAAGCGGTTTAACAGTAATGGCTATAGGGTCACTTTTGGCTTTTAAAATTTTTCTGCGGGCATTGAAAAAACCTTTTGTCACAACAGTTCTCAATTCAAAAGGGTCAATTTCGTAGGAACCAGAGTTGTAAGGTGTAAGTGCGTATGAACTTAGAAGCGCCCTCATATACTTTTTTCCATTACGGTTTACATTTTTCCAGTAAAACCTGGCAGCAAAGTTTACGTCCTCTTTCCAAAAACCCTTTAAAGTGGGGAATCTTAATGTGTCAAAAGTTCCTAGCGATGCTCCAGGCGTCACATAGATGTACCATGTGGCGAGCAGCTGCTCCCCCTTGAACACCTCAGTCTTACTGACTTCTACCTCAGTGAAAAACTCTAGAGACTGGCTGTCTCCCTGCACAGCCTGATTTTGACTGCGGCCAAAAAGCTGATCAAGCAGTGTGCCTGAGCTTCCAAAAGGGTTTTGGTTTTGGTTTTGGTTTTGAGCCTGCCCTTTCCTTTTTAAATTTGCAGGGAGCTCTTTGTAAACTTTAAAACTAAGGGGTTTGGTTTTGATTTTCTCTGGCACATCCAAATCAATTGCAGGAACGGTGAAAAAACCTTCTTTCAGCGTTAGGTAGTTGACGACTATTTTTTGCGTGTACCTTTT
>Ga0209309_10004186_pt1 | contig 12046 bp, 8 predicted proteins | sample COGITO_mtgs_1204_2_FD_184807 | JGI IMG/M metagenome (GOLD analysis project Ga0209309, IMG submission 184807) | Pelagic marine microbial communities from North Sea - COGITO_mtgs_120412 (SPAdes) (version 2) | ecosystem: Environmental > Aquatic > Marine > Epipelagic ...
CTCTGCGCCAAACTGCATCGTAATATTTGCGGTGGAGATCAAAAAGGGTAATCCTAGATTAGTACTGACAGGAGTACGCTGCAGCAAAACGCCACAAACAAGAACCAGACAATAGGGTAAATTAGCTGGCGAATTATACAGATCAGCCACAACGAATGAAAGATAAAAGGTAGCTAATTTATAACCAAGCGAAAATAACGGCAATTCTCAATTTTAAGTCACTATTTTTAGCATAAGAGGCGTTAGGTTTACCTATAACAGGAATATAAATAACCACTACCGCCAATAACATTAAATAAGTGTTGTAGCCAAATAGCCACGTTATTGCCCATGCTTTAATGCACAGGCTGATAAATCAACTTTATAGCGGCCGCATTTTTGATAATTAGTTGATTAACCGTCGCCACGTCATCAAGAGTTAGCGACTCTTTACTTAGCATAAAATGCACGTTGTTAACGTTAATCGGTGTAATAGACTTTACCTGCGTAATTGAGGGGTGTTTTTTTACAAAGTACTGTGCAACAGCAGAGTCTTCAATAACATAGTCAATTCGTTTTTTATCTAACATACTAAATCGATTATTTGCTTGAGCAGTAAGCACCACCTGTGTTGGATACTTAGTTTTTAACTGTTCAAGCTCGTTACCAAAAAAGCTCCCTCGGTTAATACCAGCTGTAAACTTTTTACTAAAAAGCTCAGGTAAGCTTGTTACATCAGGCGAATCTTTATGTTTATAAAGCCGCATAACCTCGTCGCGGTAAGGCAAGCTAAAATGCGCATATTGAGCGCGTTGTTCTGTATAACTTGCCGCGTAGGTTATATCTACTCGGCCATTTTTAAGCTCAGCCTGAACACGTGAAAAACTCGGAAAATAAGTCCATTTAATACAAAATTTTGAATCTTTAAAAATAGCGTCTGCAGCATCCACTTCTGCGCCTAAAAATGTATCACCTTGTTTAACAAGATAAGGCGGCCAATTGGTTTCGTTAGTGCCCATCACCAATGTTTTTGTACATGCTAAGGCATTAAATTGAGTAAATAACAGTGTAGTAAACGCTAAAAATAAAGTTTTCATTACACTCCTTAAATTAGTGTTCAAACAACGCTTTAAGTGCTGTTTTATTTTTGTTTATATATTCATTAATTACCGCAAGTTCAGTAACCGACACCGTATTTTTGCTAAACATTAAGTAAATGTCGTCCTTGTTTACATACTCAATACTGGTTACTAATTTTATGTTAGTACTTTTTTCACCAAAGTGAGCACCTACTAATTCGTCTTCAATAGCAAAATCAATACGTTGTTTATTAAGCATTTCGAAGCGCTTACTAGTTGCACTAGTGTATTCAATTTGTTTTTTATATTTAGTTTTATATTGCTCAAACTCTTCGCCGTAGTAGCTCCCAAAGTTAGCGCCCACGGTAAGGCCTTGTTTAAAAATATCTTCGAGGTTTTTAACGTTATGCTGATTGTTTGTATTTTCGTACAAACGCATAACTTCAGTTCGGTAGGTATCACTAAAGTGCACATATTTAGCGCGTTTATCGGTATAACTTGCTGCCCATCCTAAATCAATACGGCCGTATTTAAGCTCAATAAAAGCCCGCTTAGAATTTGGCAGTAACTTAACTTCAAAACAAAAAGGGGAGTCAGCAAATATAATGTTAAGCGCATCAACCTCCGAGCCTTGCAGCTTACCGTTAATACCCATTACATAAGGCGGCCAAAAAGCATCGTGCGATGCCACGCTAAAGGTTCTCTCACAAGCAAATACATTAAACGGAGTCGTAAACAGCAAACATAAAAATACGGTAATTAATTTATTCATTGCGCCTCATAGTTATTATTTTTGCTTATTATTACAACAGTATAAACCAGCTTTTGTATTTTAGCGGCGCGGGATTGTTTAAAGATGTAAAAACCATCCGTAATTATGAGAATGCCTGGTATGCAGGTGTTTATAGAAGGGTGGTTGTATTTTATATTTTATACAGCGTGTGTCACTCAGCATCAGTGCTTAATAACAACGGCGTATTAATTTAAAAATTTCTACTTATTAAGCCTATATTTAATGCGCTTGTTCCTGTAGATTAAACAAATAATGAATGCAGTATTAACAGTGTCTTAGCTGTTAAACGATTAGCCAAGGAGCGGTGAGTCTCGTGTCAAACACCACACTTACTTATTACAACCAAAATGCCAAAGCTTTTAGCGACTCAACACTTAACGTTGATATGTCGGCGCTTTATGCTGAGTTTTTACCGCACGTTGCACAGCACGGGAGTATTTTAGATGCCGGTTGTGGCAGCGCGCGCGATGCCGCATTTTTCAAAGCGCAGGGTTTTACTGTAAGTGCGTTTGATGCAAGCCCAGAGCTGGCAGAGTTTGCAAGTAGTTACTTACAACAACCTGTAGCGGTTAAAACATTCCAAGAGCTAAATAGTGTAAATCAATACGACGGTATTTGGTGCTGCGCTAGTTTATTACACGTTCCAAAAGCTGAGTTACCAGAGGTGTTTTTAAACCTAAAAAATGCGCTTAAACCCAATGGTGTTTTGTATGTATCGTTTAAATATGGCGATACAGAACGTGTGCATAATGGTCGTGAATTTACCGATTTAAACGAAACTGCTTTAACCGCATTAATTGATCAACACACCGAGCTTAAAATAATAAAACAATGGCAAACAGTCGATCAACGGCCAGAGCGCGAAAGTGAAGTGTGGCTAAATGCGCTTATAAAAGTAGTGCACGTTTTATGATTGGAGCAATGCAGCAACAGCTCGACTTTATTGCATATATTCAGCGAATGTTAGTTGAAGGTGAATTCACAGCTACTTATAAATATGCATTGTTACATGCAATTGCTGATGTGTGTGTAGAGCATAAAAGTAGTAATCCCGAAGCTCCAATGGAAATTGAAATCGACACTCTGGTTGATAAGTTTATTCAACTGTATTGGAATCATTCGGTGCCATATGCATTGGGCACAACAGATATAATAACCAATGCCGAAGATATGTTACTTAAGCAAAATAGCTTAGGCCAAGCAAAGTTCATTACCGAGATATTTAAGCTGCAAAATGCAGGTATTAAAAGTTATAACGCATTCAAAAATCATCAGCATTACAGCAAAGTAATAAGCTCATTACGGCGTACATTTATTGATGGACCTCTTTGGCGCTTGCAGTTACTTTCGGGAAAAGAAGAGTGCTTTTTATATCCTCATACACTTTTAGGTAAAGGTAGAGAGCCAAAGCGAATTGTTTTAAATGTAGGTATTGCTCAGTGTTTTAGGCGTTTCTATGATTTGGTTGTGCATCTTAGTGTTACTGAATGGGTAGAAAAAGTACAAACAATAAAAGCTAACCAAACGCTATTAGGATCGCAAAGCCAGCTACAAGAATTTTTGTTTGGTACTAATAGAACTGCTTTAAAAGTAGTTGCGCCGCTGCTTATTGATATTCAAAAAGGGCTTTGCTTTTATTGCCAAAAGCCAATGAATCTAAAAAACGAAAAAGAAACTAAAAAAACACCAGAGATCGATCATTTTATCCCGTTTAAGCGTTATCCAAACGACTTAGCACATAACTTTGTTGCTGCGCATGCTGATTGTAATAACAATAAGCGAGACCACCTTGCAGCATTCGCTCACCGCGACCGCTGGCTAGAACAAAACCTCGATACGCATAAAGCCGAAATCGCCAATAAACTCCAACCTTACTTTTATTGTGATTCAGATAAGTCACTTGCAGTAAGTAATTGGGCATATCAGGTTGCACAGGCTAACAGTGCAAAGTTATGGGTAAAAAAAGGTTATTTTGAAGAAGCGGCTAGTTTTAAATATCAGCAACCAAGTGCAGGGCTGGATTTAGTAGCGGAAGAAAAGCCAAGGTATGACGTGTAATGAATAATTTGTAGTTCATGCCGTAGGCGTGAGTTTGTCTCGCGCTTTGGGTTGTAGGCGCAGAGCTTGCTCGCGCGAAAAGCGAAGCTTTTAAATGTTGATTAAATTTGCGGCGTTTATGAATGATGTTTTATCGTGGGGCTTCAAGGGATTCAAAAACCTCTATTCGAGGTTATATCGCGTTGGCGATGGCAACCAAAGGGCGGCTGCCGCCGACCGCCCTTTGGAATCCCACGGCGCACCCGAGGATCACACTTTATCTTCAACTTACGTTAATGATGTGAACGTAACCAGCGTAGATAGGCCATCCATGGCCAAGCTACGCTTTGTACAGCATCCATGCTGTAAATTACTCATCATTAACTAAGTTTCAGGTGTGAACACGGGGAATTGGAGTGTGTTGGTAGATTGGTGTTTATAAATGTAGGTTTTCTATTTTTGTTGGGTGTCAAAAATTAACACTAACTGAACGATTATTGCCCTAGTAGTAATTTACTGTTACCTTATTTGAAACATAATTAGAAAGGACTCTATAAAATGAAACTCAACCAAGTTTTATCAGTTGTTAACCAAGTAGAAAAATCAAAATTCATTTCATGCCTCGATCGTCTTTGTTCTGATGCCGCTAAAAACAATAAAAAACTAGCGAAAACAATCGATAATATCGACGGTCAAATTAAAAATGCCTCAGGTAGTGAAATTACTCAACTGTTCAATACTGTTCGTGACTTCTTCAAAATCTCTGTGCAAGAACAAATATTAATGAGTAGCGCTCAACTTAACTTATTGGTGAATATTTTAAGTCGAGACGGGAATGGTGTAGCAAGAATTAGTTGGATAGAGTCACTTTATGAAAAAGAATGGGTTGAGTTATCTAAGCTATCAAAAGAGCTCAAAGAGTGTATCCAGCAAGGCGCAGCCGAAAGTGTTTTAGAGCGAAACCGAGCCTTAAAAATTTACCATGCTTGTATGAAAGAAGCATACTTTAATGATGAAAAAAATAATCGAGAAGCTAAAGTTACAGATGATGAGCGCAGTGTTCTCAACGTTCTGGCTAATGAACTTAATTTAACTACTGATGAATGCGCTGCTGTAGAGCATTTAGTTGATGTTATTCCTAAAAATGGAGTGCTAGATGCCTTAAATAGCCTCAGAGATATGGGGTTATTATTTATCAGCAAAAAGCGACAAGAAGTATTCATCCCTGATGAAATAGTTACGCTATTGAATGAGATCCAAGGAAAAGATTTAGCTGATAAATACGTGCTAAGAATACTTAGAACGCTAACAGATGCCGAACTTTCCAATGCCTTAAAAGCCCATGGTCGTAAAATTAGAGGCGTAAGCCGAACTGATAAAATTCAAACAATTATACATTCAGGAATTAGCGCAGCTAAATTATTATCAGACGATATTCATAACGTTGAAGATAACCAAAATCAACGCAAAGACAGATTAAAGCAGCTGATACAAGATTTAGAAATTGATACAGAAAAACTAGGCACTACTTTAGATGAGCGCATTGGTCTGATACTGTCATCGCTATCAGGCGCTACAGAAAAAGAGTTTGATTCGCTGAGCGCAAGCGGCTTCAAACAGCTTTTAAAAACGCTAGAAGAACACTTTCCAACTATGCAAGCAGTGTTAAAAGAAGCGTTTGAACTTGAAGCGAACGAAGTTATTGATACCGAAAAACTACGTGCGTTAAGCATTACTCCTCACGATATTTTATATTTACTATCAAATGATGAAGTAAGAGAAGTTCGCGACAGCATGGGGCTTTCTAAGCGTGGCAATGCACGTTTCGCCATTTTAGAAAGCTTCGCTAACGCGACAGATAAGCTAATAGAGAACTATGACGCACTAGCGCGTCGTGATATTAACGCATTAAGAGAAGTTGGCGCAGATGTAACAGAAGCCGACATTGGCGTTAAGTTTGAAGAAGTTACAAAGGCAATTTTTGAGCTTTTAGAGCTTAATATCGATGAAGACTTACGTAAAGACTTAAACACCAGTAAAGATAAAGCCGATATTGTAATTTCTCTCAGTGATAACGACATAATTATTGGTGAAGCAAAAACCTGTAAAAATGGTGACTTTGCAAAATACTCAACAACGTCTCGCCAAGTAAAAGCCTATGTAACCCGCGCTGAAAATCAAGGTAAGCGCGTGGCACAAGTATTAATAATAGCCCCTAGCTTTTCTGATGATTTCATTGAATCAGCTGAAATGGATACAGAGGTCAATATTTCACTACTCGAAGCACATGGCCTTAAGTTAATTCTTGATGCATACAAGTCAAAGCGTAACCCAAGTTTCGCGCCTAAGCTACTGACTAAAGGTGGCTTGTTGAAGGCTGAGTTAATAGCTAAAAATATTTAATTCTTACTTCTAGCTAAAACTTTTGGAAGGTACACATGCTAGCTAATAATAAAATAGTTATGAATATTGCTAAACGTGCTGAGCGCAAAGGCAGTGATTACTTAATAAAATCATTTGTCCAATTAGATAATGTTTTTCCAACTCTATGTTTAGAAGAGAATCAGTTAATTTATGGTCGCCGAGGAACAGGAAAAACACACTTATTAAAATATCTATCTAGTCAATTAATCAATGATGATGAACATGTTATTGATTTGGATATGAGGTTATTAGGATCCACCTGTGGTATTTACTCTGATTCTAACTTACCCATAATGGAACGAACTGCTAGGTTGTTTTGTGATCTTTTATGTAATATCCATGAAGCTTTAGTTGGTATTGTCCAGGATGTTAGTGGCAATGAAGATTTTAATTTTTCAGAGGCTGTTTTACTTCTTGACCAATTTCTAGAGTTAGTGACAAATGTCAGCATTGATGGAAATAAAGAAGTGGAATCATCTTATAATCAAGCTGTTTCTTCTTCCAATACAAAAACAGCAAAATTTCTTTCAACACCATCATGTGCTATTGAATTTAATAGAACGGATAATTTAAGTTCTACGGACGGTACTCGAGTTAAAAACTCTGGCGTGGAAAGAAGAAAAATTCATATTGGGTCTGTCACTCGCGCTCTTAGAAAAATAGTAGATCTATTACCACAGAAAAAACTTTGGATTTTACTTGACGAGTGGAGTGAGATTCCTATTGAACTGCAACCTTATTTAGCTGATAGCATTAAAAGAACGATTTTTAGTGTAATTAGTATAAATGTAAAAATTGCGGCCATTGAGCATCGTTGTCAACTCAGGCTTTATAATAGTGATAAATCAATTGGTATTGAAGTATCAGCAGAAGCTTCTTCTTCAATCAATTTAGATGAATTTATGGTATTTGATAATGATAGAAACAAAGCTATAAATTTCTTTGGCCAGCTCATTCATAAACATAGCATGGCTTTAGAGCCAACTTGTAATAGTGACTGTAAATCTTTTTTATTAGAACTTTTTGCCTCCAGCAGAGCATTTGAAGAGTTTGTAAGGGCTGCTGAAGGTATTCCAAGAGATGGACTACATATTATTTCAAATGCAGTATTACATAATCCTTCTGGTAGGATTAGTGTTACTGCAATAAGGGAATCAGCAAGTCGTTGGTTTAATACGAATAAAAGTAAGGATGTTAATTCGAATAGCGGCGCTATTCAGATGTTAGATTGGATCATCAATAAAGTTATAGGACAAAGGCACTCACGCGGCTTTTTATTAAAATTAGATACTAAGGATGAAATTATAGATTTCTTATATGATTCGAGAATCATTCACTTAGTTAAGCAAGGAGTTTCAGCCAAAAGCCACAGAGGTAAACGCTTTAGTTTATATGCATTAGACTATGGATGCTATGCAGATTTATTGGCTACTAAAGATGAACCTAAGGGACTGATAATTGATGATAGTCAATATGTGGAAATTCCAAAAATTGACTTTAGATCTGTTAAAGATGCAATTTTGGACCTTCAAGAATATAAAAGTAGCTCAACTCTCCCTTTATTTGAAACCACAGACGACATATATTTGCATGCCAAGCACACGGGAAAAGTCCAAGATGACTATAGTGATTCAAATTTTAAAATTATAAACTCTCTACCTCCTAATATCGGATCATTAAAGTTAAAAAATACAGTGTATATACCTATTGTTTTTATCGGATTAGTCATCCGCGATAATATGGGTTTTAAAAAAAGTACGGGGGCCGAAATAACTCAAGCTTATAATGAGAATGTTGCTAAAAACGAACAAAGAAAAAAAGCTAATAATATTTCTAGAGCATTACGTGACAACAAGACTGTTATGGATGAACAATGGTTAGTTATTGATAATAGAAACTCTAATCCTTTATTTTCGTTATCAGATAACTGGGAAGACCATTGGGAAAATTATTTTTGTCCAAATAATACATTCAAATTTAATTAAAAATAATTTTAAGCAAAAATAATTTTATTCACCCAACTGCCAATTTCCCTGCCTCATGCCACATTTCACTTGGCATGGGGTTGGTTAACTCCCACGTTATATTCATCGGCTGGCTGCCATTGTGACTTTGGTATTTAACCTCGCCGTAGTTTACAAACCCCATAGTTCGGCCGTTTTCGTCTTTGCCTTGTTCGCGCACAAATAACAGGATGGTTTTGCCTGTTTTTTGGTGCTGTATGTAACTTAGGCCGCGTCCGTGTTCTGGGCGGGCGCTGTTTTGTGTTTGCCAATGGATCAGGGTAGGGCTGATTGCGTAGTCGTGATACAGCGTTGTTGGCGAGTAACTTTTTTCGCACTTATTGAGTGTTACAAATAACAGCTCTAGGTTTTGGTCATGGAATACAAGAACACCCTCACGAGCAGATGACTTTTGCTCAAACGAATGCGCCCCAAATGCTGCGAGTATTTGCTGTCGCGTGTAGCGGCTGTGTAATTTTATTGCGTGGTTTGGTAGGCACGCTAAATCACTTTCTTGCTGGTGAATACGATTTATTAATAGCGTAATTACTTGAGTAAGTTCGTGCTGTAGCTCTTTGTGTTTAAGCGCTTGTAGGCTCTGTCCAAGGGTTTTAAAGCCTAAATTTGTGCCTGTGGTATCCCAAAAGTTGTAATGCGCCATAAGCGCGTACTGTTGGTTTTTCGCTGTTGGCGTAAAGCTAAAATCGTTGTTACATAAATCACGTAAAAAGCACAAGTAACTGAGCGAGTCGCAGCCGAGTAATTGGGTGTTGATTGCGCGGTAATACGCGGCATAAATATCGGTTTGTTCTACTGGAATTTCATCGCCTTTTAGCCAATGCCAGCCGCCGAGCTTTTTATCTTTTGGTTTGTAAATATCTTCAAGAGTAACTTGCGGGTTTATACGTAAAAAGTTACTTAGCGTTAGCGCGTCATTAGTATGTTGCGAATAGCTATTTATAAGCTGCTGTAAACGGCGTTTAGAGTTTATAGCTTGCTGAATATTTTTCAATATTGTTTGTTGTGTGCGCTTTTGTAGCTCTATGCGGCAACCCAACGGTAAATGCGGGAAGTTGTTTTCAATCTCGGTTTTTATAGGCTGGTTGCTTTTACCAATAAGCGCGCGAAATTTACTGGCAAAGTCGTATTCGGGGCGTGCATTGCCTACAAAGTCGAGCACGGTACAGCACTGTTTTTGGCTGTTGTCGGGCAGGCGCAGGCCACGGCCGAGTTGCTGTAAAAAAAGCGTTAGGCTTTCAGTCGGGCGTAAAAATAACAGAGTATCGACCTCTGGAATATCGACACCTTCGTTAAAAATATCAACCACGCAAAGTATTTGTATTTCGCCTTGGCGTAGTGCTTGTTGTTTGGCCGCGCGCTCATTGGTGTTTTTGCTGGTGAGTACATCGGCGTTTATACCCGCTAAGTTAAATTTTTCCGCCATAAATACAGCGTGATCTTGGCCTACACAAAACGCGAGTGCTTTTATTGTGTGAACATTGGTTACGATATCAGCAAGACTCGATATAATTTTGTTAGCGCGGCTGTTCTCTCCTGTATAAAGGTTACTTAGCTCGCTTATATCGTAACGGCCACCTCGCCATTTTATTTGGCTTAGGTCGGTATCGTCATCCAATCCAAAATATTGAAATGGGCATAAATGGCGTTGATTTATTGCCTCTGGTAAGCGAATTTCAGCGGCTATTACTCCGCAAAAATCATCGAGTATATTTGCGTCATCTTGTCGCTCCGGTGTAGCGGTTAAGCCAAGTAATATTGTGGGTGTAAAGTAACTTAAAATAGTGCGATAACTGGCAGCGCTTACGTGATGTACTTCGTCTATTACTATGTAGTCGTAGTAATCGTGGGTTAAATTGAGCGATTCAATTTGGCTGTTTAATGTTTGTATTGACGCAAATAATTGGTTGTAGCGTTGTGGCTTGTAGTTACCTACCCACAGCTCGCCAAAGTCGTTATTTTTAAGCACACCACGGTAAGCGCTTTGTGCTTGTTTTAGTATTTCTTCACGGTGGGCTACAAACAAAAAGTGTGCGTTTGGGTTTTTATCGTAAACAGTTTTAAAGTCGAACGCCGATATTATGGTTTTACCTGTGCCGGTTGCGGCAACTACCAAGTTTTTAAAACGATTATGTACGCTGCGCTCAGCACTTAGCTTTTCTAAAATAGCGAGCTGATGCGTTTTTGGTGTTATATCAAAATAAAACTGACTGCTTGATTGCCCAACACCGCGTTGCTCGTTAAGTGAATTAATGAGCTTTTCTTTACACTCAACAGCGCCTGTAAATAGCTCGAAGTCTTTTGATTCCCAGTAGGTTTCAAACGTACTTTTGGTTTTAGCTATGATGTGCGGGATTTCTTGTGCGGTAATTTTTAAGTTCCATTCAAGGCCGCTGGTAAGCGCCGAATGCGATAAGTTAGACGAGCCAATATAGCCTGTATGAAAACCCGTATTGCGCATAAACAAGTATGACTTTGCGTGTAAGCGCTCTTGCTGATTGTTATAACTTAGCTTTACTTCGGTATTTGGTAGGTTTGCTAAAAACTCAACGGCTTTAGCATCGGTCGCGCCCATATATGAGGTGGTAATAACTTTGAGTTTATTGCCGCTTTTAGTAAACGCTTCAAGCTCATTTTTAAAAATGCGCAGCCCCGTCCATTTTATAAATGAGACAAGCCAGTAAATAGTGTCGGACGATTTAATCTCGCGCTTTAGCTCGGTTTCGAGCGATATACCTGCATTAGCACCGCTAAATAACTCGCTTTGCGTGAGGCCTGTAAGTGGGAATATATCGCTTGAGTAATCTTTAAGATTGGCCGCAATAGGGTTTTGGGTATTAAACAGCGCGGTAAGAATTCGGCCTTGGCTGTCGATAAGATTTTCGTTAATTAGCTCGTCATCGCGAATATGATCTTTAAGCCAAAGTACAAGGCTATTAGCTAGGCTAATCTGTTCTTGTAGGCGCTCGTTCGAGTTGGGAATGGCATCGATTGCATGCGTTACAAGTTTACTTAAAAAGCGTGAAAGCCATGTTGCTGCTTCGGCTGTTTCAAGCTGGCGCTCGCCCACATAAAATTGATCACGATCTAAGTTTTGCTCAATTACTTGCGTAATTAACTGCTCGTAAATACCAATTTGCTGCATAAAAACCACTCCCTGTTTGCGAGTGGTTAGTTTACTTAAATGCGGTACAGCTACAAGTATTAATCGACTAAGTTACTAGTAATTAAGTACAAACGTGTGAGTTAAGTATTAGCCGAGAGAGTAATCAAATGATGATGCTAAGAAACCATCCCCTTCAACTTCACCTTAGAACACATAATTAATGAGTAATTACCTCGAATGGATTCGAGGAAAGCGATGCTTGCACATGGATGTGCTTTCATCGCGTTTACGTTCATATTAATTTAGTGTTTAAAGATAAGTGAAATTGAGGGGCGCCGTGTGATTCCAAAGAGAGACCGGCGCTTGTCTTTCTTTGGTTGCCATCGCCAACGCGATATTAAGTCAATTATTTTAAAAGCTACGCTTTTCGCGCGAGCAAGCTGAGCGCCTACAGGTATTTAGGTGAGCTTTGCAGTGTGGGTTTGAATGATGCGACATGTACCTGTTTTTAAGGTATAAAGTAAACATTGTGATTATAGGAACTCATCATGGATGATTTATTAAACCAAGGTTTAAGCCTTTTATTTGTTATTGGTAGTGTTTATTC
>Ga0209309_10004192_pt1 | contig 12042 bp, 9 predicted proteins | sample COGITO_mtgs_1204_2_FD_184807 | JGI IMG/M metagenome (GOLD analysis project Ga0209309, IMG submission 184807) | Pelagic marine microbial communities from North Sea - COGITO_mtgs_120412 (SPAdes) (version 2) | ecosystem: Environmental > Aquatic > Marine > Epipelagic ...
AAACTATTACGCAATTTCCTCTTGAGGTGTTTAATAACCAGAACGGTTTAGTACAAGACTTAATAAAATTATTATCAATTAGTCCAATCGATTCTTTTGTTATCGATACGTGAAGGCTAATTATATCAGAATTATTTTTCAAATAACTCAACGATACAGGACTTGCATACTTATCTTTCTTAATATTTTTGATATCGTAAAAAATCGTATTCACCCCAAATCCTATTAATTTTTTAGCAAAACTTTTTCCAGTATTTCCATATCCAATTAGTCCAACTGTTTTGTCTTTAAGCTCAATCCCTCTATTAGACTCCCTATTCCAAATCCCATTTTTAACTTCACTACTACTGGAATTTATTTTGTTTAAAAGAGACAAAAGCATTCCAAGCACGTGCTCTCCAACTGCGTTAGCATTCCCCTCAGGTGTTGAAATTATTTTAATTCCTTTTTTTTGCGCATAATTAGTATCAATATTTTCTGTTCCTGAACCTATTCTTGCAATAAATTTCAAATTTTCACACTTTTCTATAAAATCTTTGTCAATTGGTATTCTACTTCTAATTACAATTCCAAAATAACCTGATAATTTTAATTCTGATTTTAAACTTTTAAAATCATAATAATTTTGAAAACCAATTTTTTCTAATTCTTTTCCAAGAAAAGGATGGGTAGTATCTAAATGAAGTATTTTCATTTTTAGAATCCTAATATAATTTTTGCAATATAGAAAAACAGGAAAATTCCAAAAATATCATTACTTGTAGTGATGAAAGGTCCAGTTGCTATTGCGGGATCAATACCTTTTTTATCTAATAGTATAGGAATTGAAGTGCCAATTAATGCCGCAACAACAATAACACAAAGCATAGAAAGTGAAATAGTAACACTTAACTCAATGGAGAGATTAGTCGCTAATCCAAATATAATTGTTAAAATTCCTAAAATAACCCCGTTAATTAAACTCAGGCCTAGCTCCTTTAAAAGCCTATTAACTAAGCTTCCTTTTACAACGTCATTTGCTAAGCCTTGAACTATAATGGCTGAAGATTGCACCCCTACATTTCCAGCCATTGCTGCAATAAGAGGGGTAAAGAAAAATAGAGTTTTATAACTAGGGTGACTCATTACTTCTTCAAAACCCTCTAATATAAATACACTTCCTAGCCCGCCAACTAAACCTAGAAATAACCATGGTAGTCTTGCTTTAGTAAGTTCAAAAATTGAATCGTCTGCCTCAACATCACCTTGTACACCGGCTGCAAGTAAATAATCTTCTTCTGCTTCTTCTTTTATAAAATCTACAATATCATCAATTGTAATCCTTCCAACTAATTGTTTTTTATTATCTATTACAGGAATTGCTTCAAGATCGTATTTAGACATTATTTTTGCTACTTCCTCTCCGTCAACAAAAACATTAACCGAATCAACTTTTGGTATATAGATGTCTTTTATTAAGTTTTTAGATGGTGATGTTATTAAATCTTTTAATGATAATCTTCCAATTAATTTTTGTTTATCATCTACAACATAAATTGAATGTACTCTTGTAACACTTTCACCTTGTTTTTTTATTTCTTTCAAACATTTTGTTACAGACCAGTTTTCGTTTGCTTGTACTAATTCTTTAGCCATTAATCCTCCTGCGGAATCCTCATCGTATGATAAAAGTTCTTTTAAATCGTCTGCTAAATTATTATCACTTATTTCAGAAATTACTTCTTCTTTTCTTTGGTCTGAAAGCTCTCCTAAAATATCGGCAGCATCATCACTATCTAACTCTTCTATTTCATCTGCGATTTCTTTTACAGAAAGAGCTTTTAGTATTTTTTCTCTTACATCCTCATCGAGCTCGGTAAGAATTTCTGAAGTTTTTTCACTATCAAATAATTTTATTAAATAAATTCCTTGATCTTCGTTTAGTTCATTAATAATTTCTGCCATATCGGCAAAATGAATGTCCTTTACAATCTTTTTTAGGGGAGTGTTTTTTTTTGCTAAAATAAGATCAGCAATCTTTTTTAAAAGTTTTTCGCTAAGTTGAAATGTTTCCATTTGCAATAATATTAGTTAGATGCACAAAATCATCAACACTTAAGGTTTCAGGACGTCTTCCAAAGATAACATCTTCTTTTATATTATGACTTAAATTAAAAGTTTTTAGACTATTTCTTATTGTTTTTCTTCTTTGTTGAAATGAAGTTTTTACAATTTTAAAAAATAACTTTTCATCACAATTCAACTTTTGTAGAGCTTTTCGAGTTAATTTGATTACTCCAGAATTTACTTTTGGCGGAGGTGTAAATTGAAAGGGATCTAAAGAAAATATAAATTCTGCTTTGTAGTACGCTTGAACTAAAACTGAAATTATACCGTAAGTTTTAGACCCTGGTCCTTCACAAATTCTTTTAGCTACCTCTAATTGAAACATTCCAACTAAAGTTTGAACAATTTTTCTGTTTTCTATTGCTTTAAATATAATTTGAGAAGAAATATTATAAGGAAAATTCCCAATTATTCCAATTGGGTTTTTGAAATTAGTTAATTCTAATTTTAAAAAATCTTTCTCTATTATAGAGTCTTTGATTAAGGTATAGTTTTCTTTTAAATATTTTACAGATTCACTATCAATTTCTACGAAATACGCTTTTTTATTTAAGTCGATAATATGCTGTGTTAGTATCCCCATTCCAGGACCAACTTCAATTATAGAATCTATATTTTCGGAGTCAATGCAGTCGACAATTTGTTTAGCAATATCTGAACTATTTAAAAAATGTTGGCCTAGTTTTTTTTTTGGTTTTACTAAATTATTTTTCGGTTTAAATTTCTTCAAAACCTGTGTAATTTATTAATGCTTTAGGGATTTTAATAGAACTTTCATCTTGAAAATTTTCTAATATACAAGCAACTATTCTTGGAAGAGCTAATGAACTTCCGTTTAATGTGTGTGCTAGAGTTTTAGTTCCATTATAATCAATTCTTAATTTTAGTCTATTTGACTGAAAAGTTTCAAAATTTGAAACCGAACTAACTTCAAGCCATTTTTTTTGTGCAGCCGAGTAAACTTCAAAATCGTAAGTTAAGCTGGAGGTAAAGCCAAGATCACCTCCACATAATCTTAATATTCTGTAAGGAAGCTCAAGTTCTTCTAAAATATTTTTAACATGATCTACCATTTCATCCAAAGCTTTATAAGAATTAACTGGATTTTCAACTCTGACTATTTCGACTTTGTCAAATTGATGTAATCTGTTTAAACCTCTAACATGAGCACCATAACTACCCGCTTCTCTTCTAAAACATGGAGTATAGCTAGTTAAGCATATTGGAAGTTCAGATGACTTAAGAATTGTATTTCTAAATATATTTGTGACAGGAACTTCAGCAGTAGGAATAAGATACAAGTTATCTTCACTGACACGATACATCTGACCTTCTTTGTCAGGAAGTTGACCTGTACCCATACCTGAGTCTTCATTTACTAAAATAGGAACCTGAATTTCTTTATATCCTGCTTCAGTGTTTTTATCTATAAAATAATTGATTAAGGCTCTTTGTAATTTTGCTCCTTTATCTTTATAAACAGGAAAACCTGCTCCTGTTATTTTGTTACCTAATTCAAAATCTATTATATCTTTTTTTGTTGCTAAGTCCCAGTGTGAAAGTGCTTTTTCGTGTAGAACTGGAATTTCTCCATGAACAAAAACTTCTAAATTATTTTCTTCGCTAGATCCACTTGGCACAAGTTCGTTGGGTGTATTTGGAATTTCTAATAGCAATGAATTTAGTTCACTTGAAATCGTAGAAAGTTTAAGAGACAAATCTTTACTTTCCGTTTTTAAATTTCCAGCTTTTTCTTTTAAAAGTGTTGCCTTTTCAATTTCACCAGATTTGAAATAACTACCAATATCTTTTGCTAATTTGTTTGATTCCGAAAGAATATTGTCAAGATTTGACTGAGTAGATCTTCTAAGTTTATCAGTTTCTATTATTGTATCAAGTTTAGTTTTAACATCTATATTTCTTTTAGACATTAAGGAACTTATTTTGTCTGCATTTTTTATTATATCAGAAACTAATAACATTTTTTATTTTTTATAAAATTAATCAATAATATCAATAATTGAATTACAATTGATTTTGTCTTTCAGGATTTGAGATTTTAATAGCTCTAATGAGTCAAACTTTATTTCGTCTCTTATGAATTTTTTAATATTAACCTCAATATTTTTATGATATAAATCACCTTCAAAATCAAAAAAATTAACTTCAATAGTTTTAGAACTTTCTTTTATTGTTGGTTTTATTCCAATATTCATCATACCAAAATACTTATTGTGATTGATAACGGATTGAATAAGATAAACTCCATTTTTTGGAAGAAGTTTGTATTCTTCTTTTACTTCAATATTTGCAGTTGGAAACCCTAAAGTTCTTCCAATACTTTTACCGTGAACTATTTTACCAGACAAAGAAAAATCATATCCAAGATATTTTTTAGCTGTAGAGATATTTCCCTCACTAATTGCCTTTCGAATTTTAGTTGAGCTTATAGCTATATTGCTTATTTCTTCTGCTTTAATCTCAATTACTTTGAATCCGTATTTTTTGCCGTATATTTTTAGATCAGTAATGTCTGCAGTTCTATTTTTCCCAAACTTATGATCGTAGCCTATTAAAATTATTTTTGCTTTTAGTTTTTTTACTAAGATTTCAACTACATATTTTTCAGGATCTAGCTCTGAAAAATTTTTATCAAAAGGATGAATAATTAAGTTGTCAACTTTAGACCTATTTAAAAGCTCAGTTCTTTCTTTGACAGAATTTATGAGTTTTAATGGTTTATCTGGGTTTAATATAGTTCTTGGATGTGGAAAAAATGTAAGTACAGTAGATTTTAAATTATTTTCTATTGCTGTGTTAGTGAGTCTTTCTAAAACTTTTTGATGTCCTAAATGAACTCCGTCAAACGTTCCGATCGTAAGAATCGTATTATCTGTAGAACTAAATTCATTAATGTTATTGTAAATAGTCATTAACAATTAAATTTATTCATTGTTTCATCAATTCCTTGACTAACATATGATTTAACTATTTCAGTTAAAACTGGTTCAATTTCAATGAATTTAGAAAGCTCTTCTTTATTCCATTTGGACAAAACATAGTCTGATTGTTTACCTTTTGAAAAATTACCTCCAATTCCAAATCTTAATCTACTGTAATTTGAAGTTTCTAAAGTGTTTGTAATGTCCTTTAGTCCGTTATGACCTCCGTCGGATCCCTTAGGTTTTAACCTTATTCTGCCAAATTCTAAATTTAAATCGTCTGAAATAACAAGTAAATTTTTTATATCAATCTTTTCTTTATTAAGCCAGTATCTAACAGCTTTTCCACTTAAATTAACATAGGTTGAAGGTTTTAAAAGAGTAATGGATTTCCCCTTAAAATTAAATTTACAAGTTTGGCCATGTTTTACTGTTGTAAAACTTTCATCAAATTCTTTAGAAACACAATCGAGAAACTGAAAGCCAATGTTATGTCTAGTGTCATTGTATTCATTTCCGATATTTCCAATTCCTACAATTAGAAACTTTTTCATTTCAGAATCCTTTTTTTTGCAGTTAAATAAATTAAATAAATTCAATGAATAATTTTTGATAAAAATAGAAAAAGCATCTCAATTAATATTAAAAGAGATGCTTTAAGATTTTATACTAAAATTTATTCAGATTTAGCTTCTTCTTTTCCAGACTCAGGATTATCTTTAGAAGCTGCTCCTTCTGCTGCTGCTCCTTCTGCTGCTCCTTCTGCTCCTTCTTCTAATTCTTCATCTTCATCTGTTTCGTCGTCAATTGACATTGAAGCTCTTGACATTTTAACTTGACACACAACCTGATTGTCAGGATGTAAAATACTAAACGTTTCTTCAGAAAGATCTGCTACAGTAATACTGTCATTTAGTTTTAAAGTTGAAACGTCTGCTAATAAAAAGTCAGGTAAATTTTTAGGTAAAGCTCTAACGGTAAGTTTTCTTTTATTTCTAGAAAGTAAACCGCCAGCATCTCTTACACCTGGCGCTGTTCCTTCAACTTTAACAGGAATTATCATGCTAATTTCTTTTCCTGGGTGTAATTGAAAGAAATCTACATGTAAAATTTTATCAGAAACTGGATGGAATTGAATGTCCTGCATAACTGCATCTATTTTATTTCCATCTTCTAAAGCAATTACAACAGTGTGTGCATCTGCTGTATATACTAGTTTTGAAAAAGCCAATTCTTCTGCTGAAAAATGTATAGGGTTTTCTCCTCCGTATATAACGCAAGGCACCTTTCCAGCATTACGTAAGGCTTTGGTAGCTACCTTGCCCACGTGTTCTCTTTTAGATCCGTTGATTGTAATTGATTTCATGATTTTATTTTATAAAAAAAGGGTTTATTGATTTATTATTGTGAACGTTTTTCATTACCTCAGCAAATAAGTTAGCTGTTGATAAAACTTTTATTTTTTTAGACTTATTTTTAACTGGAATACTATCAGAAATTATCAATTCTTTAAGTTTGGAATTTTCAATTCTTTCATATGCTTTACCAGAAAGTAATGGATGAGTACAGATTGCTCTTACTGATTTAGCCCCTCTTTCCATCATAAGATCTGCTGCAGTTGTAAGTGTACCAGCAGTATCAACCATATCATCAACAAGAACAACATTTTTTCCTTCAACATTTCCAATTAACTCCATATGAGAAATAATGTTAGCTTTTTTTCTTTGTTTGTAACATATTACAACATCACTCTTAAGGAATTTTGAGTATGCATAAGCTCTCTTTGAACCTCCCATGTCAGGAGATGCAATAGTTAAATCGCTTAAATTCAAACTTTCTAAGTATGGGATAAAAATAGTTGATGCGTATAAATGATCGACTGGTTTTTCAAAAAAACCTTGGATTTGATCAGCATGAAGATCCATTGTAATTATTCTTGTGGCACCAGCAGTTTCTAAAAGTTTGGCAATAAGTTTAGCGCCAATTGGGACTCTTGGTTTGTCCTTTCTATCTTGTCTTGCCCATCCAAAGTAAGGCATAACAGCTGTAATATGTCTTGCGGAAGCTCTTTTAGCAGCATCAATCATTAAAAGAAGTTCCATTAAGTTTTCTGAACTTGGTTGAGTGGATCCAATTAAAAATATTCTACTTCCTCTTATTGATTCTTCAAAAGAAGGCTGAAATTCTCCGTCGCTAAAGTTATGAAATATTACTTTTCCTAATTTCACTCCATAAGCTTCAGCTATATTTTTACCAATTTCAACACTTTGAGTACAGGCAAAAATTTTAGCTTCAGTTTTGTTTTCAGACATTATTAATTAATTGGAGGGCAAATTTAACAATTTATTTTATGATTAAGTATTTATGATGGAATAATATATTTTTTTATAAATTTGCCGACCTGCTTCGGTGGCGGAATTGGTAGACGCGCTGGATTCAAAATCCAGTTCTTTCGAGAGTGTGGGTTCGATTCCCACCCGAAGTACAAATGATTTTTAATTACACGTTCATTTCAGAATATTTTAATTAATTATATTTGCATTGTAAATGAAAAAAACTAGGTTTAATATTTATTTTCCAGTCCTTTATTATTTAGGAGAACTTTTTGTTATATTATTTTCAACTCAATTGATGCTTTATTACTCGTTCACTAAGTTTAGTTACGTTAACGTATTATTTATTGGGTTCTGGTTTTTAATTTCAATACTATTTAAATCTCATGTTCTGGGTAGAGACATTAGTAAATTTAAATTAGTTCAATCTACCTTAAAAAATCTTTTTTTCTTTAGTGGATTTGTTTCAATATTAAATTTACTTTTTTTTCAGCTACAGTTTTATTTAATAACAATATTCTTTGCGGCCTCGTTATTTTACTTTCTTATGTTATTATACAGGTTAACTGTTGATACAATTTTAAAAAAATACAGAGCTTTTGGAGGAAATATTCTTAGATGTTTAATCATTGGAAACAACGAGCACGGTTCGAGTCTTTACAATGAAATTATTAAGCATCCTGAACTTGGATACAGATCCGATGGAATTTTTACTTATAACTCAATTAAAAAATCAAAACATGTTCCTTTTCTTGGAAAATTTGTTGATTTAGAAGAATCCTATATTAAAATGTTTGATAGAATTTATTTTTCTTCAAAACTTAAAATTAAATCTCAAGAAAAAATAATAAAAATAGCAGAAGATTTAAACGTAAAAGTCAGTTCGATTCCTGATTTGCCGTATTATGATTTTAAAAACTTTTTTATATCTAAAATCTCTTCAGTTCCTTATATAAGTATTAATAAACTTCCACTTGATAATTCTTTCAATGTACTTATCAAAAGAGTCTTTGATGTAGTTTTTTCATCTCTTGTTATTGTTTTTATTCTTTCATGGATGATTCCACTTTTCGGATTATTCATAAAGTTTAGCTCTAAAGGGCCTGTGCTTTTTGTTCAAAAAAGAGACGGATTTAAAGGAATTACTTTTAATTGTTTTAAGTTTAGAACAATGGTTATTAATAAAATGTCTGATATAAAAATGGCAGATGATAACGATAATAGATTAACAAAATTTGGAAAGTTTTTAAGGCTCAGCACTTTAGATGAAATGCCTCAATTTATTAATGTTTTTCTTGGAGACATGTCAATAGTAGGTCCAAGACCTCATCCTGTTAGTCTAAACAAACAATATATTAAAGACGTAAGTAATTTAAATAAAAGACATCGTTTTAAACCAGGAATTACAGGTCTTTCTCAATCTTTAGGTTATTCAGGATTTATTAAATCAACTCAAGACATGAGTGATAGAGTTAAAATGGATATTTTTTACTTTAAAAACTGGAGTTTGCTTTTAGATTTTAAAATAATTTTTAAAACGACTGGAATTTTATTAAATGGGATTTTTAAAAGAGCTTAATTAAAGCTTGTAAGTAAGCATAACTCCCCCCTTGTAAACTAACTCTTCACCACTCTGATTAAAGTCCTTTTCAATATCTGGATTTTCGTAAATTCTATTTCCTTCTTTATTGTAATATTTGTAGTTGGATTGAGAACTCCCCCCTCCAATAAAAACCTCTAAATTAAAATTTTTGTTTTTAAGTGGAATTTTTTTACCAATTGTGATTCCGTAATATGCATTCCTTCCCGACTGGTAACTGCCTTCTTCTTTTAATTCAGTATCAACTATTGAAGTTATAAACTTGGGTATTCTCAAAGTAAACATTCCGTAACCAACATGCGGTCCGATAAAAAATGACCTTTCATTTTTCCCTTTTTTTAGTTTTGGATAATACCTGAGCTCATTAAAGATTTGAGTTGTTTGAAATGGAGATCCTTCAATATCATCAAAAAAGGTTGCACTTGTATCTAATTGATACCCAAACTTTTCTGAAAGCTGAACTTCAATTCCTATGTTTGGTGTTAAAATAAGTGCTGATGCAAGATTGAATTTGATTTCAGTTTGCGCAGCTCCCAAGTTTAAAATTAAAAGAAAAAGCAGGGATGTGGTTTTTTTTAGCATATAAGAAAGTTACAATAAAACACCAATAATAATAAAATAATTTCTTTTTAAGTATCTTCGTGAGTTCAATAATTTTAAAATGTCAAAAATATTTAAATCATTTATTGCATTAATCTTTATACTTAGCTTTAGTTTTTCTAGTTATTCGCAAAGTTTTGATGACCTTTCTAATGTAAACTTTTCTGAACTAAATGATAGTCAAATAGATTTATTGTTAAGAAGAGCTGGTTCTCAAGGTTATAATCAGTTTGATCTTTTAAAAATGGCTCGAGCTCAAGGATTTACTCAAGCTGATATCGAAAATTTAGATAAAAGATTTAAATCTGCTCAGACTATTGCTAGAGTTGCTGAAAGTGCCTCAGCTCCATTGGAAGAAACTAGACTAAGAAAACAATGGCTTGAAAATATAGAGATTTTCAGAGAAAATGATAGTGATGTATTTGGATACAATGTTTTTACAGGGACAAGTTTTTTAAGTTTTCAATCTAATTTAAATTTACCAACTCCTTCGGATTATATTTTAGGAGCTGGAGATAAAATGTTTATTGATGTTTATGGTGAATCTGAAAGTTATTTTCAAGCTGAAATTAGCCCAGAAGGCTATGCAATACTTGAAAATATAGGGCCAGTAAATTTAAATGGTTTATCTCTTGAAAAAGCAAAACTAAGATTAACAAATAGATTTAAAAAAGTTTATCCCGGTATACAAGCAAAAAAAACTTTTTTAAATATTTCGGTTGGAATTCCTAGAGCTATTAGAATAAATATTGCTGGAGAAGTTAATTTACCTGGAACTTATAATTTTAGTGCTTTTAATACCCTTTATAATGCTTTGTATGTTGCTGGAGGAATTACAGAAAATGCTACACTAAGAGATATTAAATTATTTAGAAATAATAAGCTTATTAGCACCGTAGATGTTTATAAATTTTTGACAGAAGGTGACGGATCATCTAATGTGAGATTGGAAAATAATGATTTAATTTTAGTTAATACTTACAGTAACAGGATTTCAATTGATGGCGCTGTTAAATCACCAGGAAAATTTGAAATGAAAGATGAAGAAACTCTTTTAGATCTTTTAAATTATGCCGGAGGACTTTCCGAAAATGCTTTTAAGAAATCAATTAAACTGACTAGAATAATTGATGGACAGCTCAAGGTTGTTGATATTAATTCTGATCAATTTGATTTTTTTAAGCCGATGGATGGAGATAAATACATGATTGAGAAAATTATTGAAAAATATAATAATAGAGTTATTGTGAACGGAGCTGTTTTTAGACCTGGAACTTTTTCCTTGACAGAAGAAATGACTGTTAAAAATTTAATTGATAAAGCAGAGGGATTAAAAACTGATGTATTTTTTGATAAAGCCTATGTTACAAGAACCAATGAAGATTATTCTACATCTACAATAGCTTTAAACCTAAGAGATGAATTGAAAAACCCAACTTTTATATTTCAAGAGGAAGACGTTCTAAATATTTTATCTATTAATGATTTAAGTGAGGAGAATTATATTGAAATATCAGGTCAAGTGAACAACCCTGGAATTTTTCCTTTTTCTAAAAACATCACTCTTTCTGATTTAATTTTACTAGCTGGAGGTTTTAAAGAAAATGCTACCTCAAATAGAATAGAAATTAATAGAAGACTATCTTCAAATGAATTAAATGAAAATAATATTTCTGAAATTCTGACTTTCGATTTAAACAAAAATTTAAATAATAATTCAATTATTATTGAGCCATTTGATCAAATTATAGTTCGAAAAAACCCAAATTTTTACACTCAACAATATGCACGAGTTGAAGGCGAGGTGATGTATCCAGGAAAATATGCAATTTCATCTAAAAACGAAAGAATATCAGATTTAATAAATAGATCTGGAGGTTTTAAAAACATGGCCTATTTAAAAGGTGCAACTCTTATTAGATTAACTGAATTTGCCGAACTGCAGTCTGATTTAAACAAAAAGATTAAAAGTTTAAATGATTTAAAAAACAAGGTTTCCAATAAGGAAGGTGCTTTAACAGAGTCTGAACTTTTATTAATTGAAAGAATAGATGAAGATTTAAAAAACATTGATTCTAATAAAAATGAGAATCAAATTCTTAGTAGCTACGCTAAATCAGAAAGAATCAATCAAATTTTAAAGAAAAACTCTGTTGATGGTGATATACCTATATCAAAATCTGAAGCTATAGGTATTGATTTAATGTCTATTGTTAATTCTCCTAGATCTAAATCAGATTTATTATTAAAAGAAGGAGATGTCATTATTGTTCCAAAAAAATTAGAAACAGTAAGATTAAGAGGAGAACTTTTATATCCCACAACAGTAAGATATGTTTCTAACAAAAGCTTAAAATATTATATAAATTCATCTGGTGGTTTTGACAATAAAGCAAAACGTTCAGGAACCTATATAGTTTATGCTAATGGTGATGTAGCAAGGACAAAAAAGTTTTTATTT
>Ga0209309_10004193_pt1 | contig 12039 bp, 13 predicted proteins | sample COGITO_mtgs_1204_2_FD_184807 | JGI IMG/M metagenome (GOLD analysis project Ga0209309, IMG submission 184807) | Pelagic marine microbial communities from North Sea - COGITO_mtgs_120412 (SPAdes) (version 2) | ecosystem: Environmental > Aquatic > Marine > Epipelagic ...
AGACAACTGGTATTGGCAATCAATGCGACGAATGCGATAGCCATCATCACCAGCGATTCAGGCTCACTACCGAATACAAAGCGTCTCACCACCTCTACGAGCACGCCCACAGCCAAGATCAGTTGCAATACACCAGCAAGATGCGCGGCACGTACCTGCATTTTCACGCTATGTCCAACCGCATAAAGGGCAAGCCCGTACACCGCCGCATCGGCAAAATTGTCCAGGGATTCTCCAATCAGGCCGGTGGACCGGGCGATCAGACCGGCAGTCATTTCCACCACGAACAGAAGTGCATTGATGCCGAGCAACCAGCGCAGGGTCCCGGATTCTTGCTTAGCAGAAGCTGCCGAAAACTCGGCGGCCTTGATGGTCTCCGGATTTGCAGCGACGGTTTCCTGAAGCGAGGCGCCTAGCCCCAAGGTCTTCAGTTTCGAGGTGACGGGCTCGACCTCGCCGTCATGCACGACCTTCAGCCGGCGGTTCGACAAGTCGAAGGACAGCGCCCGAATCTCCTCAAAGCCGTTCAGGGCTAGGCGAATCATTCGTTCTTCTGATGGACAGTCCATCTTCGGCACGGCATAAACACTGACCCATCTCCCTGGCGCCTCGGAGGAGGCCTGTATATCGGTATCCGCTGCGGACGTTGCATCACCGCCACAGGCGCCACCACAGGATTTGCTCATGATACGACTCCACTTGAACAATGTTGTGGTACCATTTTAAACTATAAAGCTACTATAAGGTCAATAGAGTAAAGAATCCGTTGGGGAGGAGGCTGATGCGCATTGGTCAGTTGGCGCAGTTGGTAGGGGTCGAAACACAGACGATCCGCTTCTATGAACAGCAGGGCTTGTTGCCGCCGCCTGATCGGCAGGACAACGGTTACCGTGTCTATACCGAGAAGCATGGTGAGGGGCTGGCCTTCATCCGTCGCTGCAGAATCCTGGGCCTGTCACTGGCTGAGATTCACGAACTACAGAGCTATCAGGACGACCCTCATCAGCCTTGTACCGCCGTCAACACCTTGCTCGATGATCACATCTCTCATGTGCGGTCGCAGATAACCGCTCTGCAAGCGCTTGAGAAACAACTCGTTTCACTGAGAGCGAGTTGCAACGATGACCGGGAAGTTGAGGCGTGTGGGGTTCTTGCTGGAATTAGCGAAGGAAACATGCACCAGCAGTAGGTGAAGCATCAACCAGATAATCCGATGAGATGCCGGTCTGTCTCACTCTCATGCAAAGGTAAGATCAACCATTTAATCCGCTTACCCAATATTTTCAAAAAAATCTTTAGAAGCTGTAGAGGCATCTATGAATGCTTGTTGCTTCCGTTGGTGGTTATGCATAGCGTTTAGTAAGTTTAGATCGTGATCGATCAAATCATGTAAACCATGAAATTTCAGCATACATTTAAGAGAGTTCTCATAAATCTGAAATGTTACATTGATATTATGCTTTGCCAATTCAATTGAAAGTTCGCTAACGTAGTTAAGAGCACCATCCATATATTATATACTTCCTTTTGTTTCGTTTGAGTTGGGTATATTACCTTAAATTACTTGCCAAAAAAACTGGCTTGCTCTTTCTGCTCACCTCCCAAAGCCAGCTAAGGGCTTGGCTTCACTCGTGACGCTTTCAATCTTGCCCCTACTCTAATGCTTGCCGTTTGCCTGTCAATGACTACTCGCTTCGCTGCGTTCCTCATTGACAGTCTTCACGGCTTCGCATTATCGGGCGGTGCGATTGACGCGACCCGACCGAAGCCAGCCCCCAACCCTCATTTTATACCCCAAAAGGGTTATATGATTTTGTTTCAGTGGCCTGTAGTCGCCACGTATAGCGGATTATTGACATTTTCAGGCTTGTAAAGTTGCCCGTTTTTGTGCCGATCAAGTACGCCCTCTTCAAGTAAAACCTTGATTATTTTATTGACCCCCTCACGCCCTTTTATCTTGCTTGCAAAGGCTAGTTTTTCCCGCTTAATTCGGCCTTGTGGTTGCCCTCCCAACCATTCGCGGGCATAACGTAGCCCGTTCATATCTGCGCCCTGTGTGTGCATGTTATGGCCTTTTATCGGACTTATGTTGGTGTTTGCAGTTTTCACGGAATGAAGAGCGGGAAAAGCCCCTACATTTCCGCTATTTTTGCGGAGTGTGGCGGGTGTTTCCCGCTCTTCAATGGCAACAGGAGCAGAGGGGCGAGCATGTTTTTTTAGAAACTTGCGGACTTTACGCCGATTATGCCAATTTATAGCCGTTTCTTTCCACGTTCCCGAATTATTGCGGACTGTAGAGAGTAGGAGGGATTTTTTCCGTGGTTTATCTTCAGGTGGTTTTTTTTCTTCCCATGCAGCCCAGCCAAGCAAGCCAAGGACAAGCGGCGAGAGGGTGAGAGCAGCCGACCAAAGCAAACGCACAAATAAATTGAGATTGTCAGGTGTTAGCCCCATCAAAGGCGCAGCAGTGTTATAGATTGACATTGCTGGCGGGGTAATCTGGTTTTCAAGTGCAGAGAGTTTTTCACTTTCATCTAAAAACTTGGCTTGTATGCCGTTCAACGTGTTTTGATGCTTAGTTTTAAACTTCACAGCTTGATCCACGTTTTTTTGCCATGTCGTTACGTTGACCGCCAATCCATCAACTACAACCTTTTGACGGGCGACCTCATCGGCGAGGGGCTTGTTTTCTAGTCTTGCATCAATCGACAAGGTGAAGGATGCAGCAGCCCACAGGCTAAGGCTTACAAGGAAGCCAAACCAGAGCCAAGCAAAGCCCTTGCACCATGCAGAATGAGCCTTCATTCCAATAAGCCCAGAGAGAAACAGGGCGCAGATATCAAGAAGGGCATAGCCAGCGGGTAAAAGTTGCCCACTCACATCATCGACAGCGGAGAGCTTGCCGAGTTCGTAATTGAAGCGCAGCGATATATAACCAATAGCCCCAACCAGAGCCAAGCCCAGAAGAGGGCGACCACTTTTTAACAGTGCAGCGAGCCAATCCGCAAAGCGTTCAAGACGTTTTTTTTCTGGTGAGGTGGGTTTTTCGGGCGCGTGAGTTCGCGTATCATGGTTTTCAGCCATAACGATAGTCCTTTTATCGGTTGTGGTTAGTCCTGTTTTGGTGCGGGAACACCAGAGCAGGGCGCTTTTTTTGGCCTTGTGGCCTATTCAATCGCTGTTAGTAGCAATGTGAATCCTTTTTGAATGTTTTTACCTTCTTTTTGACGAAGCCAACAAAGGCCGCATCTACGTTGCTTATGTCGCTCTTGCTTTCTGCGAAGGTTATAAATTGGATTATGATTTCATCCATTGACCAGTCTGTATATGAATCGTTGTGTATTTTTTCAGCGTTTACGAGCGTTTGACGCTTAATCCTACGCTTGAAGTTAAAGACCATATCGCGCGTTGTGTGTTCTGAAATAGGTGGGTTATTCGCTTCTATAGCTTTGGTTCGAGATACTGTAACCATTTTTTCGCTACTATCCAGAGCGTATTGATAATCAGGTATATGACCGTCTTTAATAACAACTTTTAAAGTGTTTTTGAAGGTTGGTAATGGTGAGCGGCTTCCAGATTTATGGTAGAGCTTTTCAATCCCTATTGACCATCGCTTTTGATTGCCGCAATGTTTACGTGCAATTTCATACAAGCGCCTTTCAAGGCCTTTTGCTAAGCGAAAATAGTCACGATTTATGCTTACAACTTCTTTACCTAAAATGCCATTATAGAGCCAATCGCAAAATTCAATTTTTACATTAATATGCCTGTTTTTTACCTTTAGGCTTTCAATGTATTCATATTTTATTAAAGAAAAGCCTTTTACTTGTCGTTTTCCATTCGTTTTTATATTTGTTTTAACATAGCAACCAGCAAGCCTGTCTAAAGTATCTTTGATTTTGTCGTAGGATTTACCGCCATTATCTCTGTTTGTTGCAATAAAAAAGTCATTCAATGAAATATGAAATTCTTTAGGCGGTGTTCGCCCTTCATTGAGTTCATCAACAAGAATTGAGCCACAGTATAAAAGCAAATCTTTATCGTAGATTGTCGGCATACCTAGAGTAGCGTGAGGTGTCATTATGATTTCAAAATCCCCGTTTTTATATTCAAACGGTTCTTTATAAGATTTTTTCGATAAAGAATAGAAAGGGTGTTCCATGCTTGCTAAGTCATTTTTGAAAGGTGTTTGATCAAAAATATCAGCGATAAAAAAATCGCCGTTAGGGTGTTTTTGCTTCAGAAGAGCCATTTTGAAATTCCCTATTCAAATTTAAACTTTTCGGGGTATTAGAAATAAGTATAACTTCGGGGTATTAGAAATGCAACCCTTGAATAGACGGTCGGGGTATTAGAAATAGACGGTCGGGGTATTAGAAATAGACGGTCGGGGTATTAGAAATAGACGGTCGGGGTATTAGAAATCTAAATTTTTTTAAGATATTGAAATATATATAAAAAATGGTGTTTTTTTGATGCGTAACACTACACTAACACTTATATAACTATATATAACACTAGAGCAGGGCTGTGAATAAAATTCAGATTCGTTATTTTAGGAATACATCCAATAAAAAACCCCACCACCGCAAAGCGGAGCAGGGCTAACATTTTCACGTTCGGTCACGCCAGAGGACTTCCCAGCCGTAACGCATTTTCATATTGCTATCAGTAACAACCAGTTGCAAGGTTTTTTATACAATACAATCATTTAGCTATATACAAACATCTTTAAAACATGCTATAAACAGTTAATAAAGTGTTTTTCAGAAAGGTGAACTCATGTATAACACAAGCGATATTCATTCATTAACTGATTTCAATAGAAAATCAGCTGAACATATTAAGCGCATACAAGAAACAGGCAGACCAGAGATTTTGACAGTACAGGGCAAAGCCGCCGCCGTTGTTCTTGCCCCTGAAACCTTCGACAGGCTTGCACAAGCCGCAGAATATGCCGAAACATTAGAAACTATCCGTCAATCAATGGCACAGCATGAAGCAGGGCAGGCCAAGCCAGTACAACAGGCATTTGATGAAATGAGAGAAGAGTTAAAAGCGGATTTTCCTGATGCAAGTTTTTAAAGTTCTTATTCCCCCACAAGTTCAGCAAAAGATCAAAGATCAAGCCTACGTTATAGCAATGGACAAGCCAAGCGCAGCCCTGAAATGGTATGACACTATTCAAGAAAAGCTCTCAAGCCTTGAACAAATGCCTAAACGATGCCCAATTGCACCAGAGAGTATTCACTTTGATTTTGAGGTTAGACATCTCATTTCTGGACGCTATCGCATCTTATTTGCTGTGCAAGATGACAGTGTGAAAGTCTTGGACTTCAAAGCAGGACGACAAAACAAGCCGTAAAGGCCATTTAAAGCCCGTAAAGGGGGCTTTAAATACATATCCAGTACGTTACCATAGATTTATCATTAAATACGCTCTACGAGCTTCTAAACGCCTTTAAACACACATTTCATGTGAGTGTCTGCCAATATCCTAGCGAGGTGAATTGCGAGGGACGAGCAAGAGGGGCAGCAATGCGCCCCTAGAACAAAGTTACGCCTATGGCGTATCAATTTAAATATTTACCATCTTTTTTAAGCTCTATTGCTAGATCAACAAAACTATTCTTATGCTTTTCTCTTAAATAAAGTTGATATATTCCTATTTGATATGATCTATCAGATGACACAGGATCTTTTAACAAAGACCTAATCTTGGTGATTGCAAAAAAATACTCCTGCAATTCTGGCATGATATGGTCACAATTTTGTTCCACAACGGGTTCAAATTCTTTGTAAGTCTTCTCTATCACATCAAGACAACCCAAGGCATAAGTGACATCATAGTGATCAGAAGCTTTAACACTACCTGAAATTAATGTTCCTATCATATACAGCATTGAACTGTGTAGAACACCATCATCTTGATCTTTGCTCATATTCAAACCTCCCAAAAGTTAAAGCGTAGCAGGGAGGTTAGTCGGTTGTTTCAAATTCGGCTTGTTCAGATTTTTCCAGTGCCTTTTCAACGTATTTCATAACAACAGCATGTTTCTTTTCATCGGTGTATTTTTTGACCAGTGACAGAAGGGCATCAGTAAATTGTCCGTGTTCTTTGATCTCAATATTTTTGAGGGCTAACCCACCAAGGATGATTTTTGCCTGTGTCTCTTCGCGCCGTTCCTTTTCTTTTTGTCTCGCATCGAGTGCCTGCTTTTGTGCCTTAGCTTGGTTCAGCTTTTCGGTGAGATCAGCAATGCGCTTTTCGACCTGATCTTTTTTCTTTGTCATGGCGTGTTATGTCCTCCCGTACCCACGTTATGAAAATGACCTTGCCATATTATGGTTGCTATGGCAAATTCTTTCTAGGCGTTAAAGTTACGGAGAACCTCCCGTAGTGATAGCAAAGTGCGCACTTTACCAAACTCGCTACGCTAGAGTTTGGGTGCGGTTCTTCAATCGCTACCGCGAGCCAGACGGCTTAGGTTTTGTGTCCCTTTGGGGGACACATGAAAGAACGCTTTCGCGCGTTCTCTCAAACTCTCTTTAACGAGAAGCTTACGAAGCTTCACCCGATATAGGAATGGAATCCATTGCGTACATTTGAACTTCATGCCAGTGTCAAAAGTGTAAGCCGAAGCGCAGGCCGTAGTAGTGTGGCCGCTGCTGCTTATCGTGCTGGCGAGCTTTTGCATGATAAGCGCACAGGTCAAACGCATAACTACACCAGCAAAAAAGACGTATTGCATACACAAGTATTCACTCCAGACAATGCGCCATTATGGGCAAGTTCACGTCAAAGCCTTTGGCAAGCAGTAGAAACCAAAGAGAACCGAAGCAATAGTGTGACAGCCAGAGAAATAGAAATTGCGTTCCCCGCCGAGTTTAATCACAAACAAAGGCTTGAAGCAGGAGAAGTAATCGCCAAAGAGCTTGTAAAGCGTTACGGGTGCGCCGTTGATATCTGCCACCATGCTCCTAGCAAAAAGGGAGATGAACGTAATAACCATGCACATTTGCTTTTCACGTCCAGAGGGTTCGACATGACAACCAAAGACGGGTGGAGCAAAACCAAGTATCGAGATTTAAACGCCGATAAGATCACGATTGAGGGGAAGACGACAACACGAGCAGCCGTTGAAGTTAAAGCCTTGAGGGGCTTTGTTGCTCAAACAATGAATGATATTGCTGAGCGTGAAGGCTTGACGGTAAAAACAGAGCATCTTTCGTTTAAAGAACGTGGCATTGATCAAGAGCCAACACAAAAAATGGGGCAACATGCAACCCAGATGGAGCGCAAAGGACAGAAATCAGAACGAGGCGATATAAACCGTGAGATTCTGGCCGCCAATGATGAACGACAAAAAGTAAAAGAGACAGCTAATGTTATTAGCTTCGAGATCGAGAAAGCAAAACGAGAGCTTGCCAGAGAGAAAATGCTACAACAGCATATTGAGGCAAGCCGCATCCAGTGGAGCATTGGTGCTTATACAGAACGACAAAATAAGGCGCAACAAGACTATGAAAAAAAGTCTAAAAGTTTCTTTTCACGGATATTCAAGACAGATCAACGTGCCCGTGAAACATTGAGCGATGCCAATAAGGAACTTGCCAGGCGTCGGCAAGGATGGGCGAAAGCAATCTACACCATCTACAGTGATGAAACCCCAGAGCAGCGCGCCGCAGCATTGAAAGAACGAGGATTTGAGATCAAAGAACATCCCAAGCCAAAAAAGCAACAGCCAACGCAGCAGAAACAGCCGTGGTGGTTACAACAGCAAGCTGAACAAACTTTAAAACGACAGTATAATGCTCAAACCAAAGCTACGCGACAACCACCAAGAGCAGCGAAGCCACGGCAGGAGCGAGAAAGAGATATGGATTTTGATCGATAAATTTTCACTTTATTCATTTGTATAAGTTCTGATCTAAACGCAGTAATTGATTTATCCCCAATTTTGGGGGATGAAACTGTGTATAACCTACAGGCCACCAGAAATGGCGGCTTATTTGTTTGAGGGTTAAATTTTAAACACACAAAAAAAGCCCCCTTTTTTCTTTTATAGTTCGACGAACTACCCCGAACACCTATAATTAGGACACTTTCGAACTACAGGGGAGAACTATGCAAACACTATCATTAAGGCAGGCGGCATTGGAAACGGGGAAAAGTAAATCAACCATATCTAATGCTTTAAAAAGTGGGAAAATCTCATATATAAGCAAAGACCATACAGGGTATAAGATAGACCCTTCTGAATTATTCAGGGTGTACCCCAGAACCAGTTCCGAACAGGATGAACTAGGACACTTTCGAACTACCCAAGCGGACACTGGCCGAACCCAAGGAGAACTAGCACTTTTGCGCGAAATGCTGGAAAGAGAACGAGAGATCAATAAAGAATTGAGCGAAAGGCTTGACCGTTCAGAAGATGAACGGCGTGAAATGTCTTTACGGCTTGAACACCTTACCAAGAAAAAGAAATTTTTAGGTATTTTTTAAAATCGTTTATCTACGCTTTAGACAGAATATCGGCAACGTAGTCATTGTGATTGCCGAGCTCGATATGATCGTAATAACTACATGCGGTTTCAATATTTTGGGTATACGGATTTAATGGTTGATGGGTCACCTTCACCCCATCAATCTGATACCACCCTCAGATGGTTGATAGATCGACTCCGTAGTTGAGTTCCTCTGCGAAGTCCGGCAGTCCGTAACCGATGGTTTTCTTGTAGAAAGGAGAGACCTTCGCAGTCGGTGCCTTCTTCTTGTGCTTCGTGGTGTAGAGCATTCGTGCCCGCATCACCTCGAAGGAGTAACCGCGCCCTTCACGGTTCTTGTCCTTGGCCAGTCGGTTGATGGACTCCGTGTAAGCGTTGGTGACGGGCATGTCCGTCTCGAAGTAGGTCATGGTCTCTTCGCGCCAGTTTCCCACTGCCCTGACCAGATCGCTCCAGACTTCCTTTTGGCCCTTCGGGATGGTGGCTATCCACTCGTCCAGGGCGGCTTCTGCCTGGAGCCGTGTGGTGGCGTCCCAGATGCCGTAGAAGCGCTCCTTGTGCTCGTAGGCGGCCAGCAGTTGCGGGAACGCGCCTGTCCAGGTCTCCATGATGAGGCGCTCCCGGTCTGAGACTTCGTGAGCGCGTTTCAGCAGGATTTTCCGGTCTCCCTTGAGAGTCCGGCTCTGGGACGGTTTCAGCTCCTTTCTGAGGCCCTTGCGCACTCTCTCTAGGGCATCGTTGGCCATGCGCACCACATGGAACTTATCGACCACGATACGGGCCTGGGGCAGCACAGCCTTGACCGCTGCCCGGTAGGGGTTCCACATGTCCATGCTGACGATCTCGACCTTCTGCCGGTCTTTCAGCTTCATCAGGTAGTTGGTCACCACGTCCTGGCGGCGGGTGGCCAGCAGGTCGAGCAGGGTTCGCTCCTCAATGTTGGTCAGAATGCAGCGGTAGCGCTTGTTCAGGTATAGCTCGTCAATGCCCAGGATGCGGGGCGTCTCGAAGCGGTGCCAGCGCCCCAGGAACTCGGCGCGGGCGTTGAAGATGTCGCGCACCGTCTTCTCGTCCAGGCCGGTCTGTGCCGCCACAAAGGTGTAGGGGTGGTTGAAGGATTCCTTCTCCACGTACTCATGCAGCCGCAGTGTCATACGGAATCCGTCCACCATCTCCGGTAGCTGGGGCCTGAATGTTGTCTTGCAGGCCCGGCAGGTGTATCGGCGGCGGACCACCCAGAGAGTGACCCGCTTGCCGTGGATGGGCAGATCACGATAGGGAACGTCACGCTTGCCGAACCGTACGAACTCACCCTGCACGCCGCATTCCTCGCAGGCGATGGGATCGGGCACGTCCACCTGGAAGTGCATTTCGTCGTCGGTTGATTTGCAGCCCAGTACTTGGTATTGCGGCAGGTGAAGGATGTTGTCGGGAAGTTCGGTCATGGTGTTGTATAGGCGTAGGTGTCAGTCAGATCCATCCGACTCGGCATTGGTGTTTGCTTTTTTACCCAACAAGCTGCTGGAAACGAAAAGTAAGGCACCGAGGACAATTGCAATATCAGCCAGGTTGAAGGCCGGCCAATGCCAGTCTCGCCAATAGAAATCAAAGGAATCCACAACATAGCCGCGAAAGACCCGGTCAATCAGGTTACCCATGGCGCCACCGAGGATAAGACTGTAAGCGATGGCTTCTCCTTTATGACGATTTTCAAGGATCAGCTTGATCAGAAAAATCGAGACCACTACCGCGATTCCGATAAAAAAGTAGCGCTGCCAGCCTCCACCATTCGCAAAAAGACTGAATGCGGCACCGGTGTTCCATAGGTGCACCCAGTTAAAGAACGGGGTCACCGAAACATACTCGCCATAGGCCATTGATTGCTGCACCAGCCACTTTACAGCCTGATCAGACGCTGCCAGCAGGCCCGATATGGACAATAGGGCATACGGCGAGAGCTTTTTGCCAATAATGAGCATTATTTAACCCTTCAACGCCAAAATGCGTCTGGCACCGTTAAGTACAATGCCCCCCGCGATGGTGCCGATAATCAGATCCGGATAATTGGAACCGGTCCACGCGACCAGGGCGCCGGCGGTGATGACCCCCAGGTTGATCACCACGTCGTTGGCCGAGAATATCCAGCTTGCCTTCATGTGCGCCCCGCCTTCCCGATGTTTGGATATGAGCAGCAGACAACTGGTATTGGCAATCAATGCGACGAATGCGATAGCCATCATCACCAGCGATTCAGGCTCACTACCGAATACAAAGCGTCTCACCACCTCTACGAGCACGCCCACAGCCAAGATCAGTTGCAGTACACCAGCAAGATGCGCGGCACGTACCTGCATTTTCACGCTATGTCCAACCGCATAAAGGGCAAGCCCGTACACCGCCGCATCGGCAAAATTGTCCAGGGATTCTCCAATCAGGCCGGTGGACTGGGCGATCAGACCGGCAGTCATTTCCACCACGAACAGAAGTGCATTGATGCCGAGCAACCAGCGCAGGGTCCAGGATTCTTGCTTAGCAGAAGCTGCCGAGAACTCGTCAGCCTTGATGGTCTCCGGATTTGCAGCGACGGTTTCCTGAAGCGAGGCTCCTAGCCCCAAGGTCTTCAGTTTCGAGGTGACGGGCTCGACTTCGCCGTCATGCACGACCTTCAGCCGGCGGTTCGACAAGTCGAAGGACAGCGCCCGAACCTCCTCAAAGCCGTTCAGGGCCAGGCGAATCATTCGCTCTTCTGATGGACAGTCCATCTTCGGCACGGCGTAAACGCTGACCCATTTCCCCGACGCTTCGGAGGAGGCCTGAATATCAGTATCCGCCGCAGGCGTTACATCGTCGCCACAGGGGCGTCCGCAGTTTTTGCTCATGATACGACTCCACTTGACTGTGATCGGGCAATCATTTAAAACTATATAGTCGCTATAAGGTCAATAGCGTAGAGAATTCGTTGCGGAGGAACCCGATGCGTATTGGTCAGTTGGCGCAGTTGGTAGGGGTCGAAACACAGACGATCCGCTTCTATGAACAGCAGGGCTTGTTGTCGCCGCCTGATCGGCAAGACAACCGTTACCGTGTCTATACCGAGAAGCATGGTGAGGAGCTGGCCTTCATCCGTCGCTGCAGAATCCTGGGCCTGTCACTGGCTGAGATTCACGAACTACAGAGCTATCAGGACGATCCTCATCAGCCTTGTACCGCCGTCAATGCCTTGCTCGATGATCACATCTCTCGTGTGCGGTCGCAGATAGCCGCTGTGCAAGCGCTTGAGAAACAACTCGTTTCACTGAGAGCGAGTTGCAACGATAACCGGGAAGTTGAGGCGTGTGGGGTTCTTGCTGGAATTAGCGAAGGAAACATGCACCAGCAGTAGGTGAGGCATCAACCAGATAATCCGATGAGATGCCGATTTGTCTCACTCTCATGCAGAGGTAAAATCAACCATTTAATCGGCTTACCCGATATTAGTTAAGTCTGGGCCGACCGCATTCTACAGCAATACCTGCAGCACCAGGTTTGAGA
>Ga0209309_10004194_pt1 | contig 12038 bp, 10 predicted proteins | sample COGITO_mtgs_1204_2_FD_184807 | JGI IMG/M metagenome (GOLD analysis project Ga0209309, IMG submission 184807) | Pelagic marine microbial communities from North Sea - COGITO_mtgs_120412 (SPAdes) (version 2) | ecosystem: Environmental > Aquatic > Marine > Epipelagic ...
TTTATTGTCCCGAATGCTATTGCGTCCTGCCGAACTTCCCATCGGGATTGTAACTTCAGTAGTCGGCGTTCCCATTTTTATAATCCTGTTACAAAAGAAAAATTATTTCTTCTAAAAAATGATTCAGACACAAAACATAACATACAAAATTGGCGACAAGGTTATTCTAGATGATATTTCGGTCATTTTTAAACCCGGAAACCTCAATTTGATTATTGGTCCCAACGGTGCTGGAAAATCCACTTTGGTAAAAGTGATCTGTAATCAAATTAAAGCTAAAACTGGCTCGGTACAGTATGGAAACAGAAATTTAACCGAAATGACCGTAGCCCAATTGGCAAAAATACGTGCGGTATTGTCCCAGAATATTGAATTGGCCTTCCCCTTACAAGTTTCTGAAGTGGTAATGATGGGACGATACCCGCACTTTTCGGTTAAACCTACTCAAAAAGACGAAACTGCTTGCGAAGAAGCCATGCGATTTTTTGATGTTTGGGATATGGCCAACCGGGATTATATGACGCTTAGTGGTGGTGAAAAACAACGCGTTCATTTTGCCCGTGTGGTGGCGCAAATATGGTATCCACCTGAAAACAAGGCAGGAAGATATTTGGTGTTGGACGAACCGCTTACCTTTTTAGATGTGCATTATCAGTTTCATTTTATGCATAAGTTGCTCGAACTGCTAAAACAAAAAAATATCGTGATAGTAGGAGTAGTCCACGATCTTAATCTGGCAGCAAAATTCGCAGACCATATTATATTGCTAGATCATGGAAAGTTGTTGGCCGCCGGCCCTAAAGAAGAGGTTTTGACCAAACAACACATTAAAACAGCCTATCGCTTAGAGCCGATTATTCATAGTGAAAAAGAGAGTATGTATTTGTTTTTTGAATAAAACAGTTAAGTGGAAGCTAGCGCAATTATTTTTGTAATTGTATTATAATTTCGGGAGGTAACTTGCACGTTTAGCTTCTTTTCAAAAGTATTCATATTAAACTTTGTACGTCCGTAACCCATTGCAGCATAAAAGTAGATACAATTATCTAGTATTATAATTTCTTCGTTAGGATATTGTATTGAACTTGCTTCCTCAATCAAGCTGTCGCTAGGTTTTTCTGAAAGGATTACAAAATAGCTTTTTGTTTTCTTTTCTTCGGAAAAAGGGCAATTTTGTAATATTCTTTCAATTTCTGAAGGTGTTAGCACTATAATGGGTAGCTCCCAACCAAATTTGGTTTGTATGGCTTCAGAAATATTTTGGATTATTTCTTCTTTGTTTTCCGAAGCTTCAAAAATCCAATTGCCCGTATGCAGGTACACTTTTGGTTTTTTAAAACCTAATTGCTTTAACATAGCTACTTGCTCTGCTTTAAGGAATTTCTTATGTCCGCCTACATTAATGCCTCGTAGAAGGGCAATGTGTGTTTTCATTTTTTAATAGGATTGGTGTTGGCTCAATATTCTAAGCACAGTGATCGTATTTTCTACAATATGGTAATGAATAGAGTAATTAAAATGCTTTAGATGAACCATTCTTATATTGTTATAGCGAATTTGAAATTGGAAAGGGTTTGCTTTTATGCGCATCATCTGAAAATGAAAATCCTTATGGAATTCATCCGCTTTGTTTATAGCTGAAAAAAAGCAATCAATGGTGTTGAATTCAATATCTGCTTCCCTAGAAAATTGTAAATTAAAATCCATACTTTTTTCTAATATCTTCGTAAGGTATGGTCTCCAAGGTTCCATTCTTATGCCGTTCAATCATATCATCCATCATCGCTTTATATTCTTCAGAGGGCTCGGCAAAGTTTTTAGCTTTATCCTCTAACGTATATTCTATATAATTTTTTAGAGAACGATTTTGGTTTTTGGCTTCCTTTTCAAGGATTGCCATGGTTTTTTCATCTAGTTCGATCAATTTTTTCTTTGTTGCCATACTATATACATTTTATATAGTAAATATATACTTTATATATTTATTTTGCAAGACTGTGGGCAACCATAAACCCACTCGTCCACGCATTTTGAAAGTTAAAACCACCTGTAATCGCATCAATATTCAGAACTTCGCCGGCAAAATAAAGATTTTTGTGTTTCTTGCTTTCAAAGGTTTTAAAATCCATTTCTTTTAGTTTTACACCTCCAGCTGTTACAAACTCCTCTTTAAAGGTGCTTTTTCCGTGTACGTTGAAAAGACTTTCGGTAAGTTGCAAAGCGAGGGTGTTGATTTGTTGTTTTGAAACATCAGCCCATGTTGTAGTTTCAGAAATATCCGAAGCATCCACCAAACTTTGCCATAACCGTTTGGGAAGATCGAATTGTGCGTTTTTTAAAACTGTTTTCTTGGCAAGCTCAATTTTAAGGCTTTTTAATTGTTCAATTATTTCAGAAAAAGAAATATCTAACAACCAATTAACCTGAATGCTAAAATGATACTTGGTAGGTTCTAATAATCGGGCACCCCAAGCCGAAAGCTTTAAAATAGCGGGGCCGCTCATGCCCCAGTGTGTGATAAGCAGAGGGCCTTCACTTTCAAGTATTGTTTTTTTGCTTTCATTTAAAACCTTTACAGAAGCTTCAGTGCTAAGACCAGGTAGATCTTTTATTCGGTTATCGTCAATGTTAAAAGTAAATAATGAAGGAACAGGAGGGATGATGGTGTGATCTAAACTTTCTAATAACTTCCAAATTTTGGGATTGCTTCCCGTTGCAATCACCACTTTTTTTGCTGAGAATGTTTCAGAAGGCGTTTCTAATTTCCAAAATAGTTGCTGAGCGGAGTCGAAGTGTTCTATTGACTTAACGGATTGTCCTTTCAAAACATCAATTCCTAATCGTTCGGTTTCTGAAATAAAACAATCAATAATAGTTTGCGAACTATCACTTACCGGAAACATTCGGCCGTCTTCTTCAATTTTCAGCTCTACACCGTGTTTTGAAAACCACTCAATGGTGTCACCGGTCATAAAGCTGTGGAACGGGCCTAAGAGTTCCTTTTCGCCACGCGGGTAGTTTTGGGTAAGCTCTTTTGGCAAAAACTCTGCGTGGGTTACGTTACATCGCCCGCCGCCAGAAACTTTTACTTTGGTAAGCACCTCTTTTCCGCGTTCGAGAATGATTATTTTTAAGTCAGGGTTTTGTTCCGCAGCATTGATTGCCGTAAAAAAACCGGCCGCTCCGCCGCCAATTATTATGACGTCAGCGGTTTTCAATTGGAGTATTTTTCTTTGGCAAACTCATTACACAATAAAATAGTTTCCGTTACATCGTCAAGTGTTGTCCGAGGATTAATCAGACACATTCTTAAAACCGTTTGACCATTTAAAATAGTAGTAACTAGTAATGCTTCACGGGATTCCACTACTTTTTCTGAGATATATTGGTTTAATTCGTCGAGTTCGTTTTCAGAAAGTTTGTTGCCAATGGGATTGTAGCGAAAGTTTATAACTGCTAATGTTGCAGGTGAAATGATTTCCCAATTTGAACTTTTACGAAGTAAATCTTCGACACTTTCAGCCAATTTAATATTATAAGTAATAGCATCTCTAAAGGCTTTTAGGCCAAATGTTTTAATAGACATGTAAAATTTCAAGGCTCTAAAGCGACGCGTTAGTTGTACGCCGTGATCGTAAAAGTTGATTTCACTTTCATTGCCTTCTACGTCGCGCAAGTATTCTGGGGTTTCGGTAAAAGTGTTTTTAAGCCACTTACTGTTACGCACCAACAAGCATCCCATTTCGTAGGGTTGGAAAAACCATTTGTGTGGATCTACAGTCAAGGAATCCGCTTTTTCAATGCCTTTGAGTAATTTTTTACCATCCTTAGAAAGAATTGCTGCTCCGCCATAGGCACCATCAATATGAAACCAAATATCTTCTTTTTTACAGATTTTTGAAATTTCAGAAAGTGGATCTACGGTTCCGGTATTTGTGGTTCCTGCCGTAGCAACCATACAGAAAGGTTGTAACCCTTCTAACCGATCTTTTGCTATTGCGTTTCGAAGTTTGTTTATGGATAATTTGAATTCAATATCGGTAGGAATAATACGAATTTGCTCCTTTTTAAACCCTAAAATTCGAATAGCTTTTATATTAGAGGAATGTGCTTGATCTGATAAATAGATAACAGCTTTTGAAAAATCATCACCACATTTTATGCGACGTGCAGTTACAATTGCCGTTAAGTTAGCCATAGAACCACCACTAGTAAAAATACCACCGCCTTTTTTTTCGGGGAAACCGAATATTTTTAATAGCCAGTTTAATGTTACAATTTCAAGTTCTGCCGCGGCAGGGGAAGCCGCCCAGCCACCGGAAAATATATTGAAACCAGTAGCCAATGTATCGGCCATAGCGCTTATATAATTACTAGGCCCTGGAACAAAGGAATATGATTTTGGATGCGAAACAATATTGCTTTTTGTCATCACATTTTCCAACACAAAATCGAGCACTTTATGGGCATCTTCGGGGTTTTCGGGAGCTTTTTCAAGAAACATCGTATCCATTTCTTCGCGTGAAGCTAAGGCTACCGGATTTTTCTCCTTTTGGGTGTCAAAATGATCGATTATAGCATCTACCACTTCGTAGCCATAGGCTTTCATTTCAGCTTTATTTAGCTCTAATTTTGCGTTCTTATCCAGTTTCAATGTGTCTTTTCTTTACAAGTTTTTTAAAAATGCAAAATTACGGTTTTAGCAATAGATAGAGGGCATTAAACAAAAAAACACGCTTGATGTAATAGCAGCGTGTTTTTGTAATAAATTTTAATCCTGTCTTTAACATTTAACATGTTCATTTTTTCCATTGATGAAAAAACGAACCAAAAAAATCTAGGCTTACGAAACTTTATCTAAATTTTTTGCTCAATCCCTAAATTTTAGGAACTCGCCTTTAAAAATAGCACTTTGGGGACTATTTTAGCTGGCTCAAACAGCCTAAAATTTTACGGAGTTTTCACTTCAAATTTTACAATAAATTTTCGATAGGCCAAAAAGAGTCTTTCAAAATAACAATCCTAAAGATTTGAAATTACATCCAAACCTTCTTGAAATGGCTTTCGAAGTTTATTTAAAAATCGTTTAGGACACTATTGTAAAAAAGGTTATTGAATCACTAGTTTTTCAGTAGTTGAAGTGTTTTCATTGCTAAAACGAGCAAAATAAACGCCTGAAGGCAAGTTGGTTTGTACCGTGTTCTTTCCTTCAGAAAGTGATTTAGTAACAATCAATTTCCCAGTAACATTGTAAATGTTTATTTCAGTAAAAGAATAGCGGTTGTTGAACTGAATGTTGTCAGTTGTTGGATTTGGATAAAAACTGAAATTTTCAACAGAATTTTCATCAACGCTTAACGTGCTGCATAAGAACGGATCAAAAATTACTTCGCCTAAAGAAGAATCGTCCACTATATGAAAAATAACGTCTTCTACCTGCTGTTGGGTGCTTTCTTGTCCTTCAATCCAGCAGTTATTTTTTGCTTGCAATGTGTTTGACGTATTGTTATACAGAGCGAAAATTTCACCACCATTCCCATTTTCAGAAAAAATATTACCGCCAAAGTTATCAGTGTCATCACCTAAATTTATGGATGCCTCGCCAACGACTGTAATTCCCCAAAGGTTTCTTCTAAACTCGTTACCAGAAGCGATAATTTCCATGCCAGCAGCTGTAGTATTTAAGTTAATTCCACTTCCGCCTAAAATAGGGTCGCCTTGGGTATCGTTATCTTCAATTATATTATTGTTAATATATGCAAACGAGTTGTTTCCAAGAATGGTCATTCCGTAACGGTTATCTTTAATGATGTTATCGTCTATACGAGCCAGTATATTTCCTGCTCCACCTATAAAATTGGCAACGGCAATTCCGCCTACCATATCAAGGCTTCGATCACCGATAATGGTGTTTTGGATGATTTTAAGGGTGTCTTCTGGCTTAGTAATACCTAAGTTTATTTGTGGTCTGTTTTCGTTTAAGTTGCTATTTCCTTCTAAATAATTATTAAAAATATAAGGGGAAACTTCAATATTTACGCCCGAACTTATTGCCGGAAGCTCATTAAAAGTTATCGTATTGTTGGTTATTTGAGGCGTTCCTCGTGATAGCGATAGTACACCACCTGTTGTAGCGCCATCTACCACTTCAAAATTATTAGTGATAATACAGTTGTCAATTTCAAAATTTCCAGTTAAAACACGTAAACCACCACCATATTCGATGGTTGTGTTGCTAAAATCTACAGAAGAGGTTTCTTCAAATCGAAAACCTGCATAGGGTGCGGTTTGATCTATCGCAGTGATGGTTATTTCATTAGAATTTACTGAAAGTGTACCAAAAACGGTAATTAATAAGTCAGCATCGATGGCGAGCGTAAGGTCTGTATCTATAAGCACATTGTCATTTTCAGCAACTTCAAGATTTTCCAGAAGCGTGTAATCACTGCCCGAAACTGTAATAGTGGAAGGACTCAATGCTGCAATATCATCTAATGTATAGGTTCCACCATCATTTGGAGTCGTGTATGTTTGAGCAATTAAACTACCAAAAGAGCAGATTATAAAAAAAAATGAAAGAGTAATATTTTTCATAGTATGTTGTAATTAGGGATTATTTTTACTTGTAATATATCAAAAATACAGATAAGCATTGAGTTTATAAATAATACTCGGTTTTTTAAAATGGTTTTTAATTTTTTCTGAAGAAGTTATTTAATTAAATCAGTACATTTATACGATGGTTTTATACGTTGTAATTATTATTTTCATCATAAGCCCTTTTCTTCCTGCGACCGAAAATCCACATTGGTTTTTCAGAACTCCAGATTTTATTCGCTTGCAATCTATCGCAATACAATTAATATTATTGGTGCTTTTCTTATTCTTTGAAAAAGCGTTTACCACCTTTAGTTGGATATTACTTGTAGCCCTTATTGGAGCCACTATTTATCAAGTGGTAAAAGTATTTCCTTACAGTTCTTTTTACCCTAGACAAAAACCAAGCTTTCCAAGTGATGGAATGGTTTCCATTTTAGCGGGTAATGTATTTCAAGACAATTCAGAATATGATTTGTTTAAAGCTGAAATAAAAAAATACAATCCAGATTTGGTGCTTACTATGGAAAGCGATAAAAATTGGGAAGAAGGCCTTTCAGAAATAGAGAATGTGTACGCCCACAGCGTTAAAATTCCTTTGGATAATTATTATGGAATGCACCTATATTCTAAAGAAGAGCTGAAAAATGTGGAGGTTAATTATTTTGTTGAAGAAGGAGTGCCTTCCATCTTCTTTGAATATTCACTTTCTGAAAATCGTGATATCTTCTTTGCTTGCTTGCATCCGGCACCCCCAAGTCCTACCGAAAATGAAACATCAAAAGAGCGCGATGCCGAATTGATGATCGTGGGTAAAAAATTACGAAAGTTAAACAAGCCGGTTGTAATTTGTGGCGATATGAACGATGTTGTTTGGAGCCGAACCACTCGACTTTTTAAGAAAATGACTGCGATGATAGACCCACGAATTGGGCGAGGTTTTTTCCCTACCTATCACGCCGGTCACAGACTTATGCGATTTCCATTAGATCACTTGTTTCATACCAAAGACTTATTTGTAAAAACCATGCTTCGCACCAATAATTTTGGAAGTGATCATTTTGCCATGTATTATGAAATACACCATAAAACAGGTAAAGATCCTAATACAAAAGGTAAGCTAAATGGTGATGAAAAAGAAGAAGTTGAGGAAAAGATTGAGGAATGTAAATAATTTATTCTGAAACAATAGGACTTTAAATAATAAGCCGAACTTCGCCTAATTCCTGAATCTTATATGGAAAGTCTTCACCGGGAGCTCCTATAAACATGAAATTGGTTGGAATACCCCACCTTTTTGAGAGTTCTTGAATTTTTTCGGGGCCAAACACGCCAGGTTCTTCCACAAATTCAATATGAATTCCAGGGTAGGCTCTGTCGAGCACTTCGATGTCTTTTCTTAAATCTCCTTCTATAACATCTCCTTCATCTAAAACAGCGACTATTTTAATTCTTCGAGTGGGCTCGTTTTTCTTCACATATAGCATAACCTTGTTTAAGGTTTCTACATTTTCATGGTTGGTAAAAAACACAAATTGCTGCCCATTGACTTCAGCCAATTTATGGATTGTTTTTTTATACAATAAGCGAGAAAATTTATTGTTTTCAGGGAAAATATATTTTAATACTGATAAAAATGCTCTAAATATATACGTTCGGTATAGCATAAAGAATACAACCAACAATGTAGGTATCAGATATTCAATAAATATGGCTAGATAGGGTGGGTTTAAAACAATGTTCCCTATGGTTGCAGCAATTACCGCAGTAATAGCTACAAAAAGCCCAATCCAACTCGCTCGCTCGGGTCGAGGTAAACGTTTCCGATTTACTTTGAGCAGTAGGTTACCAACACCAAAGAGCGTCATAACCAATAAAAAAGCGATGGTATAGACCCCAGCAAGTTTGGCTAGGTCGCCTCCTGTTACAAACAATATGGAGGTACAAAGCACAAAAAAGAGAATAAAGATAAGGTAGCTGCTGTTGCGTTTGTTCTTTTTCAGTAACACTTTAGGCAAGATCCTATCCAAAGCCATTCGTTCCATTAAGCCACCAACCCCTACAAACGAAGTAAGTACGGCTCCGCTTAACACCAATGCTGCATCCAACCCTATTAAAAAGGAAAGCCAGTGCCCGCCAGAGGCATTTCCTAAAAATGATAACAAGGCATCTTGATTGGCATTGACGGTTTCAATGGGGATTATAGCCAGTGCTAAAAATGCTATTAGCGGATTGAAAATACTTACGATAATCCACATATTTCGCAATGTTTTTGGAAAAACGCCCTTTTTCTGTTCTTCTACGAAATTGGCCGAGCTTTCAAACCCACTAATACCTAGCATGGCTGCTGAAAACCCAAAAAATAGAGCTGTTACAATACTTCCTTCAATGGGGTGATTAAAATTTGCAATTAAAATATCAAATCCATTCGTAAAAAAGTGATAAATACAAAAACCGCAAAGAAGCGTCAAGGATACTAAATGAAATAGAAATATGGCAATTGCTACTTTTGAAGATTCCCCAATACCTAAAATAACCAAGGACATAAAAATTAAGAGCACCCCAATTGTTACGGGTAACACAGGGATGACTTCCCAAATACTGGCGGCATATTTCACGGCTTCACTGGCAGAAAGTACAGCCGTTGCCATATATGATAAAACTGTTAAAGCCGCTGCAAGCGATGCAGTAGATTTTTTAGTAGTATTCAATAAGGCATTGTAGGCACCACCATTTAAAGGCAAGGCGCCGACTACTTCTCCGTAAATTTTTCGAAAGAAAAAAAGAACAAGTGCAACTATTAAAAGTGATATCCAAGCGTATTGACCTGCATAAAATATAGCTAATGCAGAAACATATAAACAAGAAGAACTAATGTCGTTACCGGAAATTGCGGTAGCTTCTAATTGATTTAATTTTTTTGCCATTTTATTATTTGTCGTAGTCAAAGGTAAAGAAGATTGTTTAAATACTTTTTAAGGATGTGTTAAAGAAATATTGATATCGTTTTTAAGCACAAAAAACCCCTACAGCAAAGCTATAGGGGTATGATAACCACTTTTTTAACTCCCCAGTTATATGGAAAGTGGTAAAAACCATTTTTTCAAACGTACTGGGAAATTTTAAATAAACTTTACGGGATTCCTCAATGTGGGAATTTTTCACATTTTAGATAAGACCTAAATCTTTCATGATGGCTACAAGCTGGATGGCATTACTAGCTTTAAACTGAATTCGTAATTTATTGAGACGTTTTTCAATGGTGCTTAAACTACTGGGAGAAATAGAATTGGTTTTAAAATAGGTGCTAATCTCATCTTGCGACAATCCGTTGGACAATTGTTTTACAAGTTCAATATCGTAATCATCAATATCTAGATTTGTTTTTTTGGTAAGGGCTTCATTTACTTGTGGCGAAAGATATATTTTACTCGTTGCTACTGTATTGATGGCTTCAGCTAACTCCACGAGTCCTTTTCTGCCTTTACAAACGTATGCGTCTATCTGAAAGTTTTTTACAAGTCTTCTCACTCTTTGAAGTCGGTCTTCAATAGAGTAAACGATAATCTTAATGTCTATATTTTCTTGTCTTAATTCTTTAATCAAGGCTTCACCCGAAGTATATTTTTGTTCTCTGTGGTCGGTTTTAAAGGAAAGATCCGTAATTAAAAGATCGTATGGAGCTCCTTTTTGTATGGCAGCTTTAATTTTTAAATAGGCATCGTCACAATATTGTACTTGCTCGACATTTTTAATAGAAAGATTATTTAAAACAGAAACAACTCCTTTGTTAATACTCCCCAGATCATCAGAAATTAGTGTTTTTGTAAGCATATTGACTATAATGTGATGGTCGATTTAAACCCATTATTAACTTGAGAATCAAATGTAATCGTTCCTCCAATTGTTTTTATACGGTTTTCCGTATTCTGCAAACCATTTCCTTTTTTTAAGCTACATCCATCTCCATTATCGCTATAATCAATTGTTATTTTATTATTTTTTCGCTGAAAAGCCACCACAACTATTGTAGCGTTACTGTGCTTTTTCATATTGGTCATCAACTCTTGGAGTACTCTGTAAACAGTTGTTTTTTTAACATCGGAAACTAGACCCCAATCGATGGTGGTACCATTTTTTGTAATAACGGTTATCACTTCATTTTTATAAGTTAGTAGTAAATCGTTTAGGGTTTCACTGAAATTTTCGGTTAAATCAATGGCGCTGTTTTGTTTTGAAATATCGCGAGTTCTAGTATAGATTTCTTCTAAATCATCGAGAACATCTTCTTGGATAGGGATAGAAGTCTGAAGCTTCGTCATTACATGGTACACATCATTGGCAACCTCGTCGTGTACTTTTTTTGAAATACGAGTTTCGGTGTTATAAAGCTGCCGTAATTTTTCTTTTTTGTGACGGGAACGAAGTATAAAATATAAAAAGATGGATGCCAATAACGTGATAATTCCTATACCCAGATAGACTAGTTTTAGCTGCTTTTCCTTTTCCCGTTCTAGTTCAGTTTGTTGGGTCAAGCGTTGTTCTTTTTCAACATCATAGCGCATAGCCGCATACTTGTTTTGTTTTTCTTGTTCGGCATTATATATACTATCTGTTAAAAATTGATACCTTTTTATGCTGGGGTTGTCATCTAATGCAGTAATAAGCCTTAGGGCTTCTTTTTCAAAATGGATGTCATTAATTGCTTGGGAAACCAAGAGTGCTTTATTTACATATACTTTCGCTTGCTCTTTTTCTTGGATTTCAATACTGTAAAGCGATAAGTGCCTATAACTGGAAAAAAGACCGATGGAGTCATTGATATTCTGCCGTAACTGAAGGGCGGCTTGTAAATTTTGAATTGCATCTGGGTGGTTTGTCTTTGATTGAGCAAAGCCCAGATTATCTAGTGCATAAGCTTTTATTTGTGGGTCATTGAATTTTGAAGCCATCTTGTTGGCATACTCCAGTGTATCCACGGCTTGTGAGTAATTTTCTTGTTTTCTTAGAATATTAGCCACATTGTTGATGATGGAAAACGAATCTTTCACCGTATAACTATATTCAGCAGCTTTTTTATAAAGGTCTAACCCTTTCTGAAATGCGTTAATTTTACTGTATAAAACTCCTAACCGATTAAACAGTCTTTTTTTTGTGTTGATAGAAATAGAGTCGGTGTTAGTATCTACAAGTTGTAACGCTAAAATTGTCTTTTGTTCACTTTCAGTGTAGTTTCCAAAATTGTATTTTCCCAGGGCCAGCATTTCCAATGCGTAGGCAGCCCCAATGCTGTCTCCCTTTTTTATCTTTTGTTTGTACTTTTTTTCGTAATAAGAAAAAGCTGACGTAATCTCTGTAGGGTTTTCAGATTGTAAAACAACAGTATAGTAATAATTTGTACTATCAATTGTTTGTTGAGCAAAGAGGGAACTGGAAGTAAA
>Ga0209309_10004195_pt1 | contig 12036 bp, 11 predicted proteins | sample COGITO_mtgs_1204_2_FD_184807 | JGI IMG/M metagenome (GOLD analysis project Ga0209309, IMG submission 184807) | Pelagic marine microbial communities from North Sea - COGITO_mtgs_120412 (SPAdes) (version 2) | ecosystem: Environmental > Aquatic > Marine > Epipelagic ...
TTTATCCGAAGAAAAAACGGTGAGGAAGAAATCGAGTATGATCTTCCGGCGATGGAAGAATACCTTGATGAAACCTACGGAATTACAGTATACCAGGAGCAAGTAATGTTGCTCTCCCAAAAACTGGCGAACTTTAGTAAGGGTGATGCCGATGTGCTTCGGAAAGCGATGGGTAAAAAACAAAAAGCAGTCCTCGATAAAATGAAACCCCGTTTTATTGAAAATGCAGTTGGCAATGGGCATGATGCCGAAAAATTGGAGAAAATCTGGAAAGACTGGGAAGCCTTTGCGAGTTATGCCTTTAACAAATCGCATTCTACCTGTTATGCGTATATCGCTTTTCAGACCGCGTATTTAAAAGCCCATTATCCTGCCGAATATATGGCCGCTGTGCTCAGTAACAACATGAGCGACATCAAGCAGGTGACCTTCTTTATGGAAGAATGTAAACGGATGGGAATGGAAGTTTTAGGGCCTGATGTCAACGAATCATTATATAAATTTACGGTAAACGATCGCGGTGCCGTTCGCTTTGGAATGGGAGCCATAAAAGGAGTAGGAGGCAATGCGGTTGCAACCATTGTAGAAAACCGAAAGGACGGCAAATACAAGTCTATTTTTGATCTGGCAAAACGGATCGATTTGCGTTCGGCCAATAAAAAAGCCTTTGAAAACTTAGTGTTGGCGGGTGGCTTTGACAGTTTTGACAACCACCGCGCGCAGTATATGCAGGACGAAGGGGATGGCATTACCTTTTACGAAAAAGTATTAAAATACGCTTCCCGCTATCAGGAAACACAAAATAGCAGTCAGGTGAGCTTGTTTGGGGATGCTAGTGAAGTACAAATACCGGAACCCGAAGTGCCCTTCTGTGAAGAATGGGGCACCATGAAAAAACTGAAACAGGAAAAAGAAGTCGTGGGCGTTTATATTTCTGGGCATCCGTTAGATGACTTTAAGACCGAAATGAAATCATTCACCAACTGTAAAGTTTCAGACTTTAACGAGCTGGAAAAGTTTGTAAACAGAGAGCTTTGTTTTGGAGGCGTGGTAAGTGATGTACAGCACCGCGAGAGCAAAGCTGGAAAAGGCTGGGCCATTTTCACGGTGGAAGATTACGAGGACAGTTACGATTTTAAAATCTTTGGTGAAGAGTATTTAAAGTGGCGCCATTTCTTGGTGCCCAATAGTTTTATCTACGGTAGGGTGTATGTAAAAGAAGGTTGGACCAACCGGGAGACCGGTAAAAAAGGAGAACCAAGACTGCAATACAACAGCATGCAAATGTTGCACGATGTGATGGATACCCAAGCCAGAAAACTCACCATACAAATGCCGATAGAAGAACTTGAAGCGGGAAAAATAGACATCTTAAAAGATCTTTTCACCCTGCACAAGGGCGACAAACATTTGCATTTTACTATTTACGAAGTAGAGAACAAAGTAAAACTGAGTATGCCAAGCCGTAAACACAAAGTAACCATCTCTAATGAATTGTTACTAGAATTAGAAAAAGAGCAGGTGAAATATCGCTTGAACTAAAATCAAAGCCGAAAAACAACCTTTTAACTAAAAATTGCTTTTGAAACAAGACCCTGAAAAATACTATTTCATTTTTAAAGAATGGAGTATGGATCCCAACCAATGGTCTATGCTCATTGATAGTATTGCCGTTTTATTGGCCGTTTTCGGAGTTTTGCTGGGGTATGTTCTTTACAGAAAACAACGGAAAGATAATGCAGCGGATGCCTTTAGTTTCTTTCAATCCTCGCTCCCTGAATTAAAGCAATCGATTGTAGGGGCTATTTTTGACCTTAAAAACTTTAAGAAATCACTTGATTTAGAAAATTTTGTAAACCCTATTTTATCAGCTTCGTTGAATGATAAGTTTTTAAACAAGATAGATTTAGTACACCTCAATAGATATTACTTGCATAATGAAAAAGAGAAGCGCGCCAATTTTAAGAAGCTATTGATCGATTCCAATTTTTTTGGGGACTATCACGATTATATTTCTAAGGAAATTAATCAGTTTAGGATCAACTATCTTAATAAAAAAAAGGAGCTGAATAAGGATGCCGATGCGGTGGTCTTAATTTCTGAGGAAATGAATCAAATGAAGGCTAAAATCAAGGGCGTTTTAGAAAAGGACATCGCAAAATTTGAAGCGGTTTTAGCGAATTTGAATGGGTTGTTGGGAAAAGAGTAGGCTAAGGATTGATTGATTTAAGATAAAGAATAATATGAAGCGTAAATTATTTACAAAAGAAGAAGTTATGTTATGTACATATATAGCAAGATTTGGAAGAGCTCAGTTTGATGAGGCTAACATTCATTTTCTTGAAAATCGTTCGTTACCATCAATAAAAATGAAAGTTGCTAATATTGCTTCGATGTTAGCGGAGGAAGGATTTGAAACTCATCAAGACATTTCAAAACTGACGGGGAAAAAACAAGGTGAAAAGGGAAGAAAAACTAATTGGGATATTGTGAGTAATCTAGTAGATTATAATCAACAAGAACTTTACAAAATATGTCAGAAAACAGCCAAGCTTTAGTTGTTAAGGATTTAACTTATATTGTAAGGTTTTATTAAATAAATATACTTCTAAAAAAAATTAAATTTCTCTTACTCAATAAGTGTTTCTTTAATTGAAAAATTAATAAATCAATTTTCTTTTCCAAATTTATTAATAGATACTTATTGTATGTAGACTTATAGTGTACTTTAATTCTACTTTGTGCTTCGATGAAAGAAATCAATAGGATTTTCGGAAAACGTATTCGTGAGTTAAGAATTGCGGCTAATTTATCCCAAGAAAAACTGGCGGAAATCACAGGTTTCCATAGAACTTATATAGGAATGGTAGAAAGAGGAGAACGTAATATTTCCTTAAGAAACATATCCATTCTTGCGAATTCTTTTAATATTTCTATTTCAGAACTTATGAAGGATATATAGTATGAGTGCAAGACGGGATTTATATGAGTTTATAAAAAATAACGGAAAAGGGAAAATTTCTGGAGAAGTTCTCAGAAAAGTAGGTAGGGTTAGTGGATGGGCTAGAGTCTTAAGACAATTAAAGCAAGATGGAGTGGTTTCATTTAAATATTTACGTTCGGAAATGGCGTATGATATTTTTGAAATTAACGAGTATACGTCGAAAACTGTAAGATCTGGCTTGTCATCAAAGGACAGGTACAGGATAAGAAATAGAGATGGCCACCGATGTCAATCTTGCGGTAAAAGTGCGAAAGATGGAATAGAGCTGCATGTAGATCATAAAATTCCTGTCGAGTTTGACGGTTCAAATGACGACAGCAACCTATGGACACTTTGTGCTGATTGTAATCAGGGGAAAAGAGATTTCTACAAGGATGATTTTGATGCTGAACTTATGAAATTGGTATATAAACAAAGCAGCGGATATCAAAAATTAAAAGTTCTTTTTGAAAATAGCAAAGGAAAAAAATATACACCTTCTATAATCCAAGGAATAGCGGGTATTAGAGATTGGACAAGGACTATTAGGGACATTAGAAATAAAGAGAATTTAAATATTCAATGGTATCGACCAAATAAAAATTATCCTAATGGGTATTATTTATTCGATTAATTATTTCTTTAGCGGTAGCTTGAATAGCAGGAACTGCAACTGAATTCCCAAACTGCTTATAAGCCTGTGCGTCCGACACGACTATTTTGAAGTTATCTGGAAACCCTTGAAGTCTTGCCCATTCTCGTGGTGTCATTTTTCTAATTCCCTCACGATTTACCTCACTCGAAATATTGGTGACGGGTTTAAAATTAGTAAGTCTGTCATCATGAACTAGATTGCGCTCTCTGCCCATTCCTCCGCAAACTACTGCATTTGCAATTTTATCATGATGTATAATTTCGTATCCAAAACCATTTCCTTTGCTTTCGTGCCTAGCTCTATGCTTTCTTAGAGTTTCAAGATATTGAGTAGACAAATAATACTTTACAGAAACTTCATTCTCCTCTAAAATTTCTTCTAAAATAACTTGGTTGTTGGTAGGTTCTGGATATTGGAAGCTATCAATTCCTAGATCCTTTCTAAATCCAACAATAAAAATTCTTTCTCTATTTTGAGGAACTCCAAACTCTTTAGCATTTAAAATTTGAGGCTCAGGAACATAGTAATTTAGGTCTTCTCTCAATACATTTAGAATTGTGGCAAGTGTTTTTCCTTTATCATGATTGCGCAAGCCTTTTACGTTTTCTAGAAAAATGGCCTTCGGTTGTTTTTTACGGATAATTTCCGCTACATCAAAAAATAATGTTCCGCGGGTATCTTCAAATCCGCCGCGTCTTCCTGCAATTGAAAATGCCTGACAAGGAAATCCTGCACAAAGAATTTCAAAACCATCTGGTATAAAAGCTTTTGTTTCTTCTTTGGTTATATCTCCGAACGGAACTTCTCCAAAATTTGCTCTATAGGTTTTTTTGGAATATTTGTCCCATTCACTTGTAAAAACGCATTTTCCTCCAAGGTTTTGGAAGGCAAGACGAAAGCCGCCAATACCTGCGAAAAGATCAATGAATTTAAATTCAGGTTTTTCGGGTGAAGGGAAAGGGATTGATTTATCAGTGTCAAAAATCAAGTATTGAAGTGCTTCTTCTGCAACTTTATTTGTGATTTTAATGTTTGGATATTCTTTTTCAAGAATGTCTTTTACATGAATTAGAGCATCTTTTTTATAATATTTGGAAACTCCATTTTTATGATTGTTCAAGTAATGTGTGAAAGAGGCAAATTTAGAATCATCAGGTTCAACCAATTTTATTTCAAATAGTTGTCCGTCAATATTTTCCACATCGATTCTCTCCTTAAGCATTCTTTGATTTTATGTTCACGAAGTTATAAAAGAATTTTTTCACTCCTTACAAATTACTGAAATTTTTGTCCACATTTGATTGTAGATAAGTGATGACTAAGCTATCCCCAATAATTTCAAGAGGCTTTTCAGTGCCTTTTTACCAAACGGTTTCTCCTGCTGCGTCAAAAGTGATGCCTTGTGAGCCCACGCCGCCTATCATAATAGATTGAAACATGGGTTTTATAGGGTAAGTATTGCCCAATGGATTAGGGAAATTTACCGCTCCCTAACTCAAGGTGGGCATTCACTCATTACTGGTTGTAAATTAAGGTACATGGATGGTAGTTTTATCTTGAATTTAAAACCATACCATCATGAAAACAGTATCTACGTATTTAGTAACATTATTTTTAATTGGGCAATGCGTTGCTCAAAATCCATCAACTTCTAACATAGAAACTGTACTGTTGAGCACCCGCGACCTTATTACACATGCAGCAGACCAATATCCGTCTGAACGACCACAGCAACTTTTTCTTTTAGTTGAAACCAATAATTCAAATTTTAATAGTGACGAATTTTTTTATATTCAACAAGGCGTAAAATTACTATTGAAACGATTACTGCCTACAGACAAATTGGCGATTGGGGCCTATGGCACTTCAAATGAAGTAATTTTACCATTTACTGAGGTTTCAAACTTTTTACTTATTGAAACCGCCATTAAGAAGTTTTTATCGGAAAACATTAAATCAAATGATGAAGATGGAATTGATACCGCGTATCAATTTATACTTAATTCTATGTCATTAGAGGATCATAATAAAGTTATTATACTCAGGAACGATAAGATCAAATTAGATTCTGCATTCGCCAAACAAAGTTTAAGTAAGACAGTTTCAAAAAATGCAAACAATTTGATAGAAAACAATGAGGTTAATTCTAAAAATCAGCAAGTAAAAGCATCAGACCGCAAAAAATTAGGAGGTGCTATTTTCTTAACAGCTTTAAGTATTTTGCCAGAAATACTTGAAGTAATTAAAGACTAATTAGAAATACTATCCCTAACAACTTGGGTGTTTAACTGCGCTTCCCCTTTTTCCCAAACGGTTTCTCCCGCTGCGGTAAAAGTGATGCCTTGTGAGCCCACGCCGCCTAACATGATGGCCTGGAAAATAGGTTTGCTTTTGTGGTTGCTGCCCCAGTGGATCAGGAAATTAGCACCGCTACCACCCGTGTCATCTTCCTCGTCTATGACATAGTCGATCGTTTCTAACGGTTTTAAATAAATGGGGTTTTTAATGTAGTCATGAACAAAATCCCCTTCCGAGTTGTAGTAATCTACGTTTTTAATGAATAACGTATCTTTTTTACTGGTGTTTCGAATGCTTAAGGTAGCCGTTAGCAATATTTTATAGTCTTTGGTGCGATGGTAGATGTCACTATAAATGGGGACATAGACTTCTTTTTCAACAGGAAAGTTGAAAGTAGTGGTGGTCATTTCTGTTGGGAGGCGTTCTTCTTTTTTAGTGGCGTGCAGCGGGTTGGAGTCCTTGCACGAAGTGAATCCAAAAAATAAAACGAGTAAAAAAAGGGCTAGTGCGTGTCTCATATATAAAGATACTGAGTTTATTTTGAAACTTATTAAAAAAAATCGTGTTTCAATTTTCAATAAAAATAAGGGTGTTAATTATTTGTTTTTCAGAAGTTTATTGAGTCTGCATTAAAACGTATGTACCTCTATGCCATAAGCTTTACCAATGCAAACATTGTCTAAACTAATGTTAAGCGTGTAAGGAGTAGGCTATTTTTTGACTACTTTTGTGTAACAATTTAAATTAAATAAAATGGCTTTAGAAATAACAGACGCAACGTTTGAAGAAACAGTATTAAAAAGTGATAAACCTGTGGTCGTAGACTTTTGGGCTGCATGGTGTGGACCTTGCCGTATGGTAGGGCCTGTAATAGACGAATTGAGTAAAGACTACGATGGTAAAGCTGTAGTGGGTAAAGTAGATGTAGATGCGAATCAAGAATTTGCTGCGAAGTATGGTGTAAGAAACATCCCTACCGTTTTGATATTTAACAAGGGTGAACTCGTGGGCCGTCAAGTAGGCGTTGCTCCTAAAAATGTATATGCAGAAGCCATTGATGGACTTTTGTCATAAAAACAGATAATTTATAGTAAAAGGCTTGGCAAATCGTCAGGCCTTTTTTACTTTTCGGTATTATTGAACGTGTCCGTTCGAGCGCAGTCGAGAACTTATTTTGGTTATGGACAGTTTACTAACCTCTTGACTGCGCGCGAGGAGATCTAGCAAAAAAAATATGAGCACAGATAAAAAACAAAAAGTACAAGATAAAATAGAGCAACAACAGTTAGACGACCGCACCGTATTTTTATGGGGTCAGGTAGATGATAAAAGTGCGCGCCACGTAGTAGATAGATTAATGTATCTGGACAGCCTTAATCACGACGAGATTAAGCTGTATATTAATAGTCCTGGTGGCTATGTTACTTCTGGCTTTAGTATGTACGATACCATTAAGCAGATTAAAAGTCCGGTTTCAACCATTTGTACCGGTCTTGCTGCCAGTATGGGAAGTATTTTATTGAGTGTAGGTGCAAAAGGAAAGCGTTTTATACAGCCTCACGCACGTGTGATGATTCACCAGCCAAGTGGCGGTGCTCGTGGACCTGCGAGTGATATAGAGATCACCGCACAAGAAATCTTAAAAACGAAAGAGATCAGCGCTAAAATTTTGGCCGATAATTGTAAGCAGGACTATGATAAAGTGATGAAAGACTTTAACAGAGATCACTGGATGGATGCCGAAGAAAGCGTGAAGTACGGTATTGCAGATGGGATTTTAAAGTAGTTCCCTTCGATACAATTTTGAAAATAACAGGCACCGCTTGTTGTTTTCAAAATCACTCAGGGACCTGAGGTTTTGAAGGAAATCTAAGATTGAAATCATTCAGGAGCCTGATTTTTTGAAAAAAATTTAATAATTGAAATCACTAGTGACCTAAAATTGATAAGTACGTTTAATACTTGAAATGGCAACGGTCGCTGAGTGATTTTTACTATAATCGCAAAAGTGATTATAGTGAAAATTGTATCGAAGCGCGTGGATGTACAGAAAGAAATAAATGAAATTTCAGGTTTTAAAAATCTTGAACTACTCGCTACCCAGGTAGTAGAGGGATTTATTTCTGGATTGCATAAAAGTCCGTTTCATGGTTTTTCAGCAGAATTTGCCGAACATAAAATCTACAACAATGGCGAAAGCACCAAACATATAGACTGGAAGCTTTACGCCAAAACCGATAAGTTATATACAAAACGGTATGAGGAAGAAACCAATCTTCGCTGCCACCTCATTATAGACAATAGCAGCTCGATGCACTATCCTAAACTGAAAGAATTAACGATCAGTTCTTTAAATAAGATAGGATTTGCAGTATTGGCGAGTGCGGCGATCATGAACCTCTTAAAACGGCAACGGGACGCCATCGGCATGAGTGTATATAGCGATGTCTATGAATTTTATGCCAATGAAAAAGGAAGTGAGCGCCATCACCAGATGTTATTACATCAGTTAGATCAGGCGATCGCTGAATCCAGAAGCAATATCACGACCAAAACCTACACCCACTTACATTTAATTGCTGAAAAACTAAAACGCAGATCACTGGTCTTTTTGTTTACAGACATGTTTCAGAGCGATGCCGAGGAAGAAAAATTGTTTGAAGCCTTACAGCATCTCAATTACAATAAACATGAGGTAGTGCTTTTCCATACGTTTGACAAAAAGAAAGAGCTAGAGTTTGATTTTAATAACAGACCAAAGCGCTTTGTTGATGTTGAAACGGGTGATCACGTAAATTTATATGCAGATAATATCAAGGAAACATATGAAAAAGCCGTACAAACCTATTTTTCTGAATTGAAATTAAAGTGCGCGCAATATAGAATTAAGTATGTGCTCGCGGATATTAATGAAGGCTTCAATAAAATATTGACTACTTATCTGGTAGAAAGACAGAAGTTTGGTTGATTTCTTTAGGACGCTTTTAGTTGCGGTGTTTAGTCTGAAATAGCCAAATCAAAAACACCGTTAGTAACTACTGCTAGATTTTTTCCACCATTAACATCAGTCGCCTCAAAACTAAAGGTGCCTGTTATTCTGGAGCTGGTTAGCTCAGTTACATTTACAATTCCGTTGGCACCCCCGTGCGTACTAAAAGCGGTTACAGCTCCTCCGCCAGAGGGGACAAACTCATAATAGCCTGAGTTTGCAAATACATCTTCTAAAATATAGGCACCTGTGTTGTTTACATTGACTAAAGTAATTTCAACGCGTCTATTGAATTGACCGTCATCGTGCCGTCCAAAAAAAAAGAGCCCAGGAGTATCGTTAATGGTGCCACGATTGCATTGAGAAGTAGCAGAAAAATCGAAGGTCATACCATCAATTGTAGCTGTTAAAGTGCCCGAAGATGCATTTGCTCCCGCATCATCATTATTTTTATCGCAACTTGTCACCATAATTAGTGATAGGAGGAAACTTAGTAAAATTAAATTTTTCATAATAGACTATTTTTTGTGCTCCTAAAGTAACGAATGATCTAACCAATTTATATACCCAATACGGGGTATATTTGCACTTAACTTATTTAAAATCAATATTTAGTAAAATTAAATTAAATATATGCAGGAGAATAGTACGGAGCGCTGCAATAACATATTGAAGCTTTACTTTATAGAGCGACAGAGGTTTGGAAAATTATTTTAATTTTTTTCGAGTATTTATTTGCAGTTATGAAAAGGCGGTGTATATTTGCCGTCGCTAACAGTAATGTTGGCGAAGACAAGCTTTTAAAGTCTTTAAAATAGTAGCACGGTCTGGTAGTTCAGTTGGTTAGAATACCTGCCTGTCACGCAGGGGGTCGCGAGTTCGAGTCTCGTCCAGACCGCAACATTTCCTTCTTCAAGGAAACAAAAGATGTTGTGTTGAGTCACTTAAATGTGGCTTGTGGTTTAGAAATAGACCGATGAAGAGCTTATCCGAACGGATGGGCTTTTTTTGTTTTGTGAGAAACCTGTGCGGTAATTTCCACTAAATCTTAAGATCTTCACGTAAAGTTAGTAAATAGCATAGTTAGTTTCTTTTCTTAAGCTTTGATAAATGGTAGGTTAACATTAAAAATAAAATTTATGGTATTAATTTAACGGTTATAATAAATTTAAACCTTTATTTTTATTTTTTAAATTTTTGCAATCAATCCCCACTCCTCAAATGCAAGAAAATGAATACAGAAGTTTTGATACTACTACGGGTATATCAAATACTAAAATTTCAGAAAAGCTCCTTTCGTTATTAAAGGTGGGTATTTGGAAATATAATTTCCAGACCCAAGAAGTTATTTTTGACTCTTCCTTATTAGAAGTACTTGGGTATACTCCCGAAATGCTGAAAGCACAACAAATTGACGACATACTTCAATTAATATATCCGAGGGATAAAGAAAAATTTGACTTTCTTACACCGCCGTTTTCTGAAGATTTTTCAGGAAATCAATCTTTTGAGTTTAGAATTCTTCATCAAAATAGAAACTGGATTTGGGCCGAGAACAATTGCGAGATAGTAAGTTATACAACAGACAATAAGCCAGAGTGGTTAGTCGGCTTTATTCAGGAAATAACGGAAACGAAGAATAAAGAGCTACTTTTAATAAAGTATGAAAATTTACTTAATAAAACCAATGAGGTTGCTTCCATAGGGACTTGGGAAGTTGACCTTGTTGATATGAAAATTACCTGGAGTGAGGTTACTCGAAATATCCATGAGGTAAAAGCAGGTTATACTCCGAATATAGAAACAGCCATCAATTTTTATAAAGAAGGATCTCATCGAGATAAAATAGCAGTATTATTTAACAAATGTATTTCTGAAGGAACGCGATTTGATGATGAATTTATAATTGTCACTCAGAACAACAAAGAGAAATGGGTGCGCTCCATTGGTATCCCAGTTTTCGAGAAAGGGCTTTGTGTGAAAGTGTATGGGGTTTTTCAGGATATTGATGAAAAAACTAAAACCATTAAGAAACTAGCCGATACGGAAGAAAAATTTCGTAAAACGTTTGATTTTGCTGGTAACGGGATGGCATTGGTCGGTATGGACACCACATGGCTCAGGGTAAATCAAAGTCTTTGCAATATGTTAGGCTATACAAGAGAAGAATTTCTAAAATTAAAATACCCCGACTTTACACATCCTGAAGATCTTAAAAACGATGAAATTCTTTTAAAAGAGGCGCTTAAAGGAAATCTTGATGACTATGAAATCGAAAAGCGCTATCTCCACAAAAATGGAAAAATTGTATGGACCATCTTAACCGTTTCCATAGTGCGTGACGACAGCGGAAACCCCATCCATTTTGTATCACAGATGAGTGATATTTCAAAAATAAAAAAAGCAGAGAAAAAGGTAAAGGATTTATTAGAGATAACAAAAGATCAAAACGATAGGCTCTTAAATTTTGCGCATATCGTTTCCCATAACCTTAGGTCCCATTCGGGAAATTTAGAGATGTTACTGGATTTAATGGAAGTAGATACGCCAGATGTCGCAGCGAATGAATTATTCCCCCTTTTAAAAGAGGCTGTTGGTCAGCTGGATGAGACCGTTCAAAATTTAAATGAAGTGGCAGTTTTAAATACTAAAACCGAACTGAATCTTGTGAATCTTAATTTAAGCGATTTTATAAATAAGGCGATTACGAGCATTAAGTCGCTTGTTTTGGATCATTCTGTGGATATTGAGAATACTGTAGATGAAGCAATTAAGGTTTCAGCAATTCCAGCTTATTTAGACAGTATCATTTTAAATTTTTTAACCAATGCCATAAAATATCAATCAACAGATCGTTTTCCAATTATCAAGGTAAGCGCCATTTATAAAGAGGATTATGTAGTTTTAAGTATCGAGGATAATGGCTTGGGAATAGACTTAGAAGCCCATGGAAAGAAACTCTTCGGAATGTATAAAACCTTCCATCAACACAAAGATTCGAGAGGATTGGGATTGTTTATAACAAAAAATCAGATTGAAGCAATGGGAGGAAAAGTAGCTGTTGTTAGTCAAGTTAACCAAGGGACCACCTTTAATATATATTTACAGTAT
>Ga0209309_10004196_pt1 | contig 12035 bp, 8 predicted proteins | sample COGITO_mtgs_1204_2_FD_184807 | JGI IMG/M metagenome (GOLD analysis project Ga0209309, IMG submission 184807) | Pelagic marine microbial communities from North Sea - COGITO_mtgs_120412 (SPAdes) (version 2) | ecosystem: Environmental > Aquatic > Marine > Epipelagic ...
TATCGTACTCGATTTTATCCAAGGCGTCAAAACGGGCAATCCAATCGGGATACGTTTTGGGTTTGATGCGTTTGTTTAACTCCTGAAGTGAAATTTTACAGTCTGCATGTAAGGTTACATCTACCGTTACATTTTTATTGATCTCGGCAGGATCCAGTTCCAAATGAATGATTTTAGCCTGTTTGGCGTAGGTGTTCAAATCTCCTGTGACACGGTCGTCAAACCGCATCCCAATAGCGATTAGCAAATCGCATTCATTGGTGAGTAAATTCGGTGCATAATTTCCGTGCATTCCCACCATTCCCCGATTAGATGGATGGTCAGTAGAAAGCGCTGAAAGCCCTAAAATAGTCCAAGCTGCTGGTATTCCAGAGGTTTCCAAAAAGGTTTTAAACTCTTCTTCTGCATTTCCTAAAATAACCCCTTGCCCCCAAACTACAAACGGTTTTTCAGCTTGATCGATTAATTCCAGTGCCTGTTCCAAATCTGTACTGGAAAGTTTAGGATAAGGAGCGTAACTACGAATCCCAGTACACTTTTCATAGGTGAAATCAAAAGTGTCAAACTGGGCGTCTTTGGTGATGTCAATCAATACGGGACCGGGTCTTCCTGAACGTGCGATATAAAAAGCTTTGGCCATGATTTCAGGAATTTCACTGGCCTTTGTAATTTGGTAGTTCCACTTGGTTACAGGAGTAGAGATTCCAATAATATCCGTTTCCTGAAACGCATCCGAGCCCAAAAGATGGGAAGCTACCTGTCCTGTAATACAGACCATGGGGGTAGAATCGATTTGCGCATCGGCAATACCGGTTACTAAATTGGTAGCTCCCGGACCTGAAGTTGCTATCGCCACACCTACTTTCCCAGAAGTACGAGCAAATCCCTGTGCCGCATGAGTGGCTCCTTGCTCGTGTCTTGTGAGTACATGGTGTAATTGATCTTGAAATTTATACAGTTCGTCGTAAACTGGCATAATAGCGCCCCCAGGATATCCGTAGATTAAGTCGGCACCTTCTGCCAATAGGCAGCGCACTACGGCTTCTGCACCCGAAATATGCAAGGGTTTTGCTTGGGTCTGGGTTGCTTTTACTTTTGTTTTTGTTTCCATACTTCTTAGGAATCAGTAACACAACCTTCTGAGGCTGTCGCTACGCTTTTTATGTATTTATAGAGTACGCCTTTTTCAAATTTGTAGGGAGGCTGAACCCATTGGGCTTTTCGCTCCGCTAGTTCGTTTTCACTTAACGCTACACTGATTGTATTGTTTTCCGCATCGATGGTAATTTCATCTCCGTCTTGGACTAATCCTATCGCTCCTCCTTCTTGTGCCTCGGGCACAATGTGGCCTACCACAAAACCGTGAGTTCCTCCAGAGAACCGTCCGTCTGTAATGAGTGCCACACTTTTTCCTAAACCTACACCCATGATGGCTGAAGTAGGTTTTAGCATTTCTGGCATCCCAGGACCGCCTTTGGGTCCTTCGTAGCGAATGACCACAACTTCACCCGCTTTTACTTTCCCGTTTTTAATTCCGTCATTGGCAGCAAATTCCCCGTCAAAAACACGCGCGGGACCTTTAAACAGTAAGCCCTCTTTTCCAGTGATTTTGGCCACCGAGCCTCCTTCGGCTAAATTGCCCTTTAAAATTCGGAGGTGACCTGTCGGTTTGATCGGCTGATCGATGGGGCGAATGACATCTTGGTTTTCTTTTAAACTAGGAACCTCAGCGAGGTTTTCTGCTAACGTTTTTCCAGTAACGGTGATGCAATCTCCGTGAAGCATTCCCAATTCTAGCATGTATTTTAACACAGCCGGGACACCCCCTACGGCGTGCAAATCCTTCATCAAATACTTACCGCTGGGTTTTAAGTCGGCTAAAAAAGGAGTGGTATCGCTTATTTTTTGAAAATCGTCTAGAGTCAAATCGATTTCGGCCGCTTTTGCAATGGCTAAAAAATGTAACACGGCATTGGTAGATCCTCCCAAAACGGCAATCAAACGCAATGCATTTTCCAAAGACTTTCGCGTTACGATGTCTCGGGGTTTTAAATCGTTTACAAGAAGATTTTTTAGATGGGCACCCAGCGCCTCACATTCTTCTTTCTTGTCTTTACTTACGGCAGGGTTTGAAGCATTGTATGGCAACGCCATCCCGCAAGCTTCTATGGCAGAGGCCATCGTATTGGCTGTGTACATTCCTCCACAAGCTCCCGCTCCAGGGCAGGCGTTGCGAATCACATTCTTGTACTCTTTTTCATCTATGGTACCAGCTACTTTTTCTCCCCAAGCTTCAAAAGCAGAAACCACATCCAGTTCTTTGTCGTTGTGACAACCGGCGGCTATAGTCCCACCGTAAACCAAAATAGATGGGCGATTCAAACGCAGTAAAGCCATCAAAGCTCCAGGCATGTTTTTATCGCATCCCACTACCGTTACCACTCCGTCATAAGACATGGCCTGAACCACGGTCTCTACAGAATCGGCTATGATGTCTCTGGAGGGTAAAGAAAAACGCATCCCAGGGGTTCCCATAGAAATTCCATCACTTACCCCAATGGTGTTGAACACCAAACCAACGAGTTCTTGTGTATTGATCCCGTTTTTAATGTGTTGAGCAAGATCGTTCAGATGCATATTACACGGATTGCCTTCGTAGCCTGTAGAAGCAATCCCAATCAAGGGCTTTTCAAAGTCTTCATCGGTCATCCCAATAGCGTGTAACATCGCTTGTGCAGCGGGCTGCGTGGGATCTTGGGTGACGGCTTGGCTGTACTTGTTGAGCTTCATTGATTTATTTTGTTTAACGAATATAATTTTTGTTTAATGCTTTATTTCTGTTGAATCAAAATGTCTCTTATATTCAAAGGAGAATATTACCAGCTAACATGTTGATTATCAAATTATTTTAATTCATTTTTTAATACATTCAAACCTTATAAAAAGGGTGCAGTTTTTTTCTAGTATCTTTAAACCCAAAAAAGAAAACAAAGCTATGAATTCCTCAATGATTACCGACCTAAAGGAGGCTCATTATCAATATTTTAAAGCACATAAAAAACAATCCCTCAAGGTTCGTATCGATCATCTCAAAAAATTAAAGAAAGTGCTCAACGAAAAGGAGCAAGACATTTTTAATGCTTTGGATCGGGATCTTAAAAAGCCCGTTTTTGAGTCCTTTACCAGCGAACTTTTGATGGTCCAGAAAGAAATCGACGCTTTTATAAAAAATCTAAAAGAATGGGCCGCCCCCAAACGGGTTTCGGGGAGTTTGCTCAATTTTCCCTCTCAAGATTTTCTCTTGTCCGAACCCTATGGAACGGTACTGATGATCTCCCCGTGGAACTATCCTTTCCAACTTACTATGGCTCCTTTGGTGGGTGCTGTGGGTGCCGGAAACACTGTAGTTTTAAAACCCTCAGAATCTGCACCCCATACTTCAAAAGTTTTGATTGACATTCTCAGCGCTGTATTTCCAAACGATTGGGTCAGTGTAGTAGAAGGAGATGCTCAAGTGGCGCAAGCCTTACTGAAAGAACGCTGGGATTATATTTTTTATACGGGAAGTACACAAGTAGGTAAAATTGTTGCCAAAGCAGCGGCTGAACACTTGACTCCTGTCACACTAGAACTCGGAGGAAAAAGCCCTTGCGTAGTGGACGGTACTGCTCCCCTGCAAAAGACTGCCCGACGGATTGTCTGGGGCAAGTTTTTAAACTGTGGACAGACGTGTATCGCCCCCGATTACGTTTTGGTCAAGTCCGAACACAAAGACGCTTTAATTCAAGCCCTAATCGAAGAAATCGAAAAGGCTTTTGGAGTCGATGCCCAAAACTCGAAAGATTACGGTCGCATCATACACGAAAAACACTTTAAAAAACTGGAAGCTGATCTGAAAAATCAAAAAACCATCTATGGAGGTAAAACAGTAGCCAAGGAGTTGTTTTTTGGTCCTACCCTTGTGGATCAGCCCGCTATGGACAGTTCCTTAATCCAAGATGAAATTTTTGGTCCCATTTTACCGATCCTTAGCTATGATACTTTGGAGGACATTGACGAAGTACTGACTGAATTAAAAAATCCTTTGGCTTTTTATGTCTTTAGTCAAAACAAAAAATTCATCAACACCTTGATCCAAAACTATCCCTTTGGTGGGTCAGTTGTAAACGATGTCTTAGTGCATTTCACCAATCCCAAACTTCCCTTTGGAGGAATTGGAAATAGCGGTGTAGGAGCCTATCACGGAAAGTATAGTTTTGATTTGATGAGCCATACCAAACCGGTAGTGAAACGCTCGTTTTGGCTTGACTTGCCCCAACGTTACGCCCCCTACCCCAAGTCGATTTCCCTACTAAAAAATATTTTAAAACGCGTTTAGCTATGAAAGAGAAAACTGTAAGTGATGCTGTAAATTTTAGAAGATCTGTACGGGTTTACGATCCTGAAAAAACCATTGACACGGAAAAAGTCAAAAAATGTATCGAACAAGCCACCTTGGCACCTTCCAGTAGTAACCTTCAATTGTGGGAGTTTTACCACATCCAATCTGAGGAGTTTTTAAAAGAGGTCGCCAAAGTTTGCTATAACCAACCCGCAGCCAAAACAGTTGGTAATCCCTGTGGTGCGTCTCGATCTATGGCAGCAACGCATTCAAGCCAATGTGGATTTTATTAAAAAATCCAATGCAGGAAAGGAGCAAAAAAAAATCCAGGGAGCCCTCGATTACTATCAAAAAACCATTCCTAAATTGTACCGAGGGTCGCAAAAAATTACCGGTTTTCTCAACAGCTTAAAAAGTAACTGGGACGGTCGGAAAAAAGTGACCTACCGCGAAGTCAAAGCTGGAGACCTCAGAGTGGTGGGTCATAAAAGTACGGCCTTAGCCGCTCAAAATTTTATGGTAAGTATGGCGGCATTTGGCTACGATACCTGCCCCATGGAAGGTTTTGACTCGGTACGCCTAAAAGCACTACTCCAGCTTCCCAAAGCGGCAGAAATCAGTATGGTCATCGGTTGTGGGCTTCGCAAGGAAAAGGGAGTTTATGGCGATCGTTTTCGCATTCCCTTTGAAGAGGTGTATTTTAAAAAATAAGATTTCTACCCCATCCACCCCTCTCGGTCCAAACTTCGGTATTGGATGGCTTCGGCGATATGAACGGATTGTACAGCTGTAGCTGCTTCCAAATCAGCTATAGTACGCGCCACTTTTAGGATACGGTCATACGCCCGTGCGGAAAGCGACAAACGTTCCATGGCTTTTTTTAATAAATCCGAAGACGTAGGATCCAATTTGCAATACTTGCGGATTTGACGGGTATTCATCTGGGCATTGTAGTTGATGTTGGGATGCGCTTCAAAACGCAGGGTTTGGAGTTCACGAGCGGCGGTAACCCTTTTGCGAATGGACTCGGAAGACTCCTCAGCTCGGGTATCGGAAAGTTTTTCAAAAGGGACGGGTTCCACCTCGATATGAATGTCAATTCGGTCTAGCAGCGGCCCCGATATTTTCCCCATATAGCGTTGCATTTCGGTTGCAGAGGGTCCTAGTTTGGAATAAGGGTCTGTAAAGTAGCCTGTGGGACTGGAGTTCATACTGGCCACCAACATAAACGAAGCGGGATAGGTTACTGTAAACTTCGCTCGTGAGATGGTCACCTCTCGATCTTCCAAGGGTTGATGCATAACCTCCAAGACAGAACGTTTAAACTCAGGGAGTTCATCTAAAAACAGGACTCCATTATGCGCCATGGAGATCTCCCCAGGCTGGGGGTAAGCTCCTCCTCCAACCAGTGCCACATCGCTAATGGTATGGTGCGGCGACCGAAAAGGGCGTATGCTAATCAAGCCTTTGTTTTTCACTTTACCCAATACAGAATGAATTTTTGTGGTTTCTAGGGCTTCCTGCAAGTTCATCGGGGGAAGAATACTGGGTAGGCGTTTGGCAAGCATGGTCTTCCCTGCCCCGGGGGGACCAATAAGAATGATATTGTGTCCTCCTGCCGCTGCAATTTCCATACAGCGTTTGATCCCCTCCTGCCCTTTGACATCGGAAAAATCGTGTTCGGGATATTTCAGTTGTTTTTGAAACTCTTTTCGCGTATCGACTACCACAGGCTGGAGTGCCTTTTTTTGGTTAAAAAAATCAATGACTTCCTCCAAATGCGAAACGCCATAGACATTGAGGTCTTTGACAATCGCAGCCTCCATCGCATTTTCTGCGGGCAAGAGAAATCCACTAAATCCGTCTTTAAGGGCTTGGATTGCGATGGGTAAGGCCCCTTTGATGGGTCGGATACTGCCGTCCAGTGCCAGTTCACCCATAATGATATAGGACTCAATATTGGGCGCACTGATTTGTCCTGAGGCGGCAAGAATACCTAGGGCTAGGGGCAGATCATAGGCGGATCCTTCTTTGCGTAAATCGGCAGGCGCCATATTGATCGTAATCTTTTTACCGGGCAATTTGTAACCAATATTGGTTAGTGCTGCCGCAATGCGGTAGTTGCTCTCTTTGATGGCATTGTCGGGCAGGCCTACCAAGTGGTAGCCAATTCCACCCGCAATATTCACTTCAATAGTGATCAAACTGGCTTCTACATCAAAAACAGAGGATCCGAAAACAGAGATAAGCATAGTATCGATTTGGTTCTTCTAAAATACAGTTTTAACTGAAACTAACTTTATTTTGAATTCACTTTTGAATTGAATCCTTTCATCAGACCTATAGTTCCGTTTGTTCTATCTTAAAATAAAAACTGTTTTTGTGCTTTTAACTTTATAGAATCAGCGAGTTGCTTGTCCGAAAAAGCCGAATCAAATTTTTAAAAAACAGCACGGCTCAGGTTAATACCATTAAAATTTAAAATAGTTCGCCTTGGGTGTTGTAGGTCGGTTTGACAAACCTGTTTCTAACCAAATGCGAAAGGTATCGACATCGGTGTATTGGATGGGTACATTTAGCAACGTTCCCTCGGGAGTCATTTGAATGTAAAAGGGTTGGGAAGCCGTGTTGAAGTTGATCGCCTGAAAGGTCGCCCATTTTTTTCCCACAGTATTGATTCTTTTGATGCGTCCGTCGGGGTATTGAAAATCAAATTGGTCGGCATCAGCCAAGGCTTTACGGTCATCAACATAAAGGGAAATGACAATAAATTCATCTCTTAAAAGGGGATATACATCGGGGTCAGACCAAACGTTTTCTTCCATCTTTCGGCAATTGACACATGCCCAGCCCGTAAAATCCAAAAGAATCGGTTTTTCTTGGGAACGAGCCGCAGCTACCCCTGTTTCAAAATCTTTATAACAATCCAAACCTAGTGGACAATCGGAATCTTGAGCTCGCAAACTGTAAAACTCAGGAGGGGGAAAACCACTTAAGATTTTAAGGGTATTTTCTTTGGCAAACAGTCCATTGATCAAAAACCCACTAAAGAGAAGCGTGACCATCCCCAATAAAAGTCGCAGTTTGTGGATTGGAGCTTTCGTCTCATTTTTAAAACGAAACAGTCCGAAAAGATAGAGTGTTAAAGCCAATGAAATTAAAATCCAAATGGTGATAAAAGTTTCTCTTTTTAACAGTCCCCAATGTGCGACCAAATCAGCATTAGAAAGGAATTTTAATGCCAAAGCCAATTCTAAGAATCCCAACACTACCTTTACTGTGGTCATCCAACTTCCCGATTTGGGTAGTGCTTTCAGCGTATTTGGAAACAAAGCAAACAGACCAAAAGGCAAACCCAAAGCAATTCCAAAACCGAGCATTCCTATGGACAATTGCATCGCACCCCCCTCTGCTGTAAGGGAACCCGCAAGTAAGGAGCCCAAGATGGGTCCTGTACAAGAAAATGAAACAATGGCAAGGGTCAACGCCATAAAAAAGATGCCCAATATTCCGTTTACGGCAGACGCTTGATCCGTCTTATTTCCCCAACGGGTGGGCAGGGTCAATTCGTAGAACCCAAAAAAGGAAAATGCAAAAAACACAAAGACTGTAAAAAAGAGTAGATTCAAGTAAACATTGGTCGCCAGCGTATTTAAAATCTCTGGATTTAGAGAATCAATAAAATGAAACGGCAGACTCAACAAACCATAAATCAAAACGATAAAAAAAGCGTAGGTTAACGCATTCACAACTCCGCGTGCTGAAGAAGTGGCCTGCTTGAGGAAGAATGAAACCGTGAGTGGGATCATGGGAAAGACACAAGGGGTCAACAAAGCCAACAGCCCTCCAAAAAAGCCCAATAAAAAAATAGTAAAATACGAATAGGTTCCTTCCTTTACTTCGGTACTTTCCAAATAATCCCTGCCCGATAGTTTTAGTTTTAAAGCTTCGGAACGACGCTTACTGGCTTCATCTATTTGCTGTACGGCAACGGATTCTGATCCGTCCAATACAAAACGAAAATTCTCCGTTCTAAAAATACAGAGTTCGTCATCACAAGCTTGGTAATTTACTTCTACCTCAAGTATTTTCAAGTCAGGATCCAAAAGTTCTATTTGTTGGGTAAAGACAGCTTGATTATTAAAAAAGGTAAGGTCCATTTCAAAAACTGAATCATAGGCAACCACTGAAGGACTTTCTTCTACTGGCCCTAGACGTTGGAACGATTCGTTCTCTTTAAAAATAAATTCGGTAGGAATGGCCCCATCGGGATCCGATTGCTGGGAATACAAATGCCATTTAGGAGCAATACGCGCTTCAAATGAAAGTGTGATTAAATTCGCTTCTGTACGTTCCCATCCTGATTGCCATTCTACTGGCTCGTCGATTTGGGCGCTCAGCAGCGTACTCCATAAAAATAATCCCAACCACTTCTTCATTTCTTAGTGCGCATTAGTAGTTTATTTTGAGTTTGAGCGGTTGCAATAAAACGTCGATCACAACGCCGTCCTACAACCCAAACGATTTGATCTTGAGAACAAAACAACCATTGTTTTTCCTTTTCTATCAAAGAATACTTTTCATCTTTAAAAAATTTACTCAGCAGTTTTTTGCCTTTCATTCCCGTGGGACAAAAATAGTCGCCTTTCTTGTACTTTCTTAAAGTCAACGGGTTTTTTAACAGGTCTTTGTTTAAAAAGGCTTCCTGTGCTTCCCATTGTTGTTGGATCGGGGCTTCCACAATATTCCATTCTAAGTCTAGGGGAAGTTTTTGATTTGGTTTTTCTAAATCGACAGTTAATTCTACAAATTTTTCTTCAGATACTGGAGTTAATAGGAGTTGTTCTCGGTCTCGAATCAATCGATGTGAACTACTAACCAATTGTTTTCCAGAACTAGCGTGGAGTAACTTCTGAACTTCTTTTGTTTCAAAACCAAAAGGAGCAAACCAATGATGCAAACAAAAATTCAAAGGGCGCTGTTCCTTTAATTGCCGAACTTCTATAGCAAATACACCCTGCTGCTCGTTGAAAATTTTAGCCTTTAATTGATCCAGTTGGTGCGACATAAATTCCTCTGCTTCAGTAAGGTGGCTTAGGGTATCTTTAAAGTTTTCAAGAGCTTGAGGTTTTAGCTCCTCTAGCGGAGTCACGACTTGATGCCGAATTTTATTTCGCAAATACGCATCCGTCTGATTGGAAGCGTCTTCTCGCCATGGGATGTTGTGTAATGCGGCATAATTCAGGATTTCTTTTTTAGAACTCTTCGCTAATGGACGAATAATATTCTGGGTTTGAGGAATCCCCAACAAACCTGAAATTCCCGTACCTCGAGTCGTATTGATTAAAAAAGTTTCCAACTGATCATTCAAATGGTGTGCTGTAACCAATACGTCTATTCCTTGTAGCTCCATCAACTGTTGAAACCACTCATAACGCAATTCGCGCGCTGCTTCTTGTGTACTTTTTTTAAAACTTTCTTTGTAGGAATTTGTGTCAAAAGTCTTTATGTAAAAGGGGATTTCTTGCTTCAAACACCAGGCTTTCACAAACTCTGCGTCTCCATTACTGGCCTCTCCTCGCAGTTGAAAATTGCAGTGGGCAACGGAAAAATTCATTCCTTTTTTAAGTAATATATACGCTAAAACACAGCTGTCCACTCCTCCACTGTGAGCCAAAAGCACGGATTTATTTTGTAGTCCATTAAGTTGGAGCGCTAGCGTATTCATTGCGATTTTTAAGTTTTACAAAGTTAAGCATTCACCCATTACTCGATATTCTTTTAAGAAAAGACTTATTTTTTTTTGTGAAATAAAATTTTTAATGGACTTTTGTACTCTATGTTTGAAACGACAACATATAATTCAACTAATACTGCCACGACACTTTCGTTGCGCAGTCCGCGTCGTCGCCCCTTGGGGGTGTAACTTTTCTATAGAGTATGGTGTGCCCTGCTCTCTTCTCGAACTCATCTTTTTTTTTATCACATTTTACTAAATATGAAAATTTTACGCGCAAAAGCGGAACATATTATATATTCTAAGGCAATAAGTCTCTGCATCGATGAGTCTGCCAAAATACGGGGTACTGGAATTGCCCGACGAACCCCCGAGTACATCGCAACCAAAATAGAAAACGGAAATGCGGTCATCGCGTTAGAAGAGGACCAGTTTGCAGGTTTTTGCTATATCGAAGTTTGGGGACACGGAAAGTATGTAGCGCATTCTGGGCTTATCGTAGCACCAGATTTTAGAGGAAAAGGACTAGCTCGAAAAATCAAAAAAGAAGTTTTTGAACTTTCCCTAGAAAAATATCCCGATGCCAAAGTATTTGGAATTACTACAAGTATGCCCGTGATGAAAATCAACTACGAACTGGGGTATCAACCAGTTCATTTTTCAGAATTGACGGATGATCCCGAATTTTGGAAAGGCTGTCAAACCTGTAAAAACTATGATATCCTTACCCGAACCGAGCGACAAATGTGTCTCTGTACTGGGATGCTCTACGATCCCGCAAAAAAAAAGACCTGACAAAAAACAATTGATAAATACGTGTTAGAACACCTAAAAAAATTAAATTAAGCTACTCGCGAAAAACAAATAAAATGGAAAAGGAAAAACTAGTACTAGCCTACAGTGGAGGATTGGATACTTCATACTCCCTAAAAAAGCTATCCCAAGAAAACTACGAAGTGCATGCGGTAAGTGTCAATACGGGAGGGTTTTCTATAGAAGAAATCGACACGATCGAGAAAAAAGCCTACGAGATGGGTGCCTTTACCTACAAAAACATCAATGCATTACAAGCGTTTTACGATCAAATTGTGAAGTATTTGATTTTTGGAAATGTTTTGAAAAACAATACCTATCCCCTCTCGGTCAGTGCAGAACGGATCATTCAAGCAGTAGAAATTGTTCACTATGCGAAGTCGATAAAAGCAAAATATATTGCCCATGGCAGCACAGGGGCTGGCAATGACCAAGTACGGTTTGATCTAATTTTTCAAATTTTAGCCCCTGAAGTTGAAATCATTACCCTGATACGAGATCAACAACTGTCGCGAGAAGATGAAATTGCATATTTAAAATCACAAGGAATTGATGTGCCTTGGGAAAAGGCGAAATACTCCATCAATCAAGGTTTGTGGGGCACCAGTGTAGGAGGTGCTGAAACCTTGACTTCAAACGAAGCACTTCCCGATTCAGCCTATCCCAGTTCTCTGACAAAGACCACACCTGAAGATTTAGAATTGGAGTTCAAGTCTGGAGAATTAATCGCTGTAAACGGGCAAAGTGGAACCCCTATAGCTTTAATTCAACAACTACAGGAATTGGCAAAAGGCTTCGCCATTGGTCGTGACATCCACGTAGGAGATACCATCATCGGAATTAAAGGAAGAGTCGGTTTTGAAGCGGCAGCCCCTTTACTCATTATAAAAGCACACCACCTTTTAGAAAAGCATACCCTAAGTAAATGGCAGCAACACCAAAAAGAACAACTCGCCAGCTTTTACGGCATGCAATTGCACGAAGGGCAGTACTTAGATCCTGTCATGCGAGATATGGAAGCGTTTCTGGAAAGTAGTCAAAAAAAGGTCAGCGGTACCGTTTTTCTAAAGTTGCATCCCTATCGATTCGAGCTTTTGGGGATCG
>Ga0209309_10004200_pt1 | contig 12032 bp, 10 predicted proteins | sample COGITO_mtgs_1204_2_FD_184807 | JGI IMG/M metagenome (GOLD analysis project Ga0209309, IMG submission 184807) | Pelagic marine microbial communities from North Sea - COGITO_mtgs_120412 (SPAdes) (version 2) | ecosystem: Environmental > Aquatic > Marine > Epipelagic ...
TACTCTGCGCAGCACTTCTCAACAAAGGCACGACGACACTACGTAGTGTCGCTAGGATTGAAGAAGTCAATCGTATCATTGAGGTGCTTCAAAGCATTGGTGTCAAAGTCAAATGGCTTGATGGCAGCAATGACCTCCAGATTACTCCACCGACTCGACTCAAACTAGACGCTATGGACATCGAAGCTGCTAAAAAAACCCGGACCGTCATCATGTTCCTCGGCCCACTCATGCACCAATACAAATCATTTCGCTTGCCATACGCCGGAGGCTGCAGTCTTGGTACGCGGACCGTTGAGCCACATCTTGATGGTCTCGAACATTTTGGTCTCAAAGTTGACGCCAAAGCCCAGTATTACGACGTCACAAGCAAACCTAAAGCCGCCACTGAAGCTATCGTTTTAACAGAAAGGGGCGATACGGTAACCGAAAACATCATTATGGCCGCTGCCCTATCTGAACACACTACTATTATCAGAAATGCTAGCCCAAATTATATGGTGCAAGACGTCTGTTTCTTTTTGCAAAAACTCGGCGTCAAAGTGGAAGGTATCGGCTCGACGACACTCAAAATTACTGGTGTTAGCACTATCAAAAAAAATGTTGACTATTACCCAAGCGAAGACCCTATAGAGGCCATGAGTTTGATTGCGGCCGCTATTGTCACCGACTCAGAGCTAACGATCACTCGCTCCCCGATAGAATTTCTTGAACTAGAATTAGCTACACTGAAGAAAATGAATTTAAATTATGAGCTAAGCCCAGAGTATTCAGCTAATAACAAAAAAACGCGGCTGGTTGATATCACTATCAAACGATCTAAACTCACCGCGCCTGTCGATAAAATCCATGCTCTGCCATTTCCTGGTATTAACATGGACAACCTTCCATTCTTAGGTTTAATCGCAACCGTTGCTAAAGGCCGTACGCTGATCCATGACTGGAGCTATGAAAACAGAGCTATTTATTTCACTGATCTTACCAAACTCAATGCATCAGTCGAAATGCTCGATCCACACCGGGTTTACATTGAGGGACCAACCAAATGGAAACCGTCCGAAATGGTCGCTCCACCTGCGCTTCGTCCTACCGTTGTCGTGCTGCTAGCTATGATGGCAACTCCTGGGGTGTCAATCCTCCGTAACGTCTACCAGATGGATCGTGGCTATGAACAACTAGCGGTCCGCCTCAATGCAGTTGGCGCAAGCATTCACACCCACCGTGATATTTAGTAAAAGCTTTAGAGCGTAGATTTAATAGCAGCTTTACCCTGCTCCCATGCAACCGTACCGATAAGCTTGGCTTCAACTACTTCGCGACCTTCTTCTGGGCCTCGAAGATTACAAGAATAGAGTGTCATAATACTATTATCAGTTCTTTGTTCGATTTCTGTCGCATTTGATGCCACGTCGTATGAACGAGTGACTTCATAGGCGAACCGTTTGCCACCATAGTCAGCGTAAACTTCATCGCCCGGCTGAAGCTGATCAATGTGATAAAACGGGGATTTAGCACGCGTCTGTATTGGGGTCAATCCTAATTCAAATCGATGTGCAGCTAGTACAAAATTTCCACCCGTAGGATCACCATTATTTGGCTTACGATGCCAAGCACCTTCCTCAAGTGATTCGGCTGTCGCGCCTTTGACTATTTCGACGTCTACACCAATTTTTGGTATGTACAGTCGATTTTCATCCAAGACCGGCTCTTGCTCCACAACTTTCTGTGAGACAAGTTTTGTTTCACCAGTAAGCGTGTTCGGAATCATAGGCGAAAATGTGTTAACGAGTACATACGCACCAGTCAAAATCCCAAAAACCGGCAGTGCAATAAAAAACTTATTGCGGAATACCTGTTTTTTCACACCTTTTTTATGTTTGTAACGCATCTTGGTTATGATTATAACACTTTAGTTTTTAAATATAAAAAATCTAGATCCATTTAGTTTTTTTAGCATGGGGCAAGCGAGAGGCAGGAGTGGCTTGGTCACGTTCCGCAACCCCGGATTTACAAACCGCTCTCAGCAGTTTTCACCCACGACTTAGGCGTGGGTTCAGACACACTTTGCCCATAATAAAATACCCTGGACGGACCAAGGGTATTTTATTATGGGGCGAGCGATGGGGCTTGCCTTGTCGCTTCGCTCCAATACAAAACTTGCAGACTTGCAACTTTTGCACAAGGGTGCCGGGGACAGCCACAGGCAATCCCGTTCAAGCCCCTCAATGCTCTCGCCCAAAGCAAAAACCCGAGATTTCTCTCGGGTTTTAACTATGGGGCGAGCGATGGGGCTTGAACCCACGGCCTCCGGTACCACAAACCAGCGCTCTAACCAACTGAGCTACGCCCGCCATATATAATAATTGTTAATTTGAAGTTATTCAGATAGCTGACTTTAACTAGTTGGTTAGAGCGCTTGCGCTGAATATGATTACTCGCAAGTCTGCTCGGACAGCAACTGAGCTACGCCCGCCGTGTCGGAATTCACTTACAGCTTTCGTTTTTGGCGTTACCAAAAAACTGCAGCTTACCGTTATTCCTCCTTTCAATTCGAAAAATGAGTTTCGAATTGGATGATGGCAGAAATACAAGATTCATTGTATCAAACAGAGGCCAAACTGTCACTATTCTCAATAACACATACTATCAATTATCCAATTCATCTGAAATTTTTAAACCAATAGCATTGCCATAAACCGACGCTGGTATATGATTGCTCATCGTACCTAAAACACTTATTCTCCCTAGCAGGTAAGATGAACTCATAACATGTGATCCGTACTCAAATGCCTTTGCATAACCATGACTTAATAGAGATTCTCTTGCAGGCATTTTGGTGTATATAATTTTGGCAAGTGCGTGAGTCCAAACGTAGTATGCATCTCCAGCTGTGTCTTGAAAACTTGATTCTTCGCGAGTTTTAACTGCAGCAACTGAACGCTCCTAGGCGTGCATTCTAGCCATCTTCTGCTGTCTAGTTAGATTAGGTAGATAATCAATACTATCGCTATCCCGCCATCTTGCGTACTGACGATTGGTCATAAATAAATTCCATATTGCAGATGGGACATTATCTACTTCCCGTAATACTATCTCGAACTGTTCACCATAGCTAACCGGGCCATTATCATGAGCACTATCGGTAACTGCTTCAAAAATCGGTATTATGTTTGCATAAGGTGTAAGCATTTCTTGTGAGACTTTAGTTCTGTCACTAAACTGATACATAACACTGACGAGTCGAGTTAACTGAATGCTATTTAGTTCAGGAAATTCTCTATTGATATCACTTCTGAGCACGGCATGTGAGATAGCAGCTTCTGTCTCTTCAAGAGATGGCTGAGCTAGAGGGAGCGATCAACGGCTTCATCGACCGCTTTATTAATAACTGGTATCCAGAGTGCGTAGCCGCGCTTGTTGGGATGAAATTTATCAGCTGCGGTTAATGTCGGATCGTCCAGGAACGCTTGTCGAGTCTCTTTGGCAATAGGTGCGAATACTAGATCATATTTATCGATAGCACGCGCAAACACTCCGTTTATTTGAAGTGTGCGAATTGCCATAATTCGTTTCGAAAGTGGTGGAAAACGAGACACAGAGTCCATAGCAGGGCTTCCGGTCACTACGATTTGTACATTTGGGTTACTTATTTCGAGCTGCTTTGCAATCTCTTTTAGTGACTTCTTGATACTCGAGCTGGAAGTGAATGCAGTTGCATCATTGGCTCCAACAGAAAGCAGCACGATATCAGGCCTGAACACAGTAGCTTTGGTTAATTGTTTGGCTACGACTTCTTGAGCAGTTGCCCCTGAAATACCGGTATTGATCATTCTAACTTGGTTATTTTTAGCTAGGTGTTTGGCACTAGCCACTGCGAAGCCATCGTCATAGTCACTACCCTGACTAATAGCCGTGCTATCGCCCATCACAGCGTATTTGATAAGTTCACCTTTGCCGTACGTTTTTGTCTGTCTCGGTATTTTAGGCGCCGCTACAGGGTCGCCAGCATTTTTCACGTACCAAAGCTCTCCGGCTGCATAAATACCAGACAAAAGAAGAGTTATAATAACTGCCAGTATAAAATTGAACTTTACTGAATGCATATAATCACTCTATCAGATGATTGATGGACCGGTCTATAGCAAACTAATCAACTGGTATTTTATAGTGTACTACAGCATTCACAGTTAATTTCGTGCTTTGATTTGGTCTTTTCCATAACACAGTTCAATTTTATTTATCCGATAAGCAATACTTAAGAATGTTTGCAACGTGTCCGTGCTGTGATGTTTTAAGATCTAGATTAGCGGCATTTTCACGTAATGCAACCGCCATTTCTGTTGAAAGCCAGCAGGAATGACAGTATCTGAATCGGATATATGAATTTTTACATTTTTATCTGCAAATACTTCTGCGTACTGCTTAGGCGCCAATATATCCCAGCTACTATCAAGATCCTCCACTGCTAGCCCTTGCGCTTCGAATTGCTGGCGGATATCTTGCGTCCGGCTGCCTTCCCACATACACCTTGCAAGATTACTTCCAGGTACAATCATTGTCGCATTACGAAATTCTCCATACTCACTTGCAACTAGCGCTAATGAAACATTGCCGAGACTTGTCGCAACGAGATCAACCGCATCATACCTATGTTCCCTATTTAACTCATCGATATCTTCAGTAATGGTGTCTTTGATGTAAGTAAACGACTGTAGGACGGTATCTACATCTGGCTGCAAGACATCTCCATGAAACGTGTAGCTCAGCACTGACGAACCGCTGTCTTTTATCCTACGGGCAAGTGCTCCATAGACAAATCCTCCGCCATGCCATGGCGGAAATAATACAGTTAGTCTTTCGCTACTTGGATCAATAATGCTCCTACCAGTAATTGCATCAGATGTTTGATAATTACTATCCCTTTCTCTATAGCGAAGTGAAGCATAGCGGGATATTGCGAAATCTATCATGTGTTAATTTCTTTAAATTCAAATTTGGTACCCCGAGCTGGGCTCGAACCAGCGACCTTAGGCTTAGAAGTCCTCTGCTCTATCCAACTGAGCTATCGGGGCGTAATGGATAATTTACCTATGCCCGATATAACTAATCAGTTGAATAGAGCATCTGCTGAATTTCTATTCTCGGTTGATGTGCATCAACACTCGGGCAACTGAGCTATCGGGCCGTACCTAAACAGTATACCGTATAAGAGATGATAGAATGAAGAAATGCAAATAGGAGAATATATCCGAGATCGATGGATGGTGAGTATGGTGCGTGCGATTTGTGATACACATGGTATTTCACTGGAATCATACTCTGATGACTGGATACATGTTTTATCAAAAGACGACATGACAACACGTATTATCGGCTATAGATTTAGTCTCAATAACTCAGTTAGTTCTCAGATCGCCAAAGACAAAGTAGCAACGGCTGAGTTACTACAAGCAAACGGTATCAATGTAGTGCCTCACCTACTCGTACGAAGAAAACCGAGCACAAGAGATAGTAAAACTATAAAATCCTGGGGCGGCACTGTCATCAAACCTCTTGAAGGTACAAGTGGTCTTGGTGTGAAGCGCTATGATTCGCCAAACGATACGCTCGCTTACATCGCAAGCTCTGATGATCCATGGGCTATATCACCTTTCATCGACATCGAATCAGAACTGCGCATCATACTTCTCGACGGTAAACTTCTGCTCGCCTACAAAAAATCCCCAAGACTCATCGATGGGCTAAAAATGTTCAATCTCGGGCTGGGCGCCACAGCAGATGTTGTCACACCCGACGATGAACTACTATCTATTGCTCGGCGGGCTCAATCAGTGCTTGGACTGAGACTATGCACCGTAGATATTATTTCTGAAAGTAATGGTCACTCACGAGTGCTTGAAGTCAATGACAGCATCATGATGGAACATTTCGCGCGTCAAAGTGATGAATACTACGAGCTAGCAAAGCAAGTTCACGAGACAATAATTTTAGAAATGCTTAACTAATAAGGGTGGAGATAAATCTGTCCGCTTCGCTCACATCCTCCGTTTGCTTATGAAAATATGTAAACACATTTTCATTGCGCTGCACTGCGCCGAACTCTCGTCAACTTTCTACATTGGTGCACCATAATAGACACTGTTAGAGCCAAATTTATGAATAATTAGTCAATTACGACAAGATCTGCCCTTGGCTCCAGCGTATCCTGCTTCTATACATAGCTCCGTGTAGGGATTTAGCCTCCCGGTCCGGTTGTCCAAATAATACCTATAACCAATAAACCCTATTATGCCGATCAATGTAGCTACGGTGAGGATTTTGATAAAAAGCAGTGCTGGCTTGGTCTTATCTTTACTGATATAAAACCTACGATAAGCGAAATAAGACACTACACTTATAGCAACTATCCAAGGTCCGATAAGTACAATGAAAGCTAATGGGGTCCAGTACCATTCGGTAAATATTGGACCGGCAAATAAATGAATCATTCTCAAATCATAACATGAATATGTTCGGTGCGGGTGGAGAGAAATCGCTTCACTTCGTTTCGCTCCTCCGCTCGAAAGGGACTTTGGGCGAGCTCGAGTTTCCTTTCTTGCTACGCTGAACTCTCATCCACTCACTTCGTTCGTGTCGACGAGAGTTTGATTCACGCCAGCGCATACCATAGAAAAATATCCACCATGGTGGATATTTTTCTATGGTGCGGGTGGAGAGAATCGAACTCTCGTCGCTTGCTTGGAAGGCAGGCATATTAGCCACTATACGACACCCGCAGGTTTGATTAGTATACCAAACTCACTCTCGCTCGACTAGTGTTACTTCGTCAGCTGTATATCTGACTCAGTGATAGTGACGACGTCACCAGGATTGACTGAGCCTTCTAGCATCCTGCGAGCAATAAGATTTTCAACCGAACGCTGGACGACACGGCGCATTGGACGAGCACCGAGTCGTGGGTCATAGCCAATAGAAGCAAGTTTTTTAGCAGCGGCATTATCAACCGTAACCGAGACTTTTTGTGGGGCTAAGGTTTTATTAATACCTGCAATATTTAACTGAACAACTTGGACAAGCTCTTCTTGAGTAAGTGGACGGAACACTACGATTTCATCAAACCTGTTGAGAAACTCTGGACGGAACTGGTTAGAATCGATAAGCTCATTTACAATTTGCTCCTCACTGGTCTCGATCGACTCACCAGCAACAATCATCTCTCGTATGCGATCTGCGCCGGCGTTACTGGTACCGATAATAATAGCGTCGCGGAAACTAACTTCGCGGTTATTAATATCGCGTAACACGCCTTCATCAAGTAGTTGTAGTAGTGTCGTCAGTACCTGTGGATGCGCCTTTTCTATTTCATCGAGTAGCACAACAGAAAATGGCTGCTTCATGATACTGGCTGTCAGGCTGTGCGGATCACGGGAGCCGTCAGCAATCAGACGTGTCACATCCTGCGGCTGGACGTACTCGTTCATATCAAGTCGCACAATTCGATCTTCACCACCAAAATAAATAGCCGCGAGTGACTTGGCTAGCTCAGTTTTACCAACACCCGTCGGACCGAGGAACAAGAACGTACCAATCGGTCGTGACTCGTTGCGCACACCTGCTCGCGCTCGACGCAGCGCATCCGACACGACACTGACAGCACGAGTCTGATTAATCATGCGTTCGTGAATAAGCTCCTCAAGCTTAAGTAGTTTATCTCGCTCTTCACCACTATTTACTTTAGAAACCTTGACACCACTTGAACTCTCAATGGTTTTCGCAACAGAATCGGCCGTCACGAGACCATTCTCTGCATATGCGGCCGATTGCTCAAGTAATCGAACTGATTTTCCTGGCTGAGCCAACTCATACTGGTAACGCTCGCTGAGCCGATAAGATTCTTTCAGTGCTTGATACATGAATGTTACTTTGCGTTGGAACTCTATATTTATGAGCTGGTCCTGCATGACAAGTAGGCTCTCGGTTTCAGTGGCTGAACCTACGCTCACTCTGTTGAGCGCGCTAGCAAGTGATGGATTTCGCTGAGAAATCTGTAAATAGCGTTGCTCATCCATTGTCAGGATGAGCTTAATACCCCCACCTTCCAGCACGGGCAGCAAAATCGAACTTAGATCGACAGACCCAGGTGCATCTTCGAAAAAAAGCTGTGCGTCATCAAGACAAAGTATGATATTTTTAGCACGGTATGCCTCAACCAAAATATTATTAACTAGTCCTTCCAGCTCACTGCGGGAATGTGCTGCGCTAATGAGCGCACTCGCATCTAGGCTCATAATTTGTCTGAATTGCAACTGAGGCGATAAATGATTACCGGCTGACAACAACGACTCGGCGAAGGCCTTTACAACTGTCGTCTTACCAGCTCCAACCGGACCGATAAGTGCCACATTCTGCCTACCCCCACTACTAAATGTGTCATACAGATATTGCAATGCAGACTGGTGTGAATCGAGTCTTACGTGTAATAGACCGCCCCTAGCCAACTGTTCACTCAGATTGACCCCGAAGCGACTCAATAAATTGGTATAACCAAAACTCCAATCCCTCGCAATGCCACCAGTGCGTTTAGGCTTATTTTGTTCTTCGATGAGCTGAAGCAAACGAGTGTACCAGCGTGCGCCAATCTCAAGATCTTTTTCGTCTATTTGTAAATGAGGAAGCAAGGCTTTTAGTTGCGGCTGTGTATCACACAGCGCAGCGATAATCATACCGCCACGCAATAATGGTGCATTCATTGACTCTTTCATCGCCATTGCTCGATCGATTACCACCTGAACAGCACTGGACTCTTCGGATGACATATCGTGCAAAAAGTTTGGTGCTATTCCGAAACGTGAAACAAAAAACTGACCACTTCTAGCTCGCATTGCAGCGACACTAAGGCTTCGTGGCGTCAAGTCTCTTGGCATATGAGCTAAAACCTCGGATTCGAGCGCATCATGTAGCGCATCGGTTTTGCCCCGGGGTAACTGCTCAAGATCTTGCGCTGCCCAAGTCAATATAAGTACCGGCCAAATAGCGAGGGATAACACAAACCACCCAATACTTAGTGAAGCTATGAGTAATAATACTCCACTTGCTACGAATGTGATGCTCAGTAAAGCTAAAACTGATTTAATTGTTTTACTGAAAAAGAGACTTAACCGAGCCTTTTTTGCTCGCAGCGAATTGTATTCAAACGAACTCACCATGGTATCCAGCCTGTACTAGCTAAAATTAATCCAAGTACTGGCAAAAATGGCAACAAAGGCCATAAAGCAATCTGTATGAGCGTCACAAGCCCAATACCTATAATAGCGAGACTACCAAACACGATCATAAACGTACGTATCATCGCACCAATAAATCGCGAAATAACTCTATCAATAAAAGCCCGCCACTGCACCGCAAGTGGACCATTTACTTTACCGACTGATATTTGTCGAAACGGTGAAAAAAGCGTCTTGATAAGTAAATCTAGTGAAAAAAAGTCATAATAACGAGCCAGTCGCTCAACACCGCGCGACCTTTCGAGCCCCCACCCTGTGGTATACCACCACGACACTACCGCTATAAACATACGTTTATTGTAGCATGATTACGGACCTGAATTCTTGTTTCACCGGTGCAATAAAACAGGGTATACTGATACATAATGAATCGCCATGAAACTATCACTCGTATCGGTAAAGCCACTCGTAAAATAAGCCGACTTCGAGGTGGGAATGGCTCAGCACTACCAGGGCTGATTATCGAGAGGCTTGATCCAGATTATCTTGTAACTGCCCTAGGGTCTCTCCCTCAAGGTGTCGTTATCATTACCGGAACTAACGGTAAAACGACTACCACAAAAATGGTAGTCAAAATGCTCCGAGATCAAGGCCTAAATGTATTTACGAACCAGACAGGTAGCAATTTCGTGCGTGGCGTCATCGCTTCCAGCCTGACACAGATGGATAGCAACGGTATTGTCGATGCAGATATAGCTATACTTGAGCTTGATGAAGCCTTTGCCACACACTTTGTCAAAAAAATACCGCCTGAGTATTGTCTACTTCTGAATGTTATGCGTGATCAGCTCGATCGTTTTGGGGAAATTGATCATACTGCAAAATTACTAGAAAAAGTAGCCGTCGCAACGACAAAAGGAGTCATACTAAACCGTGATGACCAGCTGGTGCGAGCACTTTCAGAAAAAATATCTAAAGACACTTCAGTGCGCTACTTCGGATTAAGTGAACAGCTTCGTAAAGAATTTCCAAGTGATCAAGAACTGTATGGTACGCACAAACCACAGACCACTTCATTACCGCAGATAAGAAGTAGCGACGTAATACTCGACAAGATCAAAGGAAATACAGCTGTATTTTCATTTGGCGCGAAATCTCAACCCAGTACCAAACTGAGGTTGACTGGACTCTACAATATGCAGAATGCTGCCGGTGCACTTGCGTTAGTGCGTATGGTATTAGGCAAAAAGCTATCAGCCGAAACCTTGTTAGAATCGCTCAGTGAAGTTAAGCCAGCTTTCGGCCGTGGTGAAGCAGTAGAAATAAATGGACAGCCACTGGAAATAATCCTAGTCAAAAACCCAGCTGGTTTTCGGCTTGCACTTACTTCCTACGTATCCAAAAAAGCTACTACAATGATTGCTATCAATGACAATTATGCTGATGGTCACGATATGTCATGGCTATGGGATGTTGATTTCAAGATACTTTCCAAAGTAGAGAGCGTCAGCGGCATACGAGCTTATGACATGGCGCTTCGTCTCCAGTACGACGACATCGAAATCGGTACAGTAACAACGAGTTTACCCGATGCACTAAAAAACCTCCTTAAGACCGATGGACCGAAACGAATATTTTGCACCTATACCGCCATGATGCAATTGCGTTCGATTTTAGAAAAATCATACGATATAGGAGCGATAGACGCATGACTGACAAAAGAACAACTACTAAAAAATTGCACCTGACTCACCTATATCCTGAGCAAATGAATGTCTATGGCGACTGGGGCAACGTCCTAACTCTTACCCAAAGAGCTAGATGGCACGGCTACGAAATAGAAGTCCATGCACACCACCCTGGTAAAAATTTTCCAGGGAAAACCGATCTCATCATAGGTGGTGGCGGGCAAGACTCAGGCCAGACGGTGATTCAAGATGATCTACTCTTAATCGCACCTCAAATTAAAAAATTAGCTGATCAAAAAATACCAATGCTTGTGATATGTGGCCTCTATCAGCTGTTTGGACATTTTTTTGAAACAGCTTCAGGTGAACGCATACAAGGTATCGGTATTTTTGATACCGAGACTTACGCCAGCGATAAACGACTTATAGGCAATGTCGTAACTGATACTCCATTCGGTGAAATGGTTGGGTATGAAAACCACAGTGGCTTAACTATTTTAAGCGACGATCAGCGTACGCTCGGACGCATATCAAAAGGTGCAGGCAACAATGGCACTGATAAGACAGAGGGTGCTATCTACAAATACGTTTATGGATCATACCTGCACGGATCTCTGCTACCAAAAAATCCAGTACTGGCCGACGCCCTAATAGAAGCTGCTGCGATGCAACGGTACGGCTCATTCGAGCCACAGGTTATTGATGATAGTTTTGCTGAAAAAGCTCGCGCTGTGGCGCTGAAACGTCCTCGTTAATTATTTCTTAAGCTCTGCTAGAGCTTCAAGTATTTTGGTGCCGTGACCATCAGGCGTCGCACGTCCATACACTTTTTGCACCACACCATCGCTATCGATAATAAATGTTTTTCGCAAAATACCTTCGTTACCAAACATTTTTTTACCCCATGCTTCGTAGGCACGAATCGTTTTGCCCATAGGGTCTGACAGTAACGTAAATGGCAAATTGTACTTGGTTTTAAATGCTTGATGCTCGGCTGGTGAGTCCATCGAAACGCCTACGACAGGTACATCCGCTTTCTCAAATTCACTATATGAGTCACGGATGCTGCATGCCTGCGTCGTACAGCCAGGCGTGTCGTCTTTGGGATAAAAATAAAGTA